>Ga0180301_10001424_pt1 | contig 18894 bp, 15 predicted proteins | sample GuaBasSediGuay16_FD_121797 | JGI IMG/M metagenome (GOLD analysis project Ga0180301, IMG submission 121797) | Subseafloor sediment microbial communities from Guaymas Basin, Gulf of California, Mexico - Guay16, Core 4569-2, 12-15 cm | ecosystem: Environmental > Aquatic > Marine > Hydrothermal... | reverse complement strand
GCTGAAGAAGAGCTTCCTTTCATCGCGCCCAACCTCAATTCTCGCGATCGTACCTCCGTGAATCCTGACCCTGACGATGCGCACACCCACCACGCGCTTTACAACATCCTCCGCCTTCTCTACCACGCGGAGTTTCTCGGGAGTTATCTCCTCGCCGTAGGGTATTCTCGTGGCTAGACAGGGCGATGATGGTTTGCTCCATGTTGGGAGCCCGAGGATCCTGGAGAGCTCCCTGATCTCCCTCTTGGTAAAGCCCAGCTCCGCCAGTGGGCTCCTCACACCCAGCTCCTCGAGAGCCCTCCTCCCCGGCCTGTACTTCCCAACATCGTCGGCGTTCGTCGCGTCAACAACCGTGAACTCGTGGAAATGCTTCTGCGCATACTCTATGATCCTCCCCATCACCGCTTTCTTGCAGTGGTAGCATCTATCCGGAGGATTCCTCCACACCACGGGACCTAGTTCGACCTTCAGAACAACATGCCTAGCCCTCAGAATCCCGGCGATCCTCTTAGCCTCCCCGATCTCCCTACGTGGCATGAAGGGTATGTCCGCAGTCACAAGAAGAACATCGCTCTTCTTGGCTCTTAGAGCAGCTGCTGATAGAAAAGTACTGTCAACACCTCCGGAGAAGGCTACCACCAAGATCCCTCCTAACTTCTCTAGGTATCTAACGAGCTCCTCAAGTCTTCTAGACACGGGTAGCCCCAACTCTAGCAAGGATAGAGAATAAGAAAACTTGGTTTTCGTGACAGGGCTAACTCTGCCTTCTTAGGAACCTGAGAACGTTCTCTCTAAAGATAAGTTCTAGGGTCTTCTCGTCGGCGCCGAGCATACCTTTCAGCACCTTCAGGTCCATGACTATGTGCTGGGCGAAGCAGTTCGCGTTATCCGCACCGAAGCAGTCCGAGCCGTACATGAGGAGTCGGGGCCCTAGGTAGATCAGAGCTTTCCTAAGAGCATCAGCCCTCCACAGAGGCGGCGTACCCGGGGTAATGTCTATGAACACCCTGCACTTGCTGTAGTTCCCCCGGGCTACCGCGAACAGGAACTTGCCCGCTAGAGCCAAAGCCTCGTCTACCCATGGCCAGCATATGTGGGCTATGGCAAAGCGTATTCCGGGGAACTTGACTAGATACTCATACTCCACAGGTCTGCAGAACTTCGATGAGTAGGGGAACCCCCACGAGATTCCGCAGTGGAATAGTATGGGGGCCCCCACCTCCTCGATCTTCCTGTATATGGGGTCCATGAAGCTTTCACTGGGGAACCACTCAGCCGGGATCATCTTCACGCCCCGAAGCTCCTTATCCACCAAAGCCCATTCAAGGAGCCTCACGAGCTCTTGCTGGTCGCGGCTAATACGGGGCTCGAAGAACACGAACACCGCAAGCTTATCGTCAAGCTCGCGCTGTATCTTCGAGGCGAACTCCACGGAATTCCTGAACTCGTCTCTGTTCATGACGTGCCCCGTCATCAGGCCGGGGTAGGGTGCGAAAGCTATCATTCCCTCGAGGCCCGCCGCCTCCGTAGCCTTCAGTATGCTATCGGGGGTCTCGGAACCCGACATGTGAACATGGCAATCCCACGCCTTGACCTCTAGGGGTAGCTCGAACTTCACCTCCAGACCGTGCTCCACGAAGTTCAGCCCCTACTACAGCAACTTCTTCACAAGTTAACTCTTACCCTCTCAACACGGGTGGGCTACAATAACGTTAATACTTTCTCAGAGTCACGCCCTAAGGGCTAGCATCTATGGGTAGTTCTGGAAGCAGTATATACGTAATTCCCGAACCTTCGGAGCTAAGGTTCACAGGTAGATGGTTTGACTTCGATGGCTTCTCCAACTTCCCGGAGTTCCTAGCTAGGGAGTTCGGTATCCCGAGAGGGAGCTGGGTTGTAGAGAAGGGTGAGGGTCCAGGCGATGCTGGGCTCGAGATCAGCGAGGGTAAGGTGAGGGTGTGGGGAGACGAGAGGATCGCCTACGCAACGCTCATTCAGCTGGTTAAGCAGGGTCGTGGCGGGCTGCCCGAGGCCAGGATAGTAGAGAACTTCCATTTCAAGTTCAGGGGGTTCCACCTAGATGTTGCCCGTGGTGGTGTGCCGAGCGTCGACACCCTCAAGAGGTTGCTGCGCCTTCTCTACCTCCTGAAGTACAACTACCTTGCTCTGTACCTCGAAGACCTCTTTCCGTGGAGCAAGTACCCCGATATAGGGGTTCACAGAGGGAGGTACACTCGTGACGAGCTCAAGGAGGTCATAGACTACGGGAGGAAGCTGGGCGTAGAGGTATTTCCGTCACTTGAACTCTGCGGGCACATGGAGAACATCCTCAGCCTGCCGCCCTACATGAAGTTCAGCGAGTGGCATAATCCGAGGGAGGGTGTGCTGGATGTAGATAACGAGGAAGCGAGGAGGTTTGCCTACGATCTGCTGAAGGAGGTTGTCGAGTTCTTCCCCGGGAAGTACATCCATATCGGGGGTGACGAGACCTGGGCGCTTGGAAGGGGTAAGAGCTTGGACAGAAACCCGAGGTTCAGAGGACCCGAGCTCTACGAGATGCACCACCGGGAACTCGTGAGGATTGTTAGGGAGAGCGGCAAGGTGTCCCTGGTATGGGGGGACATGATCGCGGCGACGTTCCTCAGAGAGAGCGAGAAGGGGTACTGGAGGAAGCTCCTCGAAAGCCCCATATGGAAGGAGTCTGTGATAGTGTACTGGGACTACTCTCCGAGCCCCAAGGAGCACTTCGCAGATACGATCAGGATGTTCAAGGAGAGAGGGCTTAAGGTGGTAGTAGCGCCGGGCATCTGGAACTGGAACAGATTCTACCCAGACTTCCCCACAGCTCTGGAGAACCTGAGGAACTTCCTAGCGGCAGCCAGAGAAGAAGGTGTGGAAGGTTTCCTGGTAACAGCGTGGGGAGACGATGGTAGCGAGTGCTTGTTCTCGTTCCTGGACCCCCTGATAGCCGCTGCTATGGAGATGGCCGAGGGTAAGGGTGAATGGGAGGAGAAGTGGTGTGCCTTGACAGGTGAGAGCATGGAGGTCCTCGAGCTTAGGAAGCTCATGGGCGAGGTGGATACGGTGGTGAAGGAGTGGAGGTGGAGATGGGGCTTCTGGCTACCGAAGCACATACTCCTCAAGACTGAGTGGTTCATCGCTTACAGGAGGTATGTGCCCGAGGAGACTCTAGAGAAGGTGAGGAAGAGTATCGAGGAGGTGCTTAGCAGAGCGGAGAAACTGACCTTGCCACAGGATCTACAGTTCGCGGTAGACTTCTACGGGGTGGTTCTCAAAGCTCTCGAGGGTAAGGCGAGCGTTTCGGACTACGTGGCGCTGGCTAAGAAGTACTCGGAGCTGTGGCTGGCTGAGAGGAAGAAGGAGGGTCTGGAAAGAGTGCTAGGTAGATTCTGGAGAGCAGCCGGTATAGCAGACGCGGAGCTGATCTAGTCACCCTGAGCTTCACCCTCTTTTTCGAGCTTACCCGTGTCCAACTCTTCGCTTGCATCCCCCGCCTCGGCCTCCGCACCACCTACCTGCTCCTCAAGCCTCTGCAAAGACTTTTCAACCACCTTCACGGCTTTGCCAGCCGACGATGCAAGCTTCCTAAGATTGTTAGCCGCTTCTTCAACTAGGCTGCTAAGCTTCTTCAACTCCTCAGCAGCTCTAATAAATTCAGCGAGCTTCTCGTGCACCTCCACCTTGACCAGTAGGAAGTTAGCCACTCTCCTTATACTCCCGTACCTCCTAGCCCATTTCGGTATCACACCCTGGCTCCTCATCTCATCGAACTTCCTCACAAGCGTCTCTATGTTCATACCCAGCTTCTCCGCAGCCTCGGAGATGGTTGTGCACCTAGCAACAGTCCTGAGGATCCTCAGGTGGTCGTGCCTGAGCTGCGGTGGAGGAGATAGAAGCATGGAGAAGTACTCCTCGATCACGTCCTCCACAACCTCCCTCAGGACAACCTCCAGCTCCTCATCCTCCACCAGGAACACGTCGGAGAGGGGGATCACCTTCACGCCCAGCGCGTTGGCAAGCTCGCGGGCTGAGTCGTCGGCGAAGCCCTTGCATATAACCAGGGGCTTCATACCGGCTATGTAGGCGTTGACGTAGGCCTGCCTCACACCCGTGACATCGATCCTCCCGGCCTTAACCTCCACTGCGTAGGTCTCGCCGTTAGGATCCTGCGCTATGAAATCTACCTCCCCTACCTCGGTATTGTTTATCACGATCTTCCTGTGGCTATCAATCACGTGATACCCTAGCTGTTCGAGAAGCCTAGCCGCGATCCTCTCACTGCTCCTCCATCTCTCAACACTTGAAAGGCTGGACAAAGAGCTCCCCTCATCTCACTGTAAGCGAGTGTGGGAGCTAATCTGCTTAGCCTCTGCCAAAGGAGAGGAATATACACGTTGAAGCCGCCGTTGACACGGACTCTGTCCGGGGACGACAGATACTATGGAAAGTAGGGAGTATGTTGCGTACCTACACTAGACTAAACGTGTGTGGTGTGTTTGGATAGGAGCTTCAGCGCCTCAGCTATAAACAGCTTCTACAGCTTCCACGACCTCTCCTTCATTGACCTTGTACCCGAGGTCCTTCAGCGCTTTGGCCAGCGCTGTGAATGCTATCAGCAGATGTATTCTGAAGGCTTGTACCCATATGACCTACCCGAATAACCTTGTCCTCTAGTCCACCCCAGCTACCTGCTATCATCACGCCGTATTTGCTCTACATCACTTCTCTCAGCTTGGCCTCGTTGACTCCTGGGGGCACTTCTATCCCTGTCACCGTAGGTGATGAGAATTCGATAGAGCTTGGGTAAGGCCTGAGCCCACGCAAGATACCCCCATCCTCACGGTGGTGCACTTCTTCGAGGAGTTCAGGATAGAGGTCGCTGTTCATCAAGACCTTTCTGAACTCCTACAGTACCTCCGCGCACTTGGTCTTCAGCTCCCGGAGGATCCCCTTCTCATGCATGAGAAGCTGCACGTTCTCGAATAGGAGTTCGCAGTTTTGATAAGGAGCTTGTGCCCCGTGGAAGAGGGTCTAAGCTGGCTATAGACGCTGTTCTACCCGTATCCGAAGCTTCTTCGAAAGGGCTGAAGGCGGGGGGATAGGATAAGGGTAGCGTTGTACCATCCCAGCTGATTAAGGCTTTGCGCTTATAGCCCGACGGAGTACAGCGTAGCTCCGTGGGTATACGGGGTGGTTGTCGAGCTCATAGCAGGGTTTACCCGCTGCACAGTTGTATCGCCGTACGCCAACGCCAATACAGTGCTCGCGCTAAATCTAGCCCTACACCTAGGCTCTGAAGGATTCCGTACGCAGCTGTGCGTAGAAGCACCCCTTGCTACAAGCATCGCTCGGGGTTTAGCCGAGGTTGTGCGCGGAGAAGTGCTGGGGTACATATCGCTAGGCTGCGGCGCGGGGGATTTCGATGCAAAGGTGTACGTGGCTGAGGAGTGCGGGGCTGTGGATTGGAGTGGGCGTGTATACGCGTTTCTGCTAAGCGGAAGGGGGTTGTCCAGGGTTAGGATCCCCGATGTTGTTGTGTTGAGGGTGAGGAGGGTTGGTGCAAATACCTACAGCATCTCGGTAGAGAACTCCGTACACCTATTCAAGCTAGATGGATTCAAGGTAGTCGAAGTCCCCATACCTGAGGAGGCGTTGCTTGTCTACAGGTTGGTGAAGGAGGCTGTGGAAATGTTTGGATCGCCCAGAGCCTCCGAGGTCGTTAAGATGCTCAGAGCTAGGCACGGCTTTGCTAGGGAACGTGCTCTCGAAGCTGTTAGGAAGGCTGTTGCGGTGGGCCTCGTCAAGTATGATGGTAAGTACCTGACACCTCTCTTCTAGGCACTCTCCTTGACTATCTTCACGGTGAAGGGCACACCCACATCCTCGGAGATCTTCCTCAGCTCGTTCAGCACGTTCCTATGTATCGGGATCCCTATCTTCAGCCGCGTCTGCATGGTGAGCCACGCCTTCTCCCCGGGTATCCATATACGCTCGGCTTCGGGGTGCTTCTTCAGCGACTTGATCTCGTTGATGAACCTCTCGAGCCTGTCGAAGAACAGCTCACGGTCCATGAAGGCCTCTATGTTGACCGCCGCGACGGTGTGGCCCACGTTCGCAGGTCTATCACTTATCGTGTGCCTTACGTGCCAGCCCCACGCAGCTCCCGAGAGCACTCCTGAGAATAGGTCTACGAGCATCGAGAGGTCCGAGCCCTTGTGCCCCCCAAGCTCCTCACCTACTCCTCCGAGAGGTAGAAGCGCGGCTCTCCTCTCCCTTATGGCTCTGAGAACCTCCCTGGCATCTCCCGTGAGGATCCTGCCCTCAAGGTCTATAACCCAGCCGGGAGGAACCTTCTTACCCATCTTCGAGTATATCTCCACCTTGCCCACGGGGACCACGGATGTAGCCGCGTCGAAGAGGATGGGCGGGGGCGTTCTACGTGGAACCGCTACGGCTATGGGGTTCGTCCCTAGGTACCTCACAACGGTGTGGGTGTAAGCGACTAGAGGTTCTGAGTTCGTGGTCGTTATGCCTATGAACCCCTGCTTAGCTGCCTTGAGCGGGTAGTAGCCGGCTATCCCGAAGTGGTGACTGTTCCTAACAAGCACTAGGCCTACGCCGTACTGCTTCGCCTTCTCCACAGCCACCTTCATTGCGTAGAGGGCCACGGGGTGTCCAAGACCGTTATCCCCGTCTACCAGCGCAGTAGCTCCGAAATCTCTAACAATCCTGATCTTCGGCCTGAGATTCACGGTACCCTTCTTGATACCCCCTACGTACCTACCCACTCGCTGAACACCGTGGCTGGAGATGCCCATGAGGTCGGCGGTGACGAGAACGTCGGCCACGACCTCAGCATGGTCCTCACGGAGCCCCAGCTTCACGTAGACGTTCTTCACCCACTCTTTCAGAGAACTGTGCTCGACACGCACGTACTCTTCAGGTGGTACGGGTTTCTCGCGCTCATACAACTCAAAGGACACATACTCCACCGAAGTGCTAGTTCTGTGCTACAAGAAATAAGTTGTAGCACCGTTCTCCTCGACCATTAACAGAGACTTCTTAATTGCTGAACCCGGGCAAGGTTCCGTGAAGTGCGTGGCAAGAATCCATGTTGAGCACCGTGCATCTCACGAATCATCGATAGACTATACACATTTCTCCAAGAGCTTCTTTATATTAAGGTCGTCAACAAGAACTATGCCGTGTCTAGCAACATCCTCTGCAACGGGGTTGCGTTTCCTCATCAAAGTCGCGAACTCTTCTCCTGTTAGGATCACGGGTTCGATAAGCGCATACTCTAAAAGACACTTTTCGATAGCATTGAGTCTCTCCAACGGATTTTTAGGAACAGTTCTTTCCCTAGTTACAACGAGTACATCTACATCGCTCCACTCGTTGAAGTCCCCCCTAGCATAGCTGCCGAAGAGAATGACCGTTACCTCTCCAAAGACCTTCTTCACACAACTTGCGAACTTCCTAACCTCTTCAATAACCCTCCTCTGCTCCTCTAGCCTCTTCTCGATAATTCTCTCCATACCCCCTCAACCCATCTGATGATCTTTTCGGTCATCTCTATAGCTTCCAGAGCCTCCTTCTCGCTATAGTACTCCTCTGGTATGCCTTCACTCCATGCATCGGGGTACCTCGTAGGAGTGTAGAACTTGTTTAGCCTTACACATGACTCCTCGATATCATCAGGAGGTGCTATTCCTAGTTCCTCCCTAATACCGCTTAGAAGCTTTGGAAGTGAATGGCCTACCTTAGGTTTTCCGCACCCCCACAGGAGAGCCTTGAGAGCCTTCTCCGCAGCTTGGTGCGCCTTGAAACAGGCCCAGTTGTAGTCGCCGTATTGTGCATCACGTTTAGCAGACTCTAGGGTTCTTCTAGCACTCTCCATCCATCTGCTGAACTCGTTATGATCTAGCATCTGCCTGCCCCAGAAGCTATTTAAGCATCCTTTCCTTATTGCTCTTCCTCATAACCGTCAACATGGCATAATCACAGACTTTCCTAGAAGCTGGAAAAAGGTTAATGGAAATCAGTGCCATCCGCTAAAATCTTGCCGAGCATCTACGCACCTTTCTTAGCACTGTCCTTGAAGCTTATGCGGGAAAGGTTTGATGAGTGCGTGTTTGTGGAGTGCGGAGTACATAAGACTTCAACGCATCTCTAAGCTAGGGAGAAGGGGTCTACTGTTTAGTAGCCAGGGTGTTGGGGAAGTGTTTGGTAAAATTGTGAAGGCAAGGCTTTACCAAGTTTTGGAGAACAATGTTGTTGAGTGCGGTGTATGTGAGCGTAGGTGCAGGATAGCTGATGGGGGGGCGGGTGTATGTGGCAACTACCTCAACAGGTCGGGGGAGCTTCTGCACGTGGGGTACGGCAGGCTCAGCGCTGTGGAGAGCAGACCTATAGAGGTGAAGCCTCTATTCCACTACTGGCCCAACAGCACGGCGCTGACATTCTCGAATTGGGGGTGTAACTTCTACTGTCCCTGGTGCCAGAACTACCACCTGAGCTTCCGCAGACCTAGGGAAGACGACCCCTACACACCGCCGGAGGAGCTTGTGGAGAAGGCTGTCAGCTACGGGGATGAGGGTCTCTGCGCAAGCTTCAACGAACCCACCACGCAGTTCGACTATCTCGTGGATGTGTTTGAGCTCGGCAGGAGGAGAGGGCTCTACGGCACTATTGTGACAAACGGGTACCAGACCAAGCGATCGCTGGAGATGCTGGTGGAGGTGGGAGTCGATGGGTGGAGCATCGACATAAAGGGGTGCCCAGGGGCTAGGCACCCCGCGGGTATAGATCATGAGAAGGTATTCAGGAATGCAAGGATGGTGCTGAACCTTGGGGGACACGTAGAGATGGTTTACCTGGTAGTCACAGGGGCCAACGATTCTGAAGAATGTTTTGAGTGGATCCTGGGGAAGCACCTCGACATGCTAGGACCTAGGGTACCCCTGCATATAAACAGGTACTACCCAGCCCACCGATGGCGCGAACCTCCCACTCCTATAGCAAAGCTACTTTCATTCGCCGAGAAAGCTAGGAGGGAGGGTCTGGAGTACGTCTATGTAGGGAATGTGGGGAACCCCGAACTAGAGACCACCAGGTGTCCAAAGTGCGGCAAGGTTCTGATCGAGCGTGTAGGGTACAGGGTGACGCACTTCGCCCTGGACCGCGTTGGTGAGAAGCATAAGTGCTCTAGGTGCGGCTACGAGGTGCCTGTACGTGGTAGGTACGTACCTGGGAAACTTCCGAGATTTCCATGGTAGTTCTCAAGAGCGTTGGTATTGATGCTAGACCCAGTACTGAGAGCCAGAATACGAGTTCTGGGAATCGTGTGATATCCGCTATCGTTGCCCCCACGGTCATGGATATAGCAGGCACGGCGTTCTGGAGAGCGAACATCCTCGATGAGTACAGAATACGGTTGCCGGGGTCGACATCCCTTATCAGGAAGCTGAAGAGCGTGACCCATATACCGCTGAAAGCTGCTCCTGCTATAAATGCGCGTATGCCCTGCAGCTCCACCGTGGGGAGGAAGGGGAACAGGGCGTTCATCGTGACGCCAATGCCTATACTTATACACGCGGACTTCAACGAACCTAGCTTCTCGACGAGGTAGCTCCACATCATCGGTGTGAAGATGCTTGCGAGCCACGAAGAAGCGTTGATAACAGCCACCCACGCCTCATCACCACCCCACACCCTCATAATGTACGGCACCACCACAGACATAGGGAGATTCACAGCGAAGATCGCCAAGGAGATCGCAGCGAAGAGCTTCCTCCTATCAACATCTCTGAGCAGGGCTTTTCTACCGAGCTTACGTAGCTCGGCCTCCTCTATACCCGTCTCGACTAGGAGGAAGGGTATCGGCAGCCCGATCATGAACAGCGCCGAGCCTACTAGGAACACCTCCCCGTAGTTCCTCATTTCGTGGGAAGCACTCAGGAGGTACCCCGCAAGCACCGTCCCCCCGAGGGTCCCGATGTTCGAGAACATCGCGTCTAGGCCCGCGTACTTGGCCCTGAAACTCCTTGGGATGTTCGCCGCCGCATAATCGCTCCACGCGACTCCTCCTAGCGCCCCGACAGCGTTGCTCAGCGTGAACATCGCCGTCACCGTGTAGAGCATTGTGCGTGGTTCGAAGAGCTCCCAGTATAGTACCAGGGCGATCGCGAGGTTCATGGGCCGCGTAACAAGTGACGAGAACCTCATGAACTGCAGCCTGTACCTTCTAATGAACTCTCTGCATCGCTTGCTGGACCCAGCAGCGTACTGGACCGCGGCGGCGACCAGAAGAGGGAGGCTCACCATCAAGTTGACCTCCGTGTAGCTCTCCCCGAGCCTAGATGCGAGGGCGGGTCTGAACATCCACATAGAGCCGAACCACACACCCCACAGCACAGCGTCTACCAGCATCAGAATCACGAGTCTCCTGGAAACACCGCTGATACCCGCTAACAAGCTCCGCAAGTTCTTCACCTCCTCCGCACATCTCCTTACGCTACACAACATTGTTGGTGCTGGGTAATAATAGTGGTGTTTTTGCGATCACCTCGCATGGAAGTTATCGGAGCTGATCTCATCCGCTCTGCGGCGGCTCTCGCCACACACCCGAGCTCTGTGTTACTCGAATGTACCCACCCTCACAAGCCTGCCGTTCTCCATGAGCACCTCTCCGCGGGCTACGACGTACCTCAGCTCGAACCGGCTTCGTGTCAGCAGGAGTATATCGGCATCGTAGCCCTCTGCAAGCCTCCCCTTGCCGCTGAGCTTGAGGTTCTCGGCCACGTTAGTCGACACGATCCTCAGGGCATGCTCCACCGGGATCTTCTCCTCCAGCACCATGTCACGGAACTCCCTGAGGGTCGCGGAGACGGGTGCTACGAGCATTCTAACCACCTCTCCCTTCTCGTTGAATAGGGGCATCGAGCCGTTGCCATCGCTGCTCATGGTGATCCTCTCAAGAGGCACGCCCCTCCTAAGCATCGTCTTGATAGCCTCGCTGGGCTTCACAGAGCTTCGGAAGCCGTAGCCCGGCGACACACCCGAGGTCACATCAACGTTCCCGCCCATTCTACCGAACTCGATCGCCTGCTCAAGAACGCGCTCCGCCCGGTTGACGTGCGTAATCACGAACTGTGCCAGCGGGATCTCGGTCCCCTCAACAGCCCTGAGTATAGGTTCGAAACCTGTCTTCTCGCTACCCATGTGCACGTGGACCACACCAGCCTTGCCGCTGAGTATACCCCCCACACGGGCTTCGGAGGCGATCCTCCTAACCTCATCGGGGGTTGGATGCGATGAGCGGTGATCCGAAAGAGCGATCTTAACCCCTATCACCTTGTCTATGAGGACAATGTCCGATAGTATGCTCCCCGTGAGCGTAGGTGAAGGCACCTGGTACGAACCGGTGTAGATCCACGTGCTCACACCCTCCTCCTCCAAACCACGTGCTTTCATCAACAGCTCTCTCAGAGACCTAGCAACGCCGTCTGTCCCCAGCGTGCCCACGACGCTGGTTATCCCCGCCTTCACAAGCTGGCTCAGCTGTATAGGCGGGGTCCTGTACCTAGGACCCCCCTCGCCCCCACCACCGTTTATGTGAACGTGCTGATCTATGAACCCCGGAACCGCCACGAGTTCATCAGCATCGATGACCTTCACCCTGAAACCAGCGCTCTTCAGAGCCTCGAACTCTATGCTACGAGCAATACGCAGAATCCGGGGAGGAGCAACGAGGATATCGCACTTACCGAGAGGCTCGGGTGAGAACACCTCCGCACCTCTTATCAGGAGAAATTCGTACACCCCTCCCATACTCACCGTACTTCCACCCTCCAGAACCATGCACCCGCGTAGCTAAGAAGCTTGGGATCCCCCAGTGATAGCGAAGCAGGGAACTCCCCAGACACGACCATTCCGGTTCTGGTAAACCGGTTACCGTGCTGCGCAGGAGGTGGGTGAAGAGTGTCTCTAAAGCGGTTTGATCAGGTGTAGGTACTTCTTGAAGAACGCGGCATTCCTTTCGCGTCCACCGGGCACGTTAGCACTCATCCAGACCTCGGGCTCTATTCCCCGCTCTACAAGCTTCTCCACAACCCTCGCAACGATGGTCTGCACTATGAAGGTGTTCACAATAGTTGATACTGGTGCTACTGGCTGTTCGAACCCCTCAATCCTATAGATAGCTTCGCCGACTGGAACCTTGTTATCTATAACAACATCCGCAACTTCAAACAGCTTCTTCCCCCAGGGATTCTCCGGAGGTACTCTCCTCGAGTACTCGACGGAGGTCAGCGCAACTACTTTAAGACCGCGTCTCCTAGCCTCCACAGCCATCTCCACAGGAACCGCGTTCTTACCGGAGTTGCTAACTATCATCAGCACGGAGCCCGGCTTCACATAGGCGCTATCGAGTATCACCCTGGCGTAGCCCGGCACCCTCTCCAGGAACGTGCTCTTCAGCGTGCCGTTGAAGACAGAGAGCGATAAGTCGAGCAGGGGATATACTCTTACAAGACCCCCAGCCCTGTAGAACACCTCGATCGCGAGTATCGCGGAGTGACCGGTACCAAAAACATACAGAAACCCGTCACCGGCAATAGCATCCGCTATTAGCTCAGCAGCCTTCTCCATATTCCCCCTCTCCTCACGCAGAACCCTATCTATCAATTCAAATACTTGGTTACGAAACCTAGCGAAAGCATCACTCAAAACCCCCACCAACCACGTTATCTACAACGCAACTAAATGAGCTCTCGCACCGCGGAGCTCCGGAAGAAGCCGGGGACTCAATAATATAACATTGTTTCCGGAATCAAACACGTGTGGAAGAACCAACAAGCGCTAAGAAGTAACTTCCGAAAACCAGCGGCCACCTCCAAGAATCTCAGACGAAGAACCAAGGCTATCAGCTAAGAAGAGACGCTGGAACATCCCCAGAACTGCGGTAGCAGCTTAACGACGAAGCTGAGATGACTGCTTGTACCAAGTTCTGCTGAACAAGTTCTGCGATCAGCTAGGTGTTGGCTCATCACTTATCAGTCCCGGCTGTAACTCATCACATCCAGTGCTGAATCTACCTAGAACAAGGTAAAAACTATGTGTTTGCCTAACTCTCCTAAACCGTTCTAGACACACCGCAATTATGGATAGTGCAGAACCACAATATTTCCTGGCTTTGACGCAAGCCTCTTCAGAAACTCTGCAAAATTTCACCAAGAGTAGAACTAGGTTGCTCTTTTACAATAACCAATTCCGGGTACACTCCCCCCTTAACTATATGCGATGTGTTCACGTAGCAGCATCGCAGCGACGTGAAAGCTGAAACGATTTCCCCAAAATGTTGCACACGGTTTTGGAGTGCATGGCTTTATTTGACATCTGTTGCTTCCTTGATAACCACATCAATTGACTCGATTCCTCCAGGTTTCCATACCCGCGGCTCGATCTCTTGTATCTCATCGTTGTCAACTTTACTAGCCCTTATGGTGGTTTTGCTTGTTAAACAAGTGCGTCTTCATCATCTCTGGCTTCCCTCTGAGAAACTATGTGGAGCTACTTCGATAATGAACGTCTCTGCTCTTTTAACTATTTCTTTTGACTTTCCTAATAGTACCTAATTGAAAAGTTTACATGCATGATCTATCAAGCCTTTCCATTCATGCAGTACATTGATAGATTTTGCAGTTGCCTCGTGAAGTAATACACCTAATGGTTCTACTCCGTAGCGGATTATATTGTGTACAGCTCTGTTATCGTATCCCTATGTTTTCGAAGCTGTTCTGATTGCGGAATATACTCCGAGTATCATCAGTGTTATTCCAGCTGTGTTGAGGATGTACCCCGCTATAAGGCCTGTGAAGCCGATCCGGTCTATGTATGTGACTGTGTAGTGTCTAGTCATTTTATCTACTTTAAGCATAGGATAGTCTACCTTCTCAACCTTGTTACACCTAGCCCAGGTGCTGATCAGCAACTTGTTCACTACTGCTGTTTCAGTAGATTCAATGTATGCTTTGATCAATTCGTAGTCTAGGACTAACTTCCCCTGTGTTTGGGCATCGCTTGGAAGTGTTTTGATTACGACTGCGTACTCCTGTTCAATAACACCTAACCCAGGCTTGGAGTTGAAGGTGAGATCCGTTAGCTGTATGCAGGAGGTGCCACTGCATCCCTTCAAGACTATTCTCAGCTTGAATGGCTCTTCGTTTATAGATCTAGCTACTACACGTACTCTGAAGTCTTCCGAGAAGCTACACTCTATGTAATCCATGAACATCTCTCTCAGAATGCTCGTGTTTAGACAGTCCACCTCTTTCGGAACTTCCTCCTCGATCGATAGGTTGTTTATATCGCATAGTGTTACAGGCACGTACTGTGTTCTTGTATGGTTCCCTGAAGGAACATACTTGAAGGCGTAGAACGGTATCTCTATATGCTCTACAGCTCTACAGCGTAGTACTCTTTCACACCGTACAGCGCTGAGGTCAACAACCCTAGAGCTACTATAATCATACCCACAACTAACAGTACCCGGTCTATCGCGAACATCCTACATCGCCTCTAACCACGATCACCTTCAATAGTTGGAATAGCTAGACATAAGTCTTGTTTATACATAGCCTACCAACTAGCCTCTTGCAACATAGCTAACACTTCTCGATTCATCAACTACATCAAGAGTCTCTATCTGTAGCTTAGAATCCACGTAACGTTTTCGGTAGTCGTATCATCTATGGTTATTGGAGCCGGGCTCGGATACTCCACTACTTCTGTTATCGGATTGCCGCTGGGCAAGATCCGTGTGAGGAGAACACACAGTCTTCCTATCGATGTAGAGAGGTCTGTCGAGGAATCTCTACGTGCTGTGGCTACGAAAATGGTTATGCCGTATACGCCGAACGACCTTCTAGAGGTGGGTCGCCCAGCGTGTTATGCTCCTGCATAACGGGCTAATGCTTCGTGGTGGCTAGAAGGTGGGAACGCCTTAATGATTGCCCTGGGTAGGGGCTCAAATCAGCATGGTATCCTGTATGTTGATGTTCTGTAACTGATGTACCTCCGATGGATATTCTCTCGGGGCTTATGCACTGCGTCTCCTAAACAACCCTTCTTAACACAGTCAGAAGAGAAGCATTATCACCGCCAGGAAGAGGGCTGGGGGCACCGAGGCCGCTAGCCCGGCGACGGGTACGGCGCCCCAAAGCGGGAGCTTCTCGGCGGCGCGGTAGCACATCGCGAGGTATACGAGGGCGTAGGCGAAGATGTAGGGCTAGTTGAGCACGAGGAAGCGGAGGAAAGCATCCAGGGACATGTGCTGAAACATCGTCGCAACGAGGCGGTACCCAAACACAAGGCTGTCCACGAAGCTGAGGCGCCCCAAGGCAGAGACCACGGCAGCCGCTACCGGAGGAGCGAATAGAGAACCCAGGAACAACCCCAGGAGCAGGACTGTGAGGAGCCTCAACCTCAAAGAGCCCCCCGCAACGCTGTACACAAATAAGATGTTCAGTGTTAATCACACCAGCCTCTTCCACGTACATTGATGTGGACAACACCCCAGCCAACAACCGGGAGAACCTCTCTAGCACATCATCACCCTATCGCCGACCTTTGAAGCTGGAGGTTCGTGGTTCAAATCCTTATGGGCCTGCTAAAACTTCGCTATCTTCTCTGTATGGAACAATGTACTAGTCCTTATGATATGAGGTAATTAAGAGCTATTGATCTTCTTAGGGCTTTGTACAGTTAGGGTCAACATTCAATGCTATGAAGATATATTGCTTCCCTAAATTTTATTACATAACGTATTGTATTCTGAAGTAAGAGAACTAGCGAGGTAGATCCGCACGTCTGAGGCCAGTACGAGAGTCAGGTCTCTCTTGAGTAAGGCGCGTGAGCTTGTTGAGGGAGCTGAGAAGAGCGATTATATCATGCTGGTAATTCTCCCGTTCCTACCAGCAATACTGTTGATCCTCGGTGTCATACTGATAGCTATTGGTATTCTCGCTAGTTTCGGTGCAGCGGCTGTAGGCGGTTCAGTATCTACGATAGGTGTAGCCTTGCTGATCGTAGGGATATTCCTAAACTTCTACGTGATCTACAAGTGGGTTAAGAGGAGAAATGAGCACTTCGAGAGAACTCTGCGCCTCTACGAGACTCTGACCGAGATAGCCGAGGTTCTGGGGTTCGAGAGAGCGGGGCTGATAAAGTCTAGGCTAAACGAGGTTAGGGAGATTAACAGGAGTATGAAGAGCCCTGTTGCAAACGCTATACTCACCATAGTGCCGTTTTACATCTACTACGTCTACCACTTCCTAAACAAGGACTTCGTCAGACATTCGGAGAAGGAGAGGCTGTTCCTAGCAGAGCTTGTGGATGAACTGAGAGAAAGGGTGCCGAGCTTCGTTAGGAGGCTTGACGAGCTTAAGCCGGTGCCGGAGAGGTCTACGCTTCTGTACTTCATACTGACGGTGCTCCTAGGCTCGCTGTTCTTGATATACTGGGTCTACACGCTGACGAAAGACCCCAATGAGCATTTCAAGACGCACAGAGTTATCGAGCTAGACATGATCAATGCGCTGGAAACAATAGCTGGCAGTGTAGCTACTCCAGCTTCAGCCTAAAACCGGTTTTCTTCGATACGAAAACACTTTTTGTGTCCTATCTCCGAAGAGAAATCAGTTCTGAAATCCATGTGCCTAAAGTATCGCAAAAGCAGGAACGGTAGCGATGAGGTATATGTGTACTTCCTATGTTTAAGTGGTAAAGTGTTTTATGTTTCAATGATTAAACAAGATTGGTGGCTCTGCTCGTGTTGTTTGATAGGCAGGAGTCGGAGAAGCTTCTTAGAGATGAGCTTATTCAGCTTGAGGAGGAGGGATATGAGGTAGAGGAGTTCAGACGTAGGCTGGAGGCTGTTAAGGGTTCTCCGCCAAGGGTTCTCATGGGGTTCTACGAGGAGCTTAGGAGAACTCCGCTGCGGAGAAGAAGGGATTTCACGTACTGCGAGCCGAGCGAGTTGAGTGAGATAAGGAGGGAGAGATCAGAGCCTCTGGAGAGTTTGGAGTTTAGGCTTGATAAAGATGTGATTTTTGATAAGATTAAGGGTGCTTGGTTCGGGCGATGCATAGGTAACATGATCGGTAAGCCTGTTGAGGGGTTCAGCAGGTCTATTATCGAGAAGTATCTTAAATCGGTTGGTGAATACCCTCTTAAGGGGTACTTCCCCGAACCTCGGGAACTGCCCGAGGATCTAGTAGGAGAAATGATCGATTTTCTTAAGCAGAGGGGCTCCCCTGTTGAGGAGGAGCCCAGGGCTTTCCTTAGGCACTTCGTTGAGCGTAGGCACGGTACCTTCAGAGGGAACGTGAGGTGCGTTGTTAGGGATGACGATATCGACTACACGATACTGAATCTCCACGTTCTCGAGACGTACGGGGATGGTTTCACCACGCTGGATATAGCTAATGAATGGATTGAGCACCTCCCCTATGGCATGGTCTATACAGCTGAGAGGGCCGCCTACAGGAACATCATCCTCGGGCTTAGACCCCCGGAGACAGCTACGTATCTAAATCCCTATAGGGAGTGGATAGGTGCGCAGATCAGAGCAGATGTATGGGGCTACGTATCGCCCGGAGAACCCGGTAGAGCAGCTGAACTAGCTTACAGAGACGCAAGGCTGTCCCACGTCAAGAACGGGATCTACGGCGAGATGTTCGTAGCGGCAACGATAGCAGCCTCCTTTGCCACGGATAGCGTCGAGGAGGCGATCAGGGTGGGCCTCACGCAGATCCCGAGGAATTCCAGGCTGTACGAAGCACTGAGCAACACGGTACAGTGGTGTAAGAAAGACAGTGATTGGACTGAGACGTGGGAGAAGATAATGAAGTACTACGGGAAATACCACTGGGTACACACCATCAACAACGCCGCGATAGTCGTTATGGCGCTGCTGCACGGCGGTGGAGACTATACCGAGAGCGTGGCGATAGCGGTCATGAGTGGCCTGGATACGGATTGCAACGGAGCGACGGTGGGCTCCATCATGGGGGCTTTGCTCGGGTTCAAGAACCTGCCCAGGGAACTGGTAGAGCCGCTCAATAACAGGGTGAGAAGCGCTATCATAGGCTACGACAACGTCTCCATAACAGAGCTTGCCGAGAAAACCTTCAGGGTGTGGGAGAAGATTGGTGGAGCCCGCTAATCTGTGGCTGTTGATATAAGTTCTGCAGCGAGAACAAGTATGTAGAGGTGTTGGCAGCAGCGGGGTTTCTCTGGATGATGAGTGCACGTCAGTGCGATGGGTGAGCGGGTGCCTGCCCCCTGCTGACATCCACCAACGACGCATATTAGTGCGGGGCCTCCACACCCTCCGAGGTTAAGCACATTGCTTAGGGGGCTAGCGGCTCTGATCGCGACAACCGTGCTGTGGGCGACATCGTTCCCCGTGATCAAGATCGTTGTTGGTGAGTCTACAGGCTTCGGCTACACGTGGATGAGGAGCAGCATAGCCGCTCTGGGACTGCTCCCCTACGTAGTTGTAAAGCTTATGCGGAGGGGTATCGATAAGGATATTGTCCTCGGAGGGATTGTCACGGGCTTCGCCTACGCCGCTGGGCTATGGCTACAGGGCTGGGGCACGGGCCTCACAACAGCATCCAACTCCGCATTCATAACGGGGCTCAACGTTGTGTTCGTGCACCTCTACGCCGCTGCTAAACTGCGTAGATATAGTGCCGAGCTCGGCGCCGAGCTGCTCATGGCGCTCGCGGGACTGTACCTCCTGACCACTCCCAGGGGAGGCTTCGGTGTCGGCGATGCTCTTGTGCTTCTGGGCTCGGTTGCGTGGGC
>Ga0180301_10001422_pt1 | contig 18903 bp, 21 predicted proteins | sample GuaBasSediGuay16_FD_121797 | JGI IMG/M metagenome (GOLD analysis project Ga0180301, IMG submission 121797) | Subseafloor sediment microbial communities from Guaymas Basin, Gulf of California, Mexico - Guay16, Core 4569-2, 12-15 cm | ecosystem: Environmental > Aquatic > Marine > Hydrothermal... | reverse complement strand
ATAAGGAGGGTTTAAGAAAGTTTTAGTGTTGCCGGAAGGGCAGATTAGTGCGCCAAGCGGAAAGTAAATTAACGGCTAGGAGCTAAATGTAGTGTGGGGGTGTGGTTGTGCCCGGATCCACGGAGAACAGTGGTCAAAGTTATAGTGGACGCTATGATGATATTATCGCATATGCCCGGGATATTGAGAGAAGACTTTACAAGATTGACGCTGAAAGAATGAGGCTTCGCCAGGAGATCATCCAGCTTAGGAAGGAGCTGGAGGTGTTAAGGCAGCCGCCTCTTATAGCCGCAACCGTGCTTGAAACGCTTGAGGATGGGAGAGTTATAGTTAGAAGTTCAACTGGTCCAAACTTTGTGGTTTACGTTTCAAACAACGTTCCTAGGGATAAGCTTGTCCCTGGGGCGCATGTCGCTTTAAGCCAGAAAACGTTCGCTATAGTTGAGATTTTACCCTCCCCTGAGGATCCATTCGTTAGGGGGATGGAAGTTGAAGAGGTGCCACCGGTAACCTATAACGACATTGGAGGGTTGAGGGAGCAAATAAGGGAGGTAAGGGAGACCGTTGAGCTGCCGCTAACCCACCCTCACCTCTTCGAGGAAGTAGGAGTTGAGCCGCCGAAGGGCGTCCTTCTCTGTGGCCCCCCTGGGACGGGGAAAACCCTGCTTGCGAGGGCGGTAGCCCATGAGACGAAAGCCACCTTCATAAGGGTGGTGGGCTCCGAGTTGGTTCAGAAGTTTATTGGTGAAGGAGCGCGAATGGTCAGAGAGGTTTTTAACTTAGCTAGGAAGAAGGCGCCGAGCATAGTTTTCTGCGATGAGATAGATGCTATAGGCAGCAGGAGGCTTGACGTGGGGACGAGCGGAGACAGGGAGGTCCAGCGAACCCTAATGCAACTCCTCTCTATAATGGACGGGTTTGACCCCCGAGGGGACGTTAGGATAATTGCAGCTACGAACAGGCCTGACATATTAGATCCAGCTCTTCTCAGGCCTGGACGCTTCGACAGGATAATATACTTCCCCCTCCCAGACAGGGATGCCAGAGAGGAAATATTCAGGATACACACGCGTCGAATGAAGCTTGACAGCGACGTGAGCTTGGGGGTGCTGGCTGAGATGACCGAGAACGCTACGGGGGCGGATATAAAGGCTATATGTACAGAGGCGGGGATGTTTGCCATCAGAAACTTTAGGGTGAAGGTGAAATTCAAAGACTTTGAGCAGGCTATAGAGAAGGTTCTGAAGAGGAAGGGAGCTGGGGGCGAGCCTAAAGGAATCTACTGTTAAGGCGGCTTTTTGGATGGTGGAGGAGTATTCTTGGAGGCAGCTGACTACTGGACGCTGCGAAGAATACGGTTAATTGCCGACTACCAGTTTTTCCCGGGGGCTGGGCGGGTTCTTTTCCCGGACGGAGTGAGGGTTGTCTTTTCCTCCAAGACTGGCAGGGTGAGGCAGGTATACTTAGACGGGGATCTTGTGGCTAGCTTTAGACCTGATGAGGGAACGTTCGCTCTTAACATTAGAGGGGGAGAGCTGCTTTTAGAGCATTTTGAAAGGCCGACACTGAGGGTGATTGTCACGGAAAGAATTGCAGGATTGGTGGTTGAGGGAAGAAACGTGTTCGCTAAGCATGTTGTTGCAGCGGACCCTGAAATCCGCCCGTGGAGCGAAGTCCTCGTGGTGGACGAAGCAGACAAGCTGGCTGCGGTTGGGAGAGCAGTTCTGAACGGGGAGGAAATGGTGGCGTTCTCGAGGGGGGTGGCTGTGAAAACCAGGATCGGAAACCCACGGTTTAAAAGTAAGGAGGGGATGGTTTGAGGAAGGTTAGCCCTAAGCAGCTTAGGAAAATGATGAAGCAGATGGGAGTGAGGGAAGTCTCATCCGTAAAGGTTGTCATAATAAAGTGTAATGACAAGGAAATAGTTGTGTCAAGCCCGCAGGTTGTCGAGATGAAGGTGGGAGGACAGAGGGTTTATCAGGTTTCAGGCGTTGTGGAGGAAAAACCTCTAACCCCAGAAAAAGCGGAGGAAGCAATAATGGAAATTCCAGAGGCGGATGTTATGCTAGTAGCCCAACAGGCGGGGGTGACGCCTGAAGAGGCAAGACGGGCACTCGTAGAGACGGAAGGCGACCTAGCTAAGGCAATACTCCTCCTCAAGAAAGCGGACTAATCCAATTAATTTAATTTATTATTGTTCAGCCTGCTCTTTTTGCCTTTCCAGAAGCTGTTTAACGCGTTTCAGCCTGAATAGGTCTTCCCTTTCCCGCTCCTCCAAGTGGAGGGAAATGTACCTAATAGTGTTTTCTAGTTTGGGGATAACTATGTATTTTAACGCGTTAACCCTCCTTTTAGTCCTGTCAATCTCCTCGGCCATTTTCCTTATTGCTGTTTCCACCTCAGCAAGCCTAACCGTAAGCTTTAGAGCTTCCCTAAACTTTTGAACGGCCTCGTCAAGCTTAGCAGACGTCGTGGCGAAACTGTACGACGCCACACTACCCTTCTCCTTAACCCTTAAGAGTGGAACCTTAACACCCATTATATTCTGCAGGGAGACGTCAACGTCATAGAATGGCTCAACGCCCATAGCCGCCTCTTCCACCTTAAGAGGCCCCATAAGCATCTTAGCCATAGTGAGGGTTTCAAAAGCATCTTTAAGGGCGTTCACAAGTTCACGCCTAATCCGCCCCACATCCTCTAATATGTCAAAGAACTGCATTACAAGAGCATCTCTTTTTTCTTTAAGTAAATCATGGCCTCGCTCAGCTAACGTCATACGTTTCTTCAAAGTTAAAAGCTCCATGCGGGTCGGATGCACACCCTCAATTATTTCAGTCGACATCTCTGGAATCCTCCTTAACCCTAAAGGGACGGGAACACTAATCTAAAATAGAAACATAAATTTTTCTCCAATAGCTATTGACGTAGGAGTTTGCTTCAAATTTAAATGGATGAAGCCGATTAAGGGAGGAGTTTGATGGTTAAACAGTTATCAGAAGGAAGTTTTAGGGGTGGTTGAAGGATGTTGGCGCGGGGGGCGGGATTGCCACCTTAGAGCAGGATGCTCCCTTGGTTTTGAACCCGCGCTCCCCCATGGGGAACCGGCTTCGCTCCGAAACGCTGGCTTAGCAGGCCGGCACCTGTCGGCAGAATGTATAACCGGGCTTGGTTACCCCCGCCGTTAATGTATGAGAAACTTAGAGAATTTTAAACTTTATGGTTTATGGTTGCTGAAAGCTGATTGCCGGGTTATGGTCGGGTTAAGAGTGCTTTTGTTGTTTAAGTATTTTTGTTGGAGCTTTAGGTCGACGTTGCCTTAACCGTGTTCTTCGCTTCAGGCATCATTCAACATGAATGTTTAAAAAAGGCTTTTTGTATTATGTCCCTTTTTTCCATAATCTTTATATTTTAGCTCTACCTTGTTGGCTTACTTTCCCGAGGCGAGTGAGGATGGCTTGCAGAGTGGAATGTAGCGTGGAGGAGGACGTCTTCGAGTACAGGGTGTATGACGACTACGGGATAGGCGTTATAGCCTACGCTAAAGTTACGCGTGGCCCCGGCGGGGCAGAGATAAAGGTGATAAATGTTAGCAGGGAGTACAGGGGTAGAGGGGTTGGAAGCGAAGTCTTAGCTCGGATCGTAAGGGATCATGGTGATTGCCTGATAATGGTTGAAACATTCGGCTATCTTGTTGGGTGGTATGAAAGGTTTAATTTTAAGTGTGTCTGCGATAAGCCCCTCATAATGGTTAGAAGCCCGGGGGGTGGCTTTAGGCTACCTCGCACTTCTCCCCCTTAGCGAGATCGAGGAGGAGATCCTTGCCTTGCGTGTAGCCTCTCGCTATTATCACGTCTCCGCTTTTGAGCTTGAATGAGTCGGACGGCGAGTAGAACCACTTGCCTTTCCTCCTGACGGCGATTATCCGCATTCCTATCCGGTCATCCAAGGCTACGTCCCCTATGGTTCTTCCTTCCAGCTTGGATCCTGCGCCGACGCACGTCCGCACTATGGTTTCCTCCGCTTCCTCCATGACCATTTTCAGTATTGGGTGTGGCTCTAGCCCCCTCAGGACTGCATCGGCTATTTCAGCGGCGGCGTCAGCTATGTTTTCGGATGCAATCCCTATTCTTATGAGGGCTAGCTTCGCGTCGGGGCTTATTACTTCGTCCTCTGCATCTATGACTTTAAGTTCAAAGTTTATGTGGAAGGTGTCGAAGAGCTCTTCTAGCTCCATTACCTCTTTTGCAATCTCCTTATTGTTGAAGAGAAAGGCTGAGTAGGCGAGGTCAACCATTAGCTCCGAGGTGTTCTTCATTTCCACGAGCATCCGCTCTATTTCAGCAACCTCGTCCTCCTCCAACCCCATCATCCCCCTCCGCTAAAGTCTTAAACTCCTGGACGCTTTTACCTGAGCCTCTAACGATAACCGTGTCGCCGGCGAGCAGCTTGGTGTTCTCCTTAGGGTTAATGTGTAGCTTATCCTTTCTCCTAATGGCTATGACGTCTACTCCGAGGCGTCCTCTGAAGCTGGCAATCTGCTTATTACAGAGGGGAGAATTCTTTGATATGGTCGCTCTGACCAGCCTTTCCTCCGTCATGCTGAAAGCATGCGACAGTATTTGGAGGCCTTCCCCTCTAACGATTGTTGAGGCTATGTCCCCGGCGGCATCGGATATCCTGTTAGCAGCTAAGGCCACCTTCATTATGCCAGCCATCTTCTCTGCGTCCTCCCTGTCCCTCACCGCGAACGAGGCGCTCATGAACAAGAGGTAAGTTAAGTAGTCTACGCGTTCCTCAAGCTCCAGCACTTCCTCCCTGAGGTCTGCGTCGTTAAACAAGACTGCCGAGTAGGCTAAGTCAATGGTTAACTCGGAAATGTTCTTAATCGAAGTTAAAATACTTTTAACACTAAGAGGTTTGTACTCAACTTTTCCCTCAGCCAACCAGTTGCCCTCCAAAGAAGAGAAAACTCTTAAACTAGAGTCGGAAATGCAAGAGAAAAGTGTTAACGATGAGAATTAAACTTTTCGACTATAAAGCTTCAGGAAAGGGCTGATGGGAAGGTTGAGGGGGGTTAATGTATCCTCCCTTAGAGGGGGACGTAGCGGTCGACGTGTATAGTGCAAGCACACCCCTAGTAAACCTTTTCTTCGGCCTCCATTCCTTTGCCCTTTCCTTTAGGACTGCTTCGATTTCCTCATTTTCCGCCTCAGACCCCTTTAACCCGACGATGTTAAGTTTACGTTCAGGTATGTCTATCTCGACTAAGTCTTCATCCTCTAGGAAGGCTATTGGCCCTCCTTCCGCAGCCTCAGGGGACACGTGGCCTATGCATGGTCCCCTGCTTGCCCCTGAAAACCTGCCGTCCGTCACCAGCGCCACGGTTCTGCTAAGCTCCTCATTAGATGCGATCGCCTCCGTCACGTAGAACATCTCAGGCATGCCTAGGCCCTTCGGCCCAGCGTACCTTATGACCACGACGTCGCCCCTCGCTATCTCACCGTCGAAAATGGCTTTCAACGCTTCCTCCTGAGAGTCGAAGACCTTGGCTGAACCCTTATGAACCAGCATTTGTGGGTCTACAGCGATCTTCTTGACCACAGCTCCGTCTGGAGCCAAGTTCCCCCTAAGCACTGCTATGGCTCCTTCCCTGCTTAACGGCTCGTTTACGCTTGCCAGAACGTCCCTAACGTTTAACTCGTAGTTTTTCAGGTATTCCGCTGATTTCTCGAAGAAGCCGGATGACTCAAGCTCTTTAAGGTTTTCTTCGAGTGTTTTCCCTGTGACTGTAAGCTCGTCCATGTGAAGGTAATCCTTCAACTCTCTTATGACGGCTTGAACTCCGCCAGCATACCAGAACAGGGAGGTTGGATATCTTCCACTTGGCCTACAATTAAGAAGGAAGGGTATTTCCCTGTGAAGTTCGTCAAAGAGGTCTATTCCAACGTTGACTCCTGCCTCTCTCGCTATAGCAGGTATGTGGAGGAGCGCGTTGGTTGAGCCGCCTATAGCTGAGTGGATCATCACAGCGTTCTCTATGGAGTTCCTCGTAACTATTCTCGATGGGGTTAGGTTCTCTTCAACCAACTCCACCACCCTTTTTCCCGCTTCCCTTGCAAGCCTGTAAAACGAGTTAAGGTAGGCGGGGTGTACGGCTGATGTTGGAAGAGCTAAGCCGAGTGCTTCAGCCATGACCTGCATAGTGTTTGCGGTTCCCATGAAGGCGCACGCCCCACATGTCGGACATGAGCTACGCGTCTTCGAAAGATACTCTTCAGTTGAAATCTCGCCCCTCTTCAACATGCTGTGGAAGGTGCCTACTTGCTCGAGCGTCACCATGCCCGGGCCTTCAGCCATAACGCCGCCAGGTACTATAACCGTCGGCATATCGATCCTCATAGCGGCTATGAGGTGGGCGGGCATAGACTTGTCGCATGAGGAGACTAGAACCAGGCCGTCGAATGGAGACGACAATGCGTGGATTTCAACCATGTAGGCTATGATCTCCCTCGAAACCAAGCTGAAGTTCATACCCTCATGCCCCTGGGCTACGCCATCACACATGTCGGAGGCGTAAAAGTAGCTTGGCTTCCCGCCCTTCTCGAACACGCCTAAGCCAACAGCTCTAGAAACCTTGTCCAAGTGTATGCTGCCGGGGTGAGCATACCCATATGTACTCTCAACTATAATTTGAGGCTTACCTAAATCTTCAATGGTCCAGTCCATGCCGAGCCTGAGCGCGTCTATTTCAGGCGCCTTATCCCTTAAAAGGGTACTTTTAGTTTTCAAACATATCACCTTAAAGGAGAAATGAGAGACTGATGCCATTTAAACCTTAAACTATTTTTTTAGTTGAGCATCGCTTGATGTTTTACATTGGTTGGCGGTGGGATGGATGTTAACTCAATCGTCAACTAGCTTCTGAAGCGTGTAGAGGCTGTTGAGGTACATGTCAGGTTTAACCCTTAATCTTACGTGTGGGCGTTTAATTACAGCTACCGTCGAGCCAGCGTTTCTACCGGCTAGGACGTCGGCGTCGCTGTCACCAACCATTAAGCCGTCTGATGGACGGCATCCTAACACTTTAAAGGCTTCCAGAACACCGGTTGCCTCCGGCTTCGCGTCTCCTTGCCTTTCAGTTCCCAGGGCTATCATAACGTCGAAATATTTCTCAAGGTTAAACGATTTAACCTCTAGGAGCGTTACTCTAGGAGAGGTGTTTGTAACCAAGCCCAAGGGAACTGTAAGGTGGAGGTTTTCAAGCGACTCTACGTCTACGTAGGGTTTTATCGCTCCCTTCCTTATTAAGCGTGATCTAAGCTTTAAGTCGAATTCGTCAAACGTACGCCAGAAGAGACCTGGGTCAGCTACACCCCATGATTTGAGGATCCTCCAGTGTTCTCGCCCGCTAACCCAGAGCCTTAACCGTTCCCTGCGTGGAGGAGGAGGTAAACGTAGTTTCCTGAGTGTTTCAACGAGGATAGAGTCAAAAAAATCAGGTGAAGGCATTCGGATCAGGGTTCCATCAAGGTCAAAAAGGATCGCGTGAAACCCTCTAGCCATTTCAACCACTTAGGCTCTATAACGTAAATTAAAGGTGAGATGCTACCAGGTCAACGAGGTCACATACTTTCAGTGGTGATTCAAGCCTTTTCGCAGCAAGGTCAAGGTTTGTTCTGCAGAGAGGGCAGCTCGTGACTAGCAACTTGGCGCCTGTAGCCTCTGCTTCACGGATCCTCTTTTCGGCTATTCGAACAGCCGACTCGGGTTTAAACGTGAAGTATCCTCCTCCGCCTCCACAGCAGTTAGCAGCGTCACGGTTATGTTCCATTTCTACAAGTTCAACTCCCGGTATAGCTTTTATCACGTCTCTCGGAGGATCATATAGTCCGCAATGCCTCCCCATGTGACATGGATCGTGATAGGTTACAGTAAGCTCTCCTTTATCCTTTAATTGAAGCTCCCCTGCTTTAACCAGGTCTCTTATGACTTCTGAAATATGCTTAACGTTAAAGCCGAAGTTTTCAAGCAGCTCAGGGTATGCCTTAGTGAACGTCGAGTAGCAGCCGGCGCACGGCGTTATCACAGTTGACGCTCCCACCTTATCGAACATTGCAACGTTTTCCTCAGCTAGTGCTTTAGCGGTCTCCAGCTTCCCATCCCAGTAAGGGTGCATTCCGCAACAGATCTCCTCCTTTGACACGGTGAAGTCGACGCCGGCAGCACTCAGAATGGACACGGCACCTTTAGACGTTTCCGGTTGACGGAAAGAGTTTACGCATCCAATGTAGAGAAGGTTGTCTGCCTTCCCGGGGAGCGCCACGTCAAGCCACTGGAAGCGCTCGTCCTGCGTTCCAGCGTAAGGGTTCTTATATCTCTCTATGCGAGCATCGAGCTTCCTGTTAGGCGGCGGGGGGCCTATACCCTTCTCGGCAAATGCCTTTCTAGCGGCCAGGAAAACGTCGAGGGGGTCTATTTCAGCGTCACAGTTAATGTTGCACAGCGCACAGGACGTACAAGAGTATATTTTCTCGACGACTTCCGGCGTGGGTTCAAGTAAGTTGTACACTATACCTCTTAGAAGGGTCATTCTGCCACGCGGCGAGTCCGACTCCCATCTGGTTAAGCTGTAAACGGGGCATGTGACTCTACACCATGCGCAAAGGTTACACATGGCGATCTTGGTTTTAAACTCCTCCAGTTTCTCCACGCTTACACCACCGGCATGTAGACAAATTCGTCTTCGGGTATTTCGATGAGGCCCATTACTCCAGGATTCATTATGCCGTTTGGGTCAAAGATCTTCTTGATCTCCCTCATGTACCGGAGCGTGTCACCGTGCTCTAGCTCCACGAGGCTGGACTTGGTTACGCCCAGCCCGTGCTCTGCTGAGAGGGTGCCACCATACTTCTTTACGACGGCCTCCGCCAGCTCCCTAGCAAACTTAACCCCTACTTTCCTGTCCTCCTCGCTCCACGGGTTAATCGCTGTGCCAAAATGAATGTTACCATCACCTATGTGGCCAAACATCACTATAAGACGGCCGTATCTTTGCGCGATCGACTTAAACTCTCGGACAACATCCGGGATCTTGCTTATTGGGACGGCGAAATCTTGTATGTTGTTAAGAGGGATGTTTTCACCTCTGATCTTGGCGAGCAAGTTGTAGAGGGTGTGGCGTAACCCCATGAGCTCCTCTATCCTCTCAGGATCTGTGGTGTAAACGACTTTCTGGGCGCCCTTTTCCTCGCAGATCTCCTTAACCCGCTTGCTCTCCTCCGCCACTGGGCTTTCACTGTAGCCATCGTTTTCTATGAATAGCAGCGCTTCGCCTGTTGGAAGCTTTTCCTCTAAAACGTTGTTTAATATCATTATGCATAGGTCGTCGAGGATCTCCATCGCGGAGGGCATAATCCCCTGCCTTATTATCTCCGTACTGGCTTCTAAGGCCTGCTCTAGCTTCTCAAAAACCGGAACAGTTAAACCGTAATAGCGTGGTTTGGGTGTAATCTTCAAAATTATTTCGGTGAAGACGCCGAGAGACCCCTCAGAGCCAACCATGAGCTTCGTTAAATTGTAGCCTGAAGACGATTTCCAAACTCTCCCTCCCGTTCTGATCACCTTCCCCCCGGGGAGGACGACCTCTAAGCCCAGCACGTGGTCGACGGTTGCCCCATACTTTAGCGCCCGGATGCCGCTCGCGTTGTTGGCGACCATGCCTCCAACGGTACATGATATGGCTGAGCCAGGGTCAGGCGGGAAAACGTAGCCAAGCTTCCCTAACTCCCTGTTGAGCTCATCGTATATTACGCCCGGCTCGACGACGGCCACCCTATCTTCCAAGCTTATCTCTTTGATCCTGTCCATTTTACACATGTCAAGCACGACTCCCCCTTTAACAGGTATAGCCTGGCCGCTCAGGCTTGTTCCAGCCCCTCGAGGGACGATGGGAACCCTATTTTCATTCGCCCACTTCAATATCTCGACGACTTCCTCCCTACTCTCAGGCCTCGCAACAGCTGTTGGTAGAGCTATGCGTAGCGACGCGTCCATCGAGTATGCGTATAGGTCCGCTGCGTTCACGGTTACATCGTCTTCTCCAACCACCCCTGTAAGGAAACGATAAATTTCCTCTTGGCTTAACATTTGAAGCCACCTCTCCCAGTCTGGCGTTTAAACATTAATGGTAAACGTAAAGATATATGTTTCTTAGGATTCCTCAGCGGCCTCTCACGTTACGACCGCCTCAACTTTCAACCGGCTTGCCAATTGCAGGGAAGGAAATATTTTAGAGGAGAGGCTAAACCCTAGTTTAACATGCCTTTAGATAGAATTCCTTGGAGGAAGGAAAGTGGAAGTTAGAGGCGTGGTGGGGCTGGCGCTCATCGCCATGCTAATGGCGCCTTTAGCCATTGGGGCAACCTCTCTAATCTTACCCTACCTTGGCGACGTGGCAGGGTGCGGTTACGTTTCCGCTTCAATAGGACTCACCCCTCCTGTAAGGGACATAATTATCGCCTACCTGTACTCAGTTATGCTGAAGTACTTTGCTGATAGGCAGAGAACAAACTTAATTATCATAGGAGTAGTGGCGTTGGTTCTCTTCGGGGTGCTCATAGCTGCAGTAGTGTACGCAGCTAAAACATAAAACACCTACTCTTTTTTGGATAACGGGGGACAGAAAGAGTTAAGTTGATGTTTAAGGATAGAGTGGGTTGTTAGGGCTTAGTAGCGGCGTTACACGGTTAACAAACGATTCACTTCCCCCTATAAAACTTCGTTCCCTATAGAAGGAGGGTAGAGGGTGTCCGCTGAAAGACTTATTTTTATATACTCTTCTGATGTCGTTTAAGCCGGGAGATACCTCTGCTATGCGGGAGGTTTACTGTTGGATGCGAGGATTGGAGTGTACGTTTGCCACTGTGGCACAAACATAGCGGGTGTAGTTGACGTTGATGAGGTGGTTAAACATGCATCTACACTTCCCGGAGTCGTCATAGCGAGAGACATAATGTATACTTGCTCTGATCAAGGGCAGAACACGATAAAGGAGGATATAAGGAAGCATGGTTTAAACCGTGTTGTCATCGCCGCTTGCTCCCCTAAGATGCATGAAGGTACGTTCAGGAGAACCATCGAGGCTGCCGGGCTTAACCCGTACCTGTTAGAGGTAGCGAACATTAGAGAGCAATGCTCGTGGGCTCACCCAAACGAGAGGGAGAAGGCTACTGAGAAGGCGAAAGCGCTCGTTAGAGCTGCTGTAGCGAAGGCGCGCTTACTGGAGCCCCTTGAAAGGAGGAAGATACCGGTTGAAAAAGCGGTTCTCGTCATTGGAGGAGGTATAGCAGGGATCCAAGCTTCACTAGACTTGGCGGAGGCTGGGATGAAGGTTTATCTTGTTGAAAAGTCGCCGAGCATAGGGGGCCATATGGCCCAGCTTAACAAAACTTTTCCAACCATTGACTGCTCAGCGTGCATTTTAACGCCTAGGATGGTTGACGTTGCAAACCACCCCAACATAACCCTGCTAACATATAGCGAAGTGGTTGGCGTCGAGGGATACGTTGGAAACTTTGAAGTTACCATATTGAGGAAGGCGAGGTACGTTGAGGAAGACCTGTGCGCTGGGTGTGGGATGTGCGCTGAGGCGTGCCCTAGGAGGGTTCCAAACGAGTTCGACATGGGGCTTAGCATGAGGAAGGCGATCTATATCCCCTTCCCCCAGGCTGTACCACTCAAGTACACTATAGACCCGGAGCACTGCCTCTACCTGACACGGGGGAGGTGCAGGAGGTGTGAGGAGGCTTGCCCTCGGGGGGCCATAAACTTCAACCAGAAAGACGAGGAGGTTAAGGTGAAAGTTGGCGCGATAATAGTTGCCACGGGATACAGGGTTTTTGACGCGAGAAAGATACCTTCACTCGGGTATGGAAGATACAGGAATGTGATAACCGGGTTGGAGCTGGAGAGGCTTTCCAGCGCCTCCGGGCCGACTGGAGGAAAGGTTTTAACGGCTTCGGGTGAGAAGCCTAGGAGTGTTGCTTTCATCCAGTGCGTCGGCTCAAGGGACGTTAAGCATAACAGCTGGTGTTGCAGGGTGGGTTGCATGGCAACGCTAAAGCAGGCATTCCTCCTTAAAGAGGAAGATCCTGAGGTTGAAGTCTACGTGTGCTACATAGACTTGAGGGCGCCGGGGAAGGGGTACGAGGAGTTTTACCGGAGGGTGAGGGACATGGGGGTTCGCTTCATACGTGGAACACCGTCTGAGGTGTTCGAGAACTCCGACGGGACGCTGACCATTAGGGTCTTCGACGAATCAATAGGGAGGATTTTAAATCTTAAAGTTGACATGGTGGTTCTTCAAGTAGGCATAGAGCCGGTGGAGGACGCCGTTAAACTTCAAAGGATTCTTAACGCCCCGATAGGCGCTGAAGGGTTCTTCTTGGAGGCACACCCGAAACTTCAACCGGTCGAGTCGCATACGAGGGGCATCTTCATGGCTGGCTGCTGCCATGGCCCTAAGGACATAGCGGAGACTGTGGCCCATGCGAGCGCCGCCGCAGCCAAGGCGATAGGCCTCCTATCTAGGGGAATGGTCGAAGTTGAGCCATTAATAGCTCAGGTAAACCAGGAGATATGTAGTGGGTGTGAAATATGCCTCAGCGTATGCCCTTATGGAGCGATCCAGATGGAAGAAAAGATGGGTGAAAATGGGGGTAAGAGGGCTAAGGTTATCGAGGCGCTTTGCCGCGGCTGCGGCGCTTGCGTGGCGGCTTGCCCGTCTAACGCCATAAAAGTGCACGGGTTCACTGATGAGCAAATCATGGCTCAGGTTGAAGCCATAGTGAAGGGGTGAGAAGGGTGGAGGGTTCAGTGTATGAGCCTGTGATTGTAGCTTTTCTATGTAACTGGTGTAGCTACGGGGGAGCAGACCTAGCTGGCATGAGCAGGATAGAGTACCCGGCTAACATACGTGTGATAAGAGTTATGTGTAGTAGCAGAGTTGACCCGGTTCACGTGTTATACGCCCTTAGGATGGGGGCTGATGGTGTTCTAGTTTCAGGATGCCACCCGGGAGACTGCCATTACGTTAACGGAAACTACCGGGCGGAGCGCAGGTTTGCCCTCTTAAGGTTTATGCTTAAGCAGCTGGGGGTTGAGCCTGAAAGGGTGCGGGTGGAATGGGTTTCATCATCTGAGGGAGAAAGGTTCGCTAGGATAGTTAGGGAGTTCGTTGAGGAGTTGAGGGTGCTAGGCCCATCACCCTTAAAAAGGTTTCTGGGCGATGGCGAACCCGGGACACGATAAAGTCATGTGTGTAGATTGGGACGGATGCTGTTAGTTCATTTCTAACCTCTATAATTCACCATGTCCACGTTACTTGAGGGTTAAACTTGTTCAAGGTTCCCTTTGATGGGTGAAAACCTAGCCTTGTCTTCCTCCCTTTTTTATGTTGAGCCTTCACGTCAGCAGCTTGCATCGGCAGTTGAAGGTCTCGATAACGGCGGCGGGGAGGGGAAGGGAGTGGGAGCTGCTGGAAGAAGATAGGATGGGAGTCTTAAGCAGGGAACCGGTGGTGTCTGGTTCCCGAGAGTAGCTCTAGTGGAGGAATTCGCTTCTGCGGGTAAGTAAGGTAGAGGGGGCGGAGGTGGCGCGTAGCTGTTGGCTGTTTAAGGAATGGTGCTCGTGAAAGTTGGAGGTATAGGTGTGGAGGGGTAGTCTCCCGGAAGGCTCCTTAAAGGGTTCCGTAAACACTAATGGGTTGAAGGTGGGCTACGTCTTTCAATCCATGCTTTTATGGCTAAACTTCTTTAACATGCAGGGTGTATGGGTTGGAGGGCTATCTGACTGGGGTGGACGTATACTTTTTAAGTGGAGGCTACGTTAATGATGATTGAGGCTTTCTCAGGGTTTAATCGTTGATTTTAAGCAGTAGGCATGTGGGGGTAAGGGAAGAGTGGATACGTTAACTCTCTCAGAGGCAGACGAGTTATTGGGAAAGATGAGGGAGACTGTTGCGGAGTTAACCCCATTCGTCTGCTATAACTGCACTAGGTGTTCTTCAGGCTGTCTCGCTGTTGAAACGGGGTGCACGCCTCACAGGATCATCCAGCTCTTCAGGCTTGGGCTACTAAGAGAAGTCGAGGAGGGTATCTGGAGTTGCTTTTTCTGTTTAAAGTGTGATGTCCGCTGCCCTCAGGAGGCTAAACCGGCGATGTTAATCTTAGCCATAAGAAACCTTCTGGTCAGTAGAGGGAGTGGCCCTCCAAAGGGGTACAGGGTTATGCTTGAAAACGTGGAAAAGTACTCCACGATTCAGCAGCCGCAGGAAACGATGAACAAAGACTTCGACTTTGTCTCCAGAGGCGATCTGGGACTGCCTGAAATGAAGACGCCTAACATGGAGGTTTTCAGGCGGAACTTAAGGAAGATAGAGCCAAGGCTTCTTGGAGGTGGAGAGAGGTGAAGTACACGACCTACTGGGGGTGCATGATAACAACAATAGAGTACGCATATGAGATTTCCGTGCGTGAAACGTTTCCCAGGCTTGGCGTGGAGCTCGTCGACCTTGACTGGAACGCTTGCTGCGGCTACCCGTTAATGCAGGTTAACCTGAGGATTTGGCTGTATTTGGCAAGCCGCATTTTAGCGGCGGCACAGGAGAAAGATAACCCTCTTTTCGTACCGTGCAATGGATGTCACATTTCCCTTTGCGAGGCACAGCACCTTCTGCTCAAACACCCCGAGCTTGTAGGCTGGGTAAATGGGTTGCTGAGCGAGGAGGACATTGAATTTAACCCGCAGAAGCCACTCAAAATACTTCACACCATAGACCTACTTTACGACGAGCTCGGCTTAGACAGGATTAAGAGTGTCGTCAAGAAGCCACTTGGTTTTAAGCTTGCATGCCATTATGGCTGCCACATTCTGCGTCCTACAGAGTACCCTAGAGTCGATGACGCCGAGAACCCTGTGAAAATGGAGGAGATCATAAGGGCTCTTGGAGGGGAGGCTGAAGATTACCCTGAAAGGCTGGAGTGCTGTGGGGCTGGCGCCAACCTGGTTGAGCCGGAGGCTGTCGCCGCCCTGAGCGGCTGGAAGCTGAAGGCTGTTAAAGCGAGAGGGTTTGACGCAATGGTGACTTCCTGCCCGGCATGCCAGAATAACTACGATACGAAGCAGGACATGATAAGGCAGGTTACGAAGGATCCGGAAATTTCCCTTCCAGTATTCTACTTGACCCAGCTTTTAGGGCTCGCCATGGGGATTGAGCCACGTAAACTTGGAATAGACCTCAACAAGAGCCCTGTGGAGGAGCTTGTTGACCTTTAGACTTAGGCGGCAACGTTTCAGGTATGAGGCCGCATCTTAGGAGCGCCCTTGATAGAAGGCGGGCTACGCGTAAAGGCTCTGGAACTGCACCCTGCAGAGTAAACCTGTTGAGTATGAGGCGTGCTTTCCTAACGGTGACGCCAAGGCAGCGTACCAGAACCCGGTGGCCTGTGTGAAGCTCTACTGCTTCCCTTTCTCCGAGGCTTCGATATGCTTCTAAGCGTTCCCTCCAGTCAGGGAAATACTCTTTAAGATACTTTTCGATCCCCTCAGACTCCTCATAGGTTACGCATATTAACGGCTTCTTTATGGTTTTATAAAGGAGGTTGAGGTCTATTATGTTAAACCAGCTTATTATGCATCCGTTAAGCATGATGAAGTTTACGTCGCTCCTATTTAGGTTCTCGTAAAGGTTGATCACGCTTTGGGTGGCGTCCATTCCTCCAATAGTTGCTGTTGAAAAGGAGAAACCATCTATCTGGAAGTCCCCTCTCATGACGACGCCAGAAATAATAGAGCGCTCACAGTTTTTGACGAAGCTTTCGGCAACCCCTAAAACTCTCACGCCATGCTTAAGCAAGTAGGCCACCTTAAACAAGTTTGGTTAGTAGTTCGCGGGCAAGCCACCCCTTCTCGAACGCCTCCCTAAAATTCTCGGACAGGTATGCCTCATTAACTAAGGAGAGAGTATTTAAGATCTCGTCGAGAACTTCAACGTTAACCTCCACCTTACCGGTACGCTTCAGGTTAGGTTCGGGTTCTTCTTCGAAGCCGTGCAGGAGCGAGAGCTTAACCAGGAACACCTCCAGTTTCGCGCGGGCCAGCCAGATGTCCATTGCGGGATTGCCACCATCCTCTAGGGAAGCCTTGGCATTCATAATATGTCGCAATGCAGCGTCTAACTCCTCCAACACGGATCACCAGAAAGCGTACCGACTCCAAATTTAACAAGATGAAAGGAAAGATAAAAAGATTATTTTTCTCCTTCGAGAGCTTGGAGGGGGGAAACAGTACTATCAGGAGAACCCGCAGGAACGGCGGATGGTGAACCGTTCCTGCAGGCTCCCCACCCCACCCCCTTCATTAACTCTCGGTAAGAATGCTTTTCAGGTCGTTTTCGAGTTCAGCCCTGTAAATCTCCCTTCTCCTGATCAAGTTTATTAGGTGGCTGCGGAAGGATTCGAATGCCTTTACGTCTCCATCCCAGCTGTCTAGGGAGCTACCATAGATCTTTAGAAATTCAGAGCCCGCCCTTTCAGCTAGTATTTTTGCTTCGTTTTCATCGTCGCCTATGGTAATCGTTATAATGCCGCCAAATTCCTTGAGGACTATTTGGAGAGAGCCGATCTTTATCGTGTGAACCCTTTCATTAAGCTCAGACTTAGCAACCTGTAACATGGCGGATAACAAACCGGCCGTTAAGGTTGGGTTCTTAAACAGTTTTTGGCTATCTTCCCTGTGCTGGAATATGGGTACACCATCCTTTACAATCCATACTTCCTGTATCAAGAAGAACCCAGCCTCCAGCCACGAAAGCAAATTAGAGGTACCATACTGATACTTTTATCGTTACTTTTACTTAAAAATTTTTCTCGGAAAATAAATTAAATAAAATTTAATCTGATGAATTGAAAAATACGTAAGGAATAACCGGAAATGCGAAAAACGTAAAAAACAGACAGAGTGCTGCAATTCTTCACGCGTAAAACGATGTCCATTGTAGAAAAGGGAAAGCTCGACGAGAAGGGAGACTTTAAAAGAGGGAAAGTAAGAGGCAGTAGTAGGAGGAACGTTAAAAGAGAACCTTACCAGTTGATGAAGGTTACAAAGGGTACGAGGAAGAACCTCCACCCCCTGTAATTACCCGTCCTCGGAGGCTGCATAGCTTGAGGAGAGGAAACCTAGAAGATGCTTTCAACCCGGAGAGCATGGCCGTGGTTGGTGCATCAAGTAAGAGAGACTACTTTTTTCTACGGTCGTTTCTAAGGGGATTTAGAGGTAAAGTTTACGCTGTTAACCCAAGGAGGAGCAAGATACCGGAGTTGAACATGACGGTTTACCCGAGCGTGGCAACTATCCCCGGCAGGGTCGACTATGTTTTCGTTGAAACGAGCGCCCCTAATGTTCCAAGGGTTGTAGAGGATTGCGTTAGGAAAGGAGTGAAGCTCATCGCTATTTTCACGGCTGGCTTCAGCGAGACTGGACGGGATGAAGGGAAAACCTTGGAGGAGAGGATTAAGGAGACGGTTAAGGGGAGCAATACAAGGGTTCTTGGGCCAAACTGCCTTGGACTTTACAATCCGCGAGTTGGGTTAGCTTGGAGGATAAATTTCCCTCTCGAACCTGGAGACGTAGGATTCATAAGCCAGAGTGGCGGACTGGCAAATCTTGTCATCCTCTACGGCTACAATAGAGGGTTAAGGTTTAGCAAGGTGGTGAGCTTTGGCAATGCTTGTGACATAGACTTCATGGAGTTACTTGAGTACTTTAGAGATGATGAGGAAACAAGGGTTTTGGGGGCATACCTTGAAGGTGTGAACGATGGAAGAGGATTAACGGAAGCTTGCCTTGAGGTGTCTTTAAGGAAGCCGCTTATCATGTGGAAAGGTGGAAGAAGTGAGGATGGAGCCAGAGCGTGCACGTCGCATACAGGTTCTCTGGCTGGTTCATACACTATCTGGAAGGCCGTTTTCAAGCAAGCAGGGATTGTAGAGGTTAAAACACTCGAAGAACTCATAGACACAGCGTTAGGATTTTCGTTCCTCCCACCCTTCAACGGCAACAGGGTAGGCACCATATCCTTAAGTGGCGGTGCAAGCGTCACGATAACAGACCTTCTCTCGGATGTTGGATTCAGGGTTCCTCCTTTAGAGAATGATACTATAGAGGAAATAGAAGGAGTTGTCAGGGAAGTGTATCCTGAGGGGATAAGCGTCGTAAACCCAGTTGACATTTCAGCAGCATACTATAATCCTGACGTAGTCTTAGCGGTAATTAAAGCTGTAAGTGGAGATCCAAACATAGACATAGTCGTATTTGACCTGCCGATAGTTTACCTTGCATCATACTGGAGGAAAAGCGATAACTTCGAGGAGAAGTTCGTGGATGCTATGGTTAAAGGTGGAAAAGAAACATTGAAGAAGGGAAAACCATTCGTGGTTGTGCTATCCCCTGTAGGACACGAGGAGTTATGGGTTGAAGTTAAAGATAGACTAACTGCTTCACGAATACCAGTTTACCCAGATATGAGAAGAACATGCGAAGCTTTAAGGAACGTCAAGGGCTACTATGAATTTCTAAAAGCAAGAAGAAAGGTTTGACATAAAAAGGAGAAAAGAAGAAAACCATGTTTATTCTTTAGCAGATTCGTAATAAACTAGGTTACATTTTGAGCACTCAAAGACGTTAACTCTTTTTGATCTTGTTTTACCTATCGGTGTGAGCACAGTTCCAAGTTTAACTCCGCTTGAGGCGCATCTTGGACACGAACCCATTAAGGTCACCACCAAAAATATTCTTTGATATTTCTAAGATGAAAATTTCCTAATTTTGAATTTCGGGAAAACATTT
>Ga0180301_10001421_pt1 | contig 18907 bp, 21 predicted proteins | sample GuaBasSediGuay16_FD_121797 | JGI IMG/M metagenome (GOLD analysis project Ga0180301, IMG submission 121797) | Subseafloor sediment microbial communities from Guaymas Basin, Gulf of California, Mexico - Guay16, Core 4569-2, 12-15 cm | ecosystem: Environmental > Aquatic > Marine > Hydrothermal... | reverse complement strand
TCAGTTAGACTTGCAACAAAAAACCTTGTCCCTGGCCATAGAGTTTATGGTGAAAGATTGTTTAAATGGGAAGGAGTTGAGTATAGAGAATGGAATGCATATAGAAGCAAGTTAGCAGCAGCACTATTCAAAGGACTCGAAGAACTTCCTGTAAAAGAAGGCGACAAGATATTATATCTAGGCGCAGCAACAGGTACCACAGCAAGCCACGTATCAGACATAGTAGGCCCCAACGGTAGGGTCTACGGTGTGGAGTTCGCGCCTAGAGTTATGAGAGAGTTTGTGTTAGTAGCTGAAGTAAGACCAAACATTATACCCTTGTTAAACGACGCGAGAAAACCCCATGAATACAGGCATGTTGTAGAAATGGTAGATGGTATATATGCCGATGTAGCCCAGCCTGAGCAAGCAGGACTAGTAGCTGATAATGCCGACTTCTTCTTAAAAGATGGTGGATGGCTGCTTTTAGCAATTAAGGCGAGGAGTATTGATGTTACAAAAGAACCTAGTGAAGTATACAAGAGAGAAATCGATACACTAAAGGCCAGAGGTTTTGAAATAATAGATATAGTCCACTTAGAACCCTACGATAAAGACCATGCAATGGTATATGCACGCTTCCATAGAAAAAGATAAGAAGGATATAAAAACACAATATTATTTTAAACTCTATAACACTTATTTAAAAATAGGGGCTAAGCCCGTAATGCCAAGAAAGATAAGCTATGATGCGAGAGAGCTAGAGGAGCTAGTAGAAGACGTGTATTCTATACTAAAGCGCATGGGAGGAAGAGTCAACATTATAGAGTACCCTAATACCCCCTCATCTAGAGCTATAGACCTTGTATCAACATGTACCAACAACAAGAGATTATTTGCCAGAGTAATATATGATGCCGCCGGGCTAGGGAAAAACGATGTCGCAGAACTTAAAGCTTCTGCAAGAATGTATAGTGCTGCCCCAATCATTATAAGTAAATACATTAACGGCGTTGAAACTGAAGAAGACGTTGTTTACGAGAAATATGGAATAAATACAATAGGGCTAGAAGCATTAAGAGCAATAATATATCGCGACGAAAAAATCTACATACACCACATACGTGGCACATATACCGTTAAAATCAATCCGGAGAAAATGAGAAAAAGAAGAAAAGAACTCGGGTTAAGTTTAGGAGACCTAGCTAATATGCTGGGTGTTTCTAGAAAAGCTATTTATGAATATGAGAAAGGAGCAATGAATCTCTCTGTTGAAAAAGCAATAAAACTTGTTGAAATACTTGGTGAAGATATTCTTGAGCCAGTAAATGTTTTTGATGATCAAGAAATTAGAGTTGATGACGAAACAGGGTTAAGGAGAACAGATACGAGAATAGAAGAACAAATATTGACACAACTAGAAAGCAAAGGGTTCAAAGTATATCATTTAAGAAAAACTCCCATAGATATTGTTGCTAAAAAAGATGAAAAACACCAAGTATTATCAATTATAGTAAAACATTTTATAAGCGAAAGAAAATTCAAGCAAAAAGTTAATGAAGCAGAAAAAATAGTTGAGTTAACCTACTCAAAAAGCTATGTTATAAAATCTGAGAATGATATTAAGGAGATTAACAAAGAACTTTAATGTTGTTTTTAATCTAGGCGTTGTTTAAATTACCGTGTCTTCTACACCAGTACTAGGTGTTAATTCTAATGAATCGACCACCTAGAGTAGTAATCACTGGTAGACCTGGTGTAGGAAAATCTACTCTCTTTAGAAAAATAGTTGACGTTCTAAGAAGAAATAATTATTCAATAGCTGGCATATATGCTCCGGAAGTTAGAGGAGACTCGCATAGACTAGGCTTTAAGATCGTTGACTTATATTCTGGAGAAGAGTCTTGGCTTGCTCACAGAAATTATCATTCGTCTGTAAGAGTTGGACGTTATGGCGTATTAATTAATGAGGCCTCTAGATTATGGAAAAAAGCCTTAGCTAACATACAATTAGCTGATGTCGTATGTATAGATGAAGTAGGACCTATGGAGCTAAAAATACCTGGGTTCAAGAATGATCTCTTGGAGAAAGTTCTTAGTTCAAATAAACCAGCTATCCTTGTCATACATTACAGGTTAAGAGACCCGGATATACTAAAGGCTTTAGAGAACGCACTATGGATCGAAGTCCGCTTGGATAATAGAAACAAATTATGCTTAGAGATCCCATATAAGGTACTAAACATGGTTAATGAATATTATGGAAGGGGTTAATGAGAAGTCTTGATCAAGATACATGAATGGGAAAAAATAATCACTGAAGGCAAGGCAAAAATAATTGTTCCAGACCCAGAATTATTTAAGAGACCTGACGGCGTATATGAGCCGGCATGGGCACCTGTATTCTACAACCCCCGGGCAGCATTTAATAGAGATGTCGCAATGGTATTTACAGCATCGTATTTTAAAGGAAAAGAATATTTCTTTGTAGAACCATTAGCGGGCTGCGGTATCAGAAGTATTAGATATGTTCTTGAATCATGTGGTATAGGCATAGCTAACGACATAGACCCCATAGCATATTACTACATGACTAGGAATATCGAATTAAATAGAGTTCAAGATAAATTGAGAGCATTTAATAGTGAGGCAAATACACTGTTAAACAGTTTAAGAAATGAGGGCTTGATAATAAATTACATTGATATCGACCCATATGGCACCCCTATACCATTCATTGACTCAGCGACATATGCTATTGCAAAACATGGTGTTATAGCCGTAACTGCTACAGATACAGGTCCATTAAACTGTAGCCACCCTAATGTCTGCTATCGTAGATATAATGCTATTTGCTATAAGACTGACTTCTCTAAAGAAGCAGGTCTACGCATCCTCATAGGTGCATTAGTTAGGAGAGCTACTTCACACGATGTGGGATTAAGGCCTTTACTCGCTTATTATCACGACTATTACTATCGTGTTTACTTTCTAGCACTAAAATCGGCAAAAACAGCCGACTCCATACTCTCTAACATAGGATATATTCTATATGACAAAGATACTTTTGAACGAACATTTATTGATGAAAAAAGATTGTTGGAAATGAAGCCAAGTGAAACTAGAGACAAAACCATAATAGGGCCCCTATGGATCGGTAAACTTGCCGATGAAGAAATACTAGCTAATATTCTAAACTATTTAGAAAAGCATATCAATGAATACCCTTATTACGAAAACGTCTACAAGCTCATTAACATGCTTAGCCAAGAGTACAAAATTAATGTCCCATACTATAGGTATGATAAATTATTTGGGAAGATGAAGAAGAATACTCCCCCAATAAACATTTTTGTAAACTCTATAAGAGAATCAGGCTACGAGGCTTACAGAACACACTTCGATCCTAAAGGTGTAAGAACCAACATGCCGTTTAAAGAGCTTATTGATCTAATAAGAACGTTTTAGAACGAAATACCCTCTCTTTCAATATTCTTCTTAATCCATTCATCAAGCTTTGTGCATTTTATAGGGTCATAGAAGCCTCCTATATAACATCTATCTATATGTGGGCATTTAACGCAGGGTATATCAAGAAACCGTGTTATATCGATCCTTGCCTCAAGTTTTTCCGGGGCAAGCTTGATAACCTGTCTTGCCTCAGAGATCGGTAATAATAGGTAAGTTTTTCTACCTCTATTAACAGCTGGTTGCCTTACAATAAGCCCTTTCTTCATTAACTTATTGACTATTCTTGAAGCTTCTCTACTATTTATTCCAAGAATCTTCCATAGCTCGTTTTGAAATATACCTTTCTTACCTCGTTGAAGAATTAGCTCATAGGCCTTTCTCTCCATATCACTCAATTCTTCAACCATACTCATGGCAACATCTCCTTACGTCGAGCTTATTTGTCTCTTTATTACTTTTCGCCATTATCTGAAAGTCCTTAGTACCACTACTATTCTCTACTTCAAAACATTTTTAATTCTATCTTTGTTATTATGGAAGGGTAAAAGTGGCTATATTTGTAAACAATATTGTTATATTATTTGATAAGGAGATTTTTATGGAAATATACACAATAATGGAGTAGATGTTAGAAAAACAAATATTCATTAATAATGACTCTAGGCTATAACATAACCGTTATATCAAGATTCTCGACTATGTCCCCGTACCGATTCCTTATAGTTACATCTGTAGTATCACATGCACTAGCTACTTCTTGTTGAGTCTTCTTCTCATCAAGTAGGATAGAGGCTACATATACTGATGCAGCTGCGACACCTAAAGGCCCTCTCCCGCTAATTAGCTCTTTCTTTCTTATAAGCCATGATATGTATGCGGCGAGGAACTGTACTCTTGGCGATAGGTTAAGTTTACTAATGATTTGTGGGATGAAATCTTTTGGTTCAGGAAGCTTATTAGTTATCTTTTTCACGGACTCAAGTATCCTTCTTTCAGCATGCCATAGTTCTCTCTCGGTCATCCCAAGCTCTTTTGATATTATCCTAAGTGTCTTGGGAACACCATGGGTTTTGCAAGCTATTAGAATCGCTGCTGCAGCCATAGCTTTTATTGTCCTGACTTTAACATTCGCGTTCTCTAAGGCTTTTTGGAGTATCCTAGCAGCTTCTTCTCTAACATAACTTGGAATACTTAGTCTGGATGCATATTCATTTAAATACTTTAAACCTGTGACAACATGTTTTTCCTTCTTACTAATCCTGATCTTGTTGTGAACTCTTTTCATTTTCCTCATTTTCTTCTTCATACTATTAGATAATCTTGGGCTTCGGGCTGAGAAAGTTGTAGCTAAACCCTTGTCATGCAAAGCGTTTGTTAACGAGCGCCCTGTTCTACTTTTCACATGAATATCGCCAAGATTAAATATCCTCCATTCTCTACCGACATCTATAATTTTATCGCTAATTACTGTACCACAATTAGAACAAACATATTCTCCTCTTATATGGTCGAATAATATCTTATTCGAGCCACAGTGAGGACAAGTCATGTCCGTATGCTCATAAACCATTGGACTTAACCTCGCCTACCTCTTTTACCCCCTCCCCTCTTTCTCCCTCTCCCCCTCACTTTTGATCGCTTCTTTCTTTCAACATAATAGTATACAGGACCTGGTTCAAGTAAATCGAGAATGTCTTTAGTTTCAGGCTTTATTATTACATAAGGAGACTCGACATTACCTATCACATCAACTATTTTACCTATCCTCCGCATATCCTTATCATAAGCTATTGCCCCAACAATACTACGTGGATCCTTTACAAATGCTTTGACAACTATAAGACCGGTTTTTGTTGTATGTTTTAATTCACCCAATTTCTTCATGCTTTGCACCCGGGTACTAATAAGAGGGGAGGGGGCCTCTAGAGTATTACCGATGTCCTCGTATACTATTAAAAGTAGAGACTCCATGAACCCCAAGGTTCTAATTGCATAAATCCATATAGAAAATTTAAATATTTATTTAAAATTCGCTCGGTAATACATTTGTGTTACATTCGTACTACTAGAGCCCACTAAATGTTGGTATTTAAGACTTTCTATTTCTTATCTCTCTAATCTTACTAGCTATTATACGTAATAATTTCTGCTTAGGATATTTTTTATCAACAACAACACGTGCCTTATACTTCCACCATAATCTAGGATAAGGAGCTTCCTCTACTATAGGATTAAGACCTAATTCATCAGCCACATTAACGATCTCTTCGATAGTTGGATTAGAAACAGCCTGTTCTCTAGGGATCCTTCTACCATCTTTTCTTGAGATAGTAGAATCTATGTATGCAGGCCAAATAACTACTTTTTTATCTCGATAGTCTCTACTCAATACATAAAACCCTTAAAATCTAGGTCTGGAAATTAATGTTTATTTCTCAATAAGTATCGCATTTATTACGCCATCCTGTCCAGGTCTTGAGACAACTTTTGCTAATCCCAACTCTGTTCTAATTATTGCACCTTTAGTTATTATACCTCTCCGAGCGTACTCGGGATTTGCTGGTGTTTCTTCTACGCCTAATATCCTTACTTTTTTAGCTTTGTTTTCTCTAGGTGTAATGACGTTCGCATATACAGCCTTCTTTAATCTAACCTTAATGTTTCCTCCTCGCACCCTGATAATGGTTCTTTCCTCGGTACTGCTTAGCCTAGTTTCTGTTGGCGGTCTACCTAATTCGTATTTTCTTTTCTTCCTATATGGTCTCTTTTTGCCACCAGTTGGTTTTTTAAGGTCATTGCCTTGGTAATATGACATGCATTAGCACCCTTAAGCAAGTCTCTTAACTGGTTAATAATCCATTATATTTAAGGTTTTTAATATTTTCTTTAAATCAGCTATTTTAAGCCTCTCTTTGAAGAACCCTTTTTTCAAGAAAGGTATGATAGCCATTAGGGTTGCTTGATAACTTAATTCAATCCTTGTCATGTCCCCCATTGTAAAATATCCTATTGCTCCATAAGTTTTCCCTATGTCCCTAATACCTAGTCTCATGGCCATAATTTCTCCGAGTGGATATTTTTTGAGAAGTTGACTAAACTCTCTTGGTAACGGAAAGAGACTACTAAAACCTATCCCAAAGAAACCCTCCCTATCCAGTACAATAGCAACTTGACCTTCAATAGGATATCCTACATCAAACAATACTCCTCCTTCGATTCCAACACCATAATCAGCACTAGCTCTTTTCAAAGCCTCTTCAGCTCTAAAAATAGCAAGCTCTAACATTTCTTTAAACCCTATAGGTTGATCTATACCAGTCTCAACCTTAACGGGAATTATTTCACTGACACCTATTAATCTCAGAGCCTTTTGTGCACCAAGTATTTTAGCTCTATTAGTTGAACCTATGCATGCTTTCATACAATACACCACATCAATAAATTCACACAGAGTATATTAGCCGAATTTAGCTTAATAAAATAAGAAGAACGGCTATATTAATAAACATTAGTCGATTAAAAAGGTGTTCAACTGTAATGATTAATAAGAGAAGAATTTTTGAATTAATGAATAAAATACTTAAGCCAATATACAAGATTTATGAGAAATGGCTTTGGTTACAGATAAAGAATGGGCCTTTCCCAGTACACATAGGCATAATACCCGACGGTAACCGGCGCTGGGCTAAAAGCAGAAACTTAGCTACATGGAAAGGCCACGAAATAGGTTATGAACGGATAAAGGAAGTACTAAAATGGATCTGGGACCTAGGCATCAAAGCTGTAACAGTATATGCTATGTCTACCGAAAACTGTACAAAAAGACCACCTATAGAGCGTGAGAAATTATTTGAAATTGCAAGAAAGGGGCTTAAAGAACTAATGACTAATAAAGACATTTTCAAATACAAGGTTAAAGTAAGAGTCATAGGAAATTTAGAGCTTGTACCTCCCGATATACGTGAACTAGCTAAAAAAATTGAAGAAGCCACTTCAAACCATGATGAACGAGTATTAAATATAGCACTATGTTATGGTGGCCGGCAAGAAATCATTGACGCAGTAAAAAGAATAGCCCATGACGTTAAAGAAGGTAGATTATCGCCTGAATCGATAAACGAGGAAGTCTTTGCTAAATACCTTTATACAGGCAACCTGCCCGACCCGGATCTTGTAATTAGGACATCTGGAGAAGTAAGAATAAGCAACTTCCTATTATGGCAACTAGCTTATTCCGAACTCTATTTCTGTGAAGCATATTGGCCTGAATTCCGTAAAATTGATTTCTGGAGAGCAATACGATCCTATCAACATAGAGAAAGGCGTTTTGGTCAATAAAAAATAGTTTACTTGCTTTCTTCAACAAGATCGTCTATTTCTCCATAAAGCAACTTTAATTCGTCCAAGGCAAGCCTCTTTACTCCTTTCTTTAACTTTTCCTCAATTTTTTTCTTCTTTTCAAGTATTAGCTTTTCTATCTTTTTCTTCTCAATTTCTTCTATTGTGTTATTGTATTGTTCTCTAAGTTTATTTAATTTGTTAAATAGCTCGTTTAATTCGTTTTGAACAGTATTAAGTCTTTCTTGACGTTCATTTATTTCCTTAGTAATGTTCTCTATTTTCTCTCTTAACTCACTTATTCGTTGTCTTAAACTGTTTCTTTTCTCGTCAATAGAGGAAATGTTTTTACTTATTTCATTAATTTGTTTTTGAAGATCTGAAACCTCAACTCTTAATTTAACCAGCTCGGCTCTCGCTTCCAAGAGCGATCTTTTAGCTTTTCTAGCTTTTAATGCTCTTTCAAGTAATTGTTCTAGACGCGCTATTTCTCGGATAATTCTATTTTCCTCTTCATATGTTAACACTCTTGTTTGCTGGATCCATTCTAGTCTCTCAAGCTCCTTTCTAATGACCGATATAGGTACTTTTAGTTCTTTTTCAAAACTTAGAACCTCTCTCTTCTTTTCTTCAAGAAGATTAAGTAATGTTCTAACTTGTGCTAGTCTTTCTCTCCTATCAGATCTAAGTGCCCTTATTTTCTCCACAAGACTATTTCTTTTGTCATTTAACTCGCTATACTCTTTTCTCAGCTTCCTTAACTCATCTACAAGCCTCTTCCTACTAGCTCTCAATTCTCTCAATTCACTAATTAATAGAGCCCTCTCACTACGTAGCTCACGGATCCTATTTCTCACATTGCTCATTTCATTAGATATTTCCTCTAAACGTTTTTGTAATAAGGCTATATCATGTGACATAATGATGTTACCCTTACTTAGGCCTCCTTAGTATTATACGCGCATCAACTACTAAGGCCCCATCAGGATACGCTATTACTGGGTTTAAGTCTAATGAATCCACCTCAGGATTATCTTCAAGAAGTTTTGCTGTAGCAACTATTATTTTCGCTAAAGCTTTCTTATCTACAGGAGGCATATTTCTAAATCCTTCTAGGATCTTTGCTGCCTTAATTTCTTTCATCATCTCTAAAGCATCTTCTTCAGATAGAGGCGCTATTCTAAATGATACATCTCTTAGAACTTCAACAAATATCCCCCCTAGACCAAACATTACCACTGGCCCAAATACATTATCTCTTAATCCACCAACAATAACTTCCAAACCTGGTTTTGCTTGTTTTTGAACAAGTATACCCGATACCCTGGCCTTCGGTGCATGTTTTGATACATTCTCTAAGATCTTTTTAGCCTTCTCGATAGCGTCTTCTCTTGAATTTACACCAATAATTACTCCTCCGACGTCACTTTTATGACTAATATCCGGAGATACTATCTTAAGTACAACAGGGTATCCTAGTTCATCAGCGATTTTGCCTGCTTCCTCCGGAGTCTTTGCCAATTTGGCTTCAGCTACTGAAGCTCCATAATATTTAATCATTTCTATGGCTTCGTGTTCAAGAAGTTTGTATCTACCTTCTTCTAAAGCTTTTTTGATTATATCGTGGGGGCTCATTTTATACACCTGAGCCTGCTTTGGGAATAGATGTATAAAGCTTTAAGGGCTCTAGCAGCTCTCTCCGGCGATTCATACACAGGTATACCTCTAGCTTCTAATTCAACTTTAAATTTCACTGCTGTCTCACTACCAATATTAATTACGATAATTGGTTTACCGTATCTTTTTGCATCAGCTATATAGTCTATGATTTTCTCAGTCATCCCAGGTATTTGGGGTAATGCAACAACAATAACTGCGTCAACATAGGGTTTTGGCAAGACCTTTTCTAGTACAACCCTATATCTCTCGTCATCAGCGTCTCCGGTCAAATCTATAGGATTTTCTACAATACAATGTGGGGGTAGTATCTTCCTTAACTCCTCCTTAAGATCGCTGGGGGTTAGAGGAAGTTCAAAACCTTCCTTAGTCAACGCATCCGTAAGCATTACTCCAACTCCTCCAGCATCTGTGATAACGAACACCCTATTACCCTTCATTAAAGGCTGTGTAAGAAGTATTTTTGCAAAATCATATATTTCGTCAAATGATAAGGCTTCGACAATACCGGCTTGTTTGAAAGCGGCTGAGTAAATTTCATAGTTTCCTGCTAGGGCTGCAGTATGACTTGCTGCAGCAATTCCCCCTCTACTAGTCTTACCAGCCTTATAGACTATCACAGGTTTCTTTCTAGACACTTCACGAACTTTCTTAATAAACTCCCTACCACGACCAGGCTTCAGACCCTCGATATATATTACTATAAGCTTTGTCTTATCATCGCTGCCTAAGTATTCTATAAGATCAACATCATCTACATCAACTTTATTTCCATAGCTAATAGCCCTAGAGATACCTATGTTGTTATATGCCATCCAGTCAAGAAGGGCTGAGGCGAAAGCACCGCTCTGGCTTATAAAACTGATTCCTCCCTTAGGCGGTCTCCTCATTTTCTCGTCAGGTAGGAAGAACGTATCTACACCGCTCCAATTATCATAGATCCCTAGACAATTAGGACCTAGAATTCTAATCCCATACTTCTTTGCAATTTCTACAATTTTTTCCTCAAGTAGCGCTCCTTCTTTCGTACCTGTTTCTCTAAATCCCCCGCTAATTATTATTGCTGCTTTAATCTTTTTTTCACCACACTCTTCCAACACTTTTGGCACTATGGGCGCTGGGACAGCTATTACAGCTAGATCTATGTCTTCAGGAATCTCTTTTACAGTAGAATAGCATTTTAAACCCATTATCTCAGAATATTTTGGATTCACTGGAAAGATTTTCCCCTTGAACCTCTTAATGAAATTCTCCAATAACACTTTACCAACTTTACCTTCCTTAGGTGTTACACCAATTATTGCAACACTCGTAGGATTGAAAAAGGCGTTTAGATCCTGCATCCTAATTCATCCTCAGAAATACTATCCTATGGGATCTAGTTAATAACAATTAATTTCTCGAATATTTTATCGTTTGTGAAAGGGTGATAACAGCGGGAAAAATAATGAGTATTTAGAGTATAGGCGAGGGTTCTTCGGTATAATAGTCTTCTCCTCCTGCTACAATTCTTTGTATAATTGCATATAATTGGTCGAAGCCTTCGCGTGTAACAGATGATACGGGTATTAATTCATGCATTAAGAACTTGGGTAAAATCACTTCAAGATCACTAGGATCCCATAATATTGTTGCTAGCTTGTCGTTTATTAATGCATTTATAAATTCTTCAGGGTTCTCAACATAATTCATTAGCTTATCAACATTTTCTTTGTTAACCAAGTCTATCTTTGTTAAAACGTTAACTTGCGGCTTACCTAGTCTAACATTTATAGATGCAGACAACAATAAGGCTGAAAGGAAATTGCTTGGCCTAGAACTAAACACTACATCGATTAGAAACAGTACAACAGATTTTCCATCACTCGTCAACGTATTTAGTATTAAAGGCCCTGATTCACGAAATGCAAATACTTCTAATTGGCCTGGTGTATCAATTAATATGTAGTTCGATCTTAATGAAGATATCTCATCATATATTTCATTAAGTCTAGTAACCATTAAATCAGCCGAGGCTATGAGAGCCCCATTGGGTCCAAGCTGGTATTTTTCCATAACCTCACGTGCATCAACATAATCGCGTATATCCACATCAGGCTTATATGGAAGCCATTCTGTCGCAGGATCAAGATTTACTGTCGCAACATCAAAACCATAATCTTCAAGCCATCCCTGGAAAGCGCCGGTTAAATGCGTTTTCCCTGAACCAGCTGTTCCAAGGATTATGATATAGTAGACCACGATTTCACACCACGGACTCTAGGCGATATAATACGTGAAATTTATGGAGAAATTTTCTCATCCTCTTCATCTCACTATTATTGGTAGACTTATTCTATAGAAACAGCCTGGGTTTACGAGATCCATAGAATCTTCCTCTAATATTGATTTTGTAGTTGCATTTGGGACATCTATTGTCCTCAGTTAGATTCCATTCAGAAATATAGAATCCATATCTTCTAATCACTAAGGTACCGCATTTAGGACAATAAGTGTTTTCTTTGGGATGACCCCACAGGTTCCCTATATAAACATACTTTAGTCCTTCGTCTTCAGCTACTTTAGCTAATTTTTCTAATGTTTCGGGCGGAGTAGGGGGTAGGTCTTGCATAAGGTATTCCGGGTGAAATCTTAGTAAATGGAAGGGTGTCTCCTCACCTAAATTCTCCACGATCCATCTGGCAAGTCTCCGTACATCCTCTTCTTTATCTCCATATTTTGGAACCACAAGGTTTGTTATCTCGATCCACCACCCCTGTCTTTTCATTTCCAGTATTGTTTCAAAAATAGGCTCTGGGTCAGGAACGCCTATGAACTTTCTATAAAATTCTTTATTACCTCCTCCTTTGAAATCTACTGTTGCCGCATCCATGTATGGGCCTATTTCTTTTACCATTTCAGGCGTCATATACCCGTTAGTAACCATTGTATTAAATAATCCTCTCTCCTTAGCAAGCTTTGCCGTATCATACATGAACTCGAAGAATATTGTCGGCTCGTTATAAGTGTAGCTTATTCCTTGACAACCGTTGATTATGGCTTGTTCAACAACGTCTTTAGGAGAGAATAGTTCGCCAAAGATCCTATCTCTTCTTGTTTGGCTTAGAACCCAGTTTTGACAAAATCTGCAAAAGAAGTTACATCCTGCAGTCGATATGGAGAATACATTGGAGCCTGGATTGAAATGCATTAAAGGCTTTTTCTCAATCGGATCAGGGTTAGCGGCTGTAAGTAGGCCATAAACCAGCGTATACAGTTCTCCATTATAGTTATATCTTACACCACAAGTCCCATACGAATTTGGAGGAATCACACATCTCCTATGACACAGGTAACAAAGTACTTTACCATCGCCAACACTCTTCCATAATCTCGCCTTTGCGACACCAGGTCTATTCAATAATTCACTACCCTGATAACTAGGCATATATTCCACCAGAGATTGTTAGGCTAAATATTCGCAACACTATCTAAGTGTAGTGATAGTTTAGTCTAGTTTATTTATTTTTAGAACTGTAACTTTATATTCTAACCACAATATTTACTAGTAATGGTGTATTGACTTGGCGAGAATAGTGGTTATACCAGGGACAAATGATAATGGATTAGCGGATGCTATAGTTAAGGGTTTGGATGCTGAAAAAGCAAGTATTTATAAGAAAAAGTTTCCTGACAACGAACATTATGTGAGAATCATTAAGCCTTCGAGTTTAGATAATTCTATAGCAATTATTGTTAACACCCTTTACCCTGATCAAAATGATCTTTGGATAGAGACGCTTTTCTTAACCAATGCTGCGAGAAATTTAGGCGCTGACATGGTTATTAATGTAATACCCTACATGGCTTATAGTAGGCAAGACAAAGTATTCCTTAGCGGCGAGCCTATAAGTATCAATGTATTCTTAAAAGCATTGAGAGCCGCAGGGTCAGATTGCTTAATCACTATAGACATGCATAATCCGGAGAGCCTAAAGGAGTTCCATGGATGTAGTAAAAACGTGCTAGTTTCAGACATTCTTGCGAAGAGGGCATTAAACTATGTCAGCAAACCAATAATTTTAGCACCTGATAAAGGAGCTCTTCAGAGAGCTAAATATGCAGCAGAGTCTATAGGCGCCGAGTTTGATTATCTTATTAAGACTAGAGACAAGGTCACAGGTAAAGTTAGCCTAGAGCCTAAACCATTAAGTGTAGTGGGAAAAGACGTCATAATAATCGATGATATTATAAGCACAGGCGGAACAATAGCCTTGGCAGCCAAAAAGTGTTTAGAAAACGGTGCGAAACAGGTGATAGTTGCTGCTTCTCATTTACTCCTAGTAGGAGATGCTGTTGAAAAGCTTAAGAAAGCTAATGTAAAGAAAGTTATTGGTGCAAACACAATCCCAGTATCCATAAAAGATCCAGTGATCGAAATAGTAGATATTAGTAGGAGAGTCATTGAGGTTTTAAAGGAATTAATAGCATGACCTATATGAACACGTTCTACTTCATACTATCCGGACAATATTATTCACTATCATATGGTGAATTAGATTCTCTTATGCAAATATACAATATAGTCCCTAAAAGTATGATAGATCTAACCCAATTAAGGATAATAAGTCTCTATAATGATGTAAGTACAAGTATTAAGTCATTAGTCAAGAGATCCGGAGCCGTTAGGGAAGGAGGAAAAGTTATCGCGATTACAGAAAATTATGGTGAAGAATCGAAAATAGTCAATAACTTAATTAGCGATCATTCATTAATTAATGAATTAAAGACGCTAAAAGACGTCTGGATAGATGTTCATGATATAAGAGGCTCGGCTCGTGTTAACACAAGAATAGTTGTCAAAAAGATTGTAGATACTATTGGGCTAAAACTAAGTAAGAGAGCAGACAACATTTTTTCAATAATATTTACAGATAACATTGTCTTATTTGGAAAGGTAATTGCTAGACTTAATACCAAGGAATTTAATAGAAGAAAACCTTCATCAAGACCATTCTTTAGGAGTATTGCATTACCTGTACAGCTTTCAAGAATATTAATAAATTTAACTAGAGTTAAAGATGGGGACACGATACTAGATCCTTTTTGCGGGACTGGAAGCATATTAATCGAAGCATGTTATATGGGACTAAGAGCTCTTGGTGTAGACATTAATTGGGAACTAGTGAGGGGTGCAAGAACAAATCTGAAGCACTATAAGCTTTACTGCGGAGAGTCTGTTTTAAGTGATGCAACAGTATTTAAGTCAGTTAATATTGATGGTATTGCGACAGACCCACCCTATGGTAGGGCTGCAAGTACTTATGGAGAGGATATTAAAAGAATTTATAAGGGCTTCATAGAGGTTGCAAATGATGTATTAGATAAAAATAAATATTTAGTTTTCATGGCTCCTACATGGCTTGAGGATTATATTGACGACAAGGTGTACTCGAGCGGGCTTATACTGATTAGAAAATACTATATCTTCGTACATAGTGGATTAACTAGAGTGGTTTATGAGGTATTCAAGAAATGATCAGACTATATATGCTTGGTACAGGAGCAGCTGTACCATTAAATAGAGGGCTACCTTGCATTGTTTTGAGAATAAATAGTGATCTTTATGTTTTTGATACGGGTGAAGGATGTCAACAAAGAATGTTTAATACAGGATTAAGCGTAGTAAAAATACGCTCAATATTTATAACACATTTACATGGAGACCATTTCCTTGGGCTTCCCGGCATGTTACAGTCAATGCATCTTCTCGACAGAAGAAACGACCTTACAATAGTTGGTCCAAGAAACTTATTCAACCTACTTGAGAACTTCTTAAAGCTCAGCTACGGACAGCCCGCATTTAAAATAAGTTATGTAGATGCTAAGGATAATGAGATAGTTTACGAAGATTCAAATATCGTTGTCGAATCATTCACAGTTAAGCACATAGGGGATTCATTCGGGTATAAGATAAATATTAAGAAAAAACGTAAAAGCATTATTTATACGGGCGACACTAAGCCTATTGACAAGATCGCGGAAATATCAAAAAACGCCGATATTTTAATTCACGAAGCAACCTTTACAAGCATTTTACGAGAAGAAGCATATAAGCAAGGGCACTCAACAGCAGCTGACGCAGCATTAATAGCCTCAAAGTCTAATGTAAAGACACTAATACTCACACACATAAGTTCTCGATACAATTCTGTAGAACCTTTGTTTTACGATGCTTATAGATTCTTTAGAAATACTATAGTAGCCGAAGACTACATGACGATAATAGTATAAGAAAAGAGTATATTATCTTTATGAAAACTCTTAATGATCTAGTCTTCAGGCATCTCTATTTCCCATAGTGGTTTACCCATGCTTGTTTTAGGGGCTAGCCAGTCAATTAATTTCATGGGATCGCTTGTCTCTATGTAAAATGTTATAGGGCCTAATGGAGACTCGTTATCATTGTCTATGAAGGATAGTTTTCCAGCAAGAGCTGCTTGTTTATGTAATTTGAAAACTATTGATGAGCCCATGGTACCGCTTTGAAGCTTCTTACGTGCTGCATCCATTATCCTCTGTATTCTAATTAATTCGTGTATTCTAAGAAGTGATCTAGCGCTATAGCTTTCTCCTTCAACAATATAGTAGCCGTTTCCTTTTTCAATAATTCTTAATTCTCCTACAAAAACGTTAGATACAGCTTTCTTTACCTTCTCTATATCCTCAGTTGGTCTTACCTCGGTTTCTACCCTTACATACATTTTCAATCATCCTCTCAAGTATTTCTCTAGCCCTCTTATAAGCTTCTTCAATAGGCCCTTCATTAACTATCATGTGGTCGGCTAACGCAATGACACTGCCTATACCGAATTCTAGCTCCACTTTATCTCTCTTGTAGAACTCCTCCCAATTATCTGGGTCACCAGGTCTTTTTCTCTTTAAGAGTCGTTCAAATCTTGTTTTTGGACTAGCATGAATTGCTATTATTACTACATCACCGTATTTTTTGAAAACATTAATTTCATCAAGACTACGTACCCCGTCAACCACTATGATACATTTATCTAAGCCATCTTTTTTGATCCTTTCGATAGTCTGTTCTGCTATAATCGTTGACCCATGCTCTTTCCTTAAGTTTATTGATGTGAGCCTCATGAACTCGGGAGTTATCTTTCCATATCTTTTCAGCGTTTCTTCGCGAACAACATCGCCCATATTGTATACTGGTATCCCAATGTCCTTAGCTGCTTTTACGACTACACTTTTACCACTTCCCGGCATACCTACAATACATACTATTAGCAATTCTTACTCCCCAAACTAGTACATCACCTAATGTTATGAAACTCTTAATACTTATTTTCTTTACAACCTGAAGGATTGTAAGGATAAATTATCGAGAAAAATATTTTGGGCTATACTACTTTATACTTTATAGCCGGGCAACCTTATGTGGTGACTCAAATGATGGATCTCGTAAGAACATTCATTGCAGTAGACATCGACGATGATGTTTTAAGGGGTAAACTAGCTAGAGTGAGAGACTACCTAGTTGGTACAAAAGCGGAGTTAAAGCCTGTTGCAACAGAAAACATACATATCACGCTTCGATTTATAGGTGAAATATCGTTATCGAAGGTTAATGAAATATGTGATGCATTAACTAAAGAACTTATATTTAAACCATTCAAGATAAAAGTTGAAGGGCTTGGAGTATTCCCCAATATTCATAGACCAAGAGTGATATGGGCTGGTGTATCCCAGGGTGCAGAAGAGTTAAATAAACTACATGAAATAATTGAAAGAACATTAAGAAGACTAAGGATACCTCCAGCTAGTGAGAGATTTGTTCCCCACATAACCCTAGCTAGGGTAAAAAGTAGCCGAAACATACATTCACTAGTAAAGGCTATAGAGCAATTCATAAACACTGAATTCGGAGAAATGGTCGTGGATAAAGTTAAGGTTAAGAGAAGCATTCTGACACCAAGAGGACCGATATATAATGACATTTGTGTCATTAAGGCTGTTGAATAATGACTTCTTTTCATCATGATCAAATCAAAATCTTCAATATGGTTGAGAGAAGAGTATTAGAGCAAATAAAACCTAAGCCTGAAGAATATAGACTTGTTTTTTCAATATACAGGAAGATTAAAGACGTGATAATTAATGTATTAAATGAATTCTGTGTAGATGCCGAGGTCTCTCTTCAAGGAAGCATTGCCAAAGATACATGGCTTTCCGGCGAAAGAGATCTAGACATATTTGTTTTATTTCCAGAATCATGGAGCAAGGATAGGGTAAAGAAAGAAGGATTTTCCATAATATTGGAAGCCGCTAAGAGAATAGGACCATATCAAATAAGATATGCTGAACACCCTTATGTTAGACTGATAATTAATGATGTTGAAGCAGATATTGTGCCTGCATTAAGGATAAGCAATCCAGCCATGATCAAAACTGCTGTTGATAGAACACCATTTCATACAAAATACGTAATAGAGCACTTGACCCCTGAAAAAAGAGATCAGGTTAGGCTATTGAAAAAGTTTCTAAAAGGTATAGGAGTTTATGGAGCTGAAGTTAAGGTAAAAGGGTTTTCAGGATACCTAGCAGAGATCTTGGTAATCATGTTTGGAGGATTTAGAGAAGTACTTAAAGAGGCTTCTAAATGGAAGCCACCAGTTTTTATAAATACGCTTAATTTACCTCAAAAGGAAGCGCGTGAACTATTTAGGAAATTAAAGAGGAAATACCCTACAAGCGTTCTTTTCGTGCCTGACCCAATAGATCCTGAGCGTAATGTAGCTGCGGCTGTATCCAAGAAATCGCTAGCCATATTTTCATTAGCATCTAGATGTTATTTAATGAATCCATCTATTTCATTCTTCTTCCCCAGGGAAGTAGAGCAAGAGTTTGAGAATCTAGCACTTAATGTTAAAAATTATGATAGGTGTATGGTATTCTTAATATTTCCATTATTGTCTAAACTACCTCCAGATACTCTATGGGGAGAAATAGATCGTATTAGAGATCGCGTAATAAAGGTGCTCAAGGTATTTGATATAGAAACAGTATATTCAAGCGCATGGACAAACGAAGAAGATATAGCGATTATAGGCCTAGAGCTTAATACTTGCAATCTACCTCTGCTCAAGTGTTTCAATGGTCCGCCATTTTATTCTGTAGAAAGAGCCAAGAAATATATATCAAAACACTACCGTGAATCAATAGCTGGGCCATGGATTAATGATGATGGAGAATTATTATCTTTATCTAAGAGAAAATACACTTCTATATACGAGATATTAATTGAACGAAAACAAGATTATTTGGTTGCACCTGATTTTAGGAACATAAACCCTATAGTGACCAGTATAGAGGGATTGGAGAAATTATGGCATACTCAGAGCGAGTTAAAGAAGTGGCTTCAAGAATTTGTATTAAGGAAATATGT
>Ga0180301_10001420_pt1 | contig 18915 bp, 24 predicted proteins | sample GuaBasSediGuay16_FD_121797 | JGI IMG/M metagenome (GOLD analysis project Ga0180301, IMG submission 121797) | Subseafloor sediment microbial communities from Guaymas Basin, Gulf of California, Mexico - Guay16, Core 4569-2, 12-15 cm | ecosystem: Environmental > Aquatic > Marine > Hydrothermal... | reverse complement strand
GAAGCCGTTCTAAGGATAAAAACTGACTTAAACTATCCCGATCCCTCGATTAGGGATTGGGTTGCACTTCGAGTAATAGACACTAGCAAAACACCTCATCCAGTTGTTGGAGACAAGTATGTTGTATGGCCAACCTATAACTTTGCAGCGGGAATAGATGATCATTTGATGGGTGTGACCCATATATTTCGTGGCAAAGAACATGCTACAAATACTATTAAGCAAAAATTCCTCTATGGCCATCTCGGATGGAAGTATCCTGAGACAATACATGTTGGAAGACTTAGTCTTGAAGGCGTCATGCTCAGCAAAAGTAAGATGAGGAAGAAAATAGCTGAGGGTTATGAAGTATATGATGATCTGCGTTTTGGAACACTATCTGCATTGAGACGTAGAGGCATTGTTCCAGAGACAATACATGAGATCATTAAGAACGTAGGCATAAATCCTGTTGATGCAAGGATAAGTTATGCAAATCTAGCAGCCATTAACCGCAAAATAATTGATCCAAGAGCTCCAAGATACATGATGGTAGTCGATCCAATAGAGATCACGGTGCATAATGTGCCCAAAGAACACAAGATAAGCATCATAAGGCATCCTACAACAAAGATTAAGGAAGAATATCTGCTGCAAGGACCAGTAATCCATGTATACATATCGCGTAGAGATCTAGATATACTGGTTAATAAGAAAATGATAAGGCTCATGGATCTTGCTAATGTAGAGTATAAAGGTATTAACTATAAAGATGGATCAATTGTTATTGAAACCATATTTATAGATAATGATCTAGAAACAGCGCGTAGAAAAGAATTATCAATAATACAATGGGTACCCAAAAATGATTATATATTGATAGAAGTATTGAAGCCTGAAAACGACAAAATAATAACTGAGTACGGATACGGTGAAAGAGCTATTGAGAATATAGAACACGGATCAATAATACAGTTTTATAGATATGGATTTGTAAGAATAGAGAAAACAGTTAAAGGAATACAGGCAATATATGCTCACTCCTAAACGTATAAGTAGTTATTATCGAAGAAACTTAAAGAGCCTCTAATAAAACAATTTTATGAAATCTTTATATTATATGAAGAAGCCTTTTTATGAGTAGTTTGAATAATGTTATCAAGGTTCTACCTTAATACTTATGGCTTCTATGGCTCTATTTTATTACTTGTAGATAAATATACTATTAATCATTGTAGATCCAGCTATTCTTATTATGGGATTTTTCCATAGGATCTGGGGATCTATTTAAGCACGGTATTGCCAGCTTTTTTGTTTAGAAAAAATAGATAGTTTTATAAACTATACAGTATATCCCTTAGAATAATGGATTCGACGACCAGAACAATGTGAAGGGGTGAGGATGAGAAGATGAGCAAGCCATTTTATGTAAAATTTGAAGTGCCACCAGATCTTGCTGAGAAAGCATATGAGGCATTAAAGAAGGCTAGAGAGACAGGTGGCAAGATCAAGAAGGGGACTAATGAGACAACTAAGGCTGTAGAACGTGGTCAGGCAAAACTTGTATTGATCGCAGAAGATGTTGATCCACCTGAGATTGTTGCACACTTACCACTTTTATGTGATGAAAAGAAAATACCCTATGTCTACGTACCTAGTAAGAAGCGTCTTGGTGAAGCAGCTGGTATAGAGGTAGCAGCAGCTAGTGCAGCAATACTAGATCCAGGTAATGCTAAGGAGCTTGTTGAAGAAATAATTAAAGCTGTACAAGAACTACGTGCGAAAGTTGGTAAGTAGTAGAATAATAGTTTATTCAGATAATAAACCAATATTTTTTATCCTTAGAATATATTAGTTTTCAAAGAATTATACTTGGATACTACTTTACCTCCTACTTAATCTACGTGCTTCACGCTCTGTCTCTCGTAGTATTAGGATATCTCCGATTCTAACAGGGCCTTTAACATTTCTAGTAATTATACGTCCTCGATCCCTACCTTCAAGTACTCTTACACGTACTTGTGTAATTTCCCCAGTAACACCTGTTCTTCCAATAATCTGGATTACTTCTGCTGGAAAGCCTATTTCTTCAATTACGTTTATAGGTGGCTGCTCTACAATGATCTTTTTCTCCTCACTCATATTAATACACCCTTCTAATCTCTGCTGTCCTATAGAGACTCCAAATACTTGTTATAAAGGTTACGACAAAATTTAAATAAGGACTTTAAGGGGTAATGTAGAACTATTAGTAGAAGGAACATGAGGGGTAGAATAGAGGTATGCCTAGAATAGTTCATTGTAGTTTCTGCGGTGTAGAAATAGAACCTGGAACAGGTATAATGTACGTTACGAATGATGGTTCGGTTTTCTGGTTTTGCAGTAGTAAGTGTTATAAAAGTTATTTAAAGCTTAGGCGAGATCCAAGGAAATTTAAATGGACAGTTAAAGGTAGACAGAAACAAAGGTAACACTTCTCCCAAGATAAACCCACTTTATAAAGTAATGTTTAAAGACTTCCTCTTATGATCACTCTACAGCGGGGATTGGTTATGGGTATCGAGAGAACACTTGTAGTAATAAAACCCGATGGTGTAGAGAGGAGATTGGTTGGAGAGATCATTAGTAGATTTGAAAAGAAGGGCTTCAAGATCAAGGCATTGAAGATGTTTAGGTTTACTAAAGAGCAGGCTGAAGAATTCTATAAAGTTCATAGAGGCAAGAGCTTCTTTAAAGATCTAATAGATTTCATTACATCAGGACCTGTAGTTGCAATGATCCTTGAAGGAGATAATGCTGTAAAGGTAGTGAGACTAATGATAGGGCCTACCGACGGTAGAGAAGCGCCTCCTGGAACTATACGTGGCGACTATGCATTATCTAAGTCAAGAAATATAATCCATGCAAGTGATAGTCCAGAGAATGCAGAATTTGAGATAAGTGTTGTATTTAAGAGTGACGAAATTCTTGACTAAAATATTAAGCCATAGGTTGGATCTATTTTCTTCTTAATATTAATGATTTCTTTAAGAACCATCATTTCATCATTACTTAATTCATTCTTGAATTTTGAAAGCCATAGTTTAACATGATCTTTAGGTATATCTGTGTATAATATATCGCCTTCATCAATATGTCTGCCGACAAGAACCCTACCCTTAATCGAAATTGCAACAGCCTGACCAACACGTGCTTCCTTCAAAACATTATCACGATCACGGATCTGCATGATCTCCCCAATTCTCATACCATCTTCCCTCATAAGTAGGTATCCAGGCCTTATTTTTCCACCAAGAACTTCTACCCCTACAATGGCAGGCTCGCTTCTTCTAAATATGTACCCTGGTATAATCCTTATTTTACCCGGTCTAACAAGAGACTCTAATACCTTTAGTCTCTCCGACTCCTTGAGCCTTTTAACCCAGTCTATATAGTCCTCTAATAACCTATAGATCACATTATTTATGAATAACTTTACACCCTCCTTGGCAGCTAGCTCTTTAGCCTCCGGCAAAACCTTGACGTTGAAAACCAATATAACCCCATATTCTGGCTTATTTTTCTTAACAATAGCCGCTTCCATAACATCATTTTTAGACACGGGCCCAACATCAGCTAAACGTACTGGTATATTTTCCCTACGAAGTGCAGCAACAAGAGCTTCTAGTGTACCAAGAGTATCAGCCTTAACAATAACACCAACATTATCAGTCTTAATACGTATAGACTCGATCTCTTCTCGTATCTTAGCCAAGTATTCATCAACAAGGCTTTCATTAGGAACGACAAATACTGGAGAACCAGCTAATGCATCTTCAAGACCTGGAGCGGAGATTTTTACACCAGTAGCAGCTACAGCTTCAACAATAGCCCTGAACTTACCCTCATGCGCTCTCATATCCTGTAATGGACGGGGCATAAGAAGCGCACGTACCTTGGTAACAATAGGTTTTGTCTTACCACCAACTACAATTAAGTCTCCACGCCTAATAACGCCATCGTATATGATTACATCAATTGTAGTGCCTAAACCAGGCTCTTCCTTAACCTCAAGAATCACACCCTTACCAGGTTCATCACTAGTAACTAGCTTCTTCTTCATAAACTGCTGTACTAGACCTGTTAATAAAGCAAGTAATTCTGGTAATCCCTCTCCTGTCTTAGCAGATACTGGTACAATAGCTACAGTCCTACGGAAGTCCTTTATACGATCGAATCTTTCAGACATAAATCCATGATTATAGAGTTGTTCAACTATTCTATAGATTAACTGATCTAGTCTAGCCTGTACACTTGGGTTTTGTAATTTAATAGTCTCTAGGAAAGGCTTATCAGGCTGAGGCTTCCAACCAGGTATTCGGTCGATCTTGTTTGCTGCAACTATGAATGGCACGCGTCTTTCCTTTAGTATTTCAATACTTTCAATTGTTTGTGGTTGAAGACCTTCCATGATATCAATTACTAGAATAGCTATATCAGCGACACTTCCTCCTCTTCTGCGTAAGTTACTAAATAGCTCGTGTCCAGGAGTATCTATGAATAATAGGCCGGGTATCTCGATCCTTAGCCTTGGAAAATATTTCTTTAATGGTTCTGCAACCTTCCTTAAAACACTTGCTGGAACAATACTAGCTCCTACATGTTGTGTTATTTCACCCGGTTCTTTCTTTGTTACAGCTGTACCACGTATTTTATCGAGTAGAGTGGTTTTGCCATGATCAACGTGGCCTAATACAACAACTATTGGTTGCCTCATCCACTTCTTAGCTTTACTACTCATAGCTATTATCCTCCAATACGTATCTAACTACTATAACTAGTAGAGCAATACTATATATGCTACCCATAATCAACACCTGTCTAGAAAAACAAAATATTATATATACTAGTATTAGGCAAAACACATAGGAGTTAGAGAATAGCTGGTGCCGCTTGAGGCACCGGAGGTATAATTGGAAATGGCTGATTTCAAGATAGTAATATCTGATCCGGAAGCTCCTAAGAAAGGTAGCGTTGTAAAGGTCAAGGTAGTAGGCGCTGACCTACCATATGATAGAGGGGTAAAGGAAGGCTTTAAGCTACCAGTTGCTAAAATGAGTAAGGCATTACTCGAGAAACTAGATGCTAAGCATGGTGTTGTGACAGTCAGAATCTATAAGCCAGAGTCTAATGAGAAGGCCAATATAAGGTGTACTGTCGAGGTAGATGACAATATTCCAGAAAATGAGGTTCATATAAGTACAGGCCTACTCATGGATAAAGTTGGCGTTACAGAGGCCGAGGGAGAAGTTTTTAGAGCCAGGGCTTGGCAGGTTAGGATTAACGATGAACGTACTAAGAGGCTCATAGGGCTCAAGATCGGCGATGTATTTGACGGATCTCTTATAGGGCTTAAGAATGTTAAGCTTAAGATAACTGGTGGTAGTGACTATAGTGGTTTCCCAATGAGACCTGATATAATGGGTGGTGTTAAGAAGAGAGTACTATTGTCCGGCCCACCCGGTTTTCATCCAAAGGAGAAGGGTGAACGCCGTCGTAAAATGGTTAGAGGCAATACTATTACAGAAGATATTGTACAGATAAATACAGTAATCGTTTATTAGCTTTAATAAAACCTCAATACTACGGCTAATTTTATTTTCTATACAATACATCATAGACTGTATAGAAGTAGATAGTTGGAGGTGTTTATAGGAATTTGCCATGGATACTTAAACAGCCTGAAGTGAATATTGGTGTAATAGGACATGTAGATCATGGTAAAACAACTCTTGTTCAGGCAATAACAGGTATATGGACTGCGAGACATAGTGAGGAGCTTAAACGAGGTATGACTATTAAGCTTGGCTATGCAGATGGTAATATAGCGTATTGTGAGAATCTTGAGCCTCCAGAGGCATATACTACAGAACCTATATGCTCGGATGGTAGTGAATCAAAGTTACTACGTAGAGTTAGTTTTGTAGATGCTCCTGGCCATGAGGCTTTAATGGCTACAATGCTTTCTGGAGCAGCTTTAATGGATGGTGCAATACTTGTTATAGCAGCTAATGAACCATGTCCACAACCTCAGACAAGAGAGCATTTCGTTGCATTAGATATTATTGGTGTACGTAATCTAGTTGTTGTACAAAATAAGGTTGATGTAGTGTCTAGGGAGGCTGCGCTTGAAAATTATAAGCAAATAAAGAAGTTCTTAATGGGTACATGGGCTGAAGATGCGCCTATAATACCAGTTAGTGCGTTACATAAGGCGAATATTGATGTAGTACTTCAAGCTATTGAAGAGATCATTCCTACTCCGGAAAGAGATCCATCTAAACCACCGCTCATGTATGTGGTACGTAGTTTTGATGTAAATAAACCTGGTACACCACCAGAGAAGCTACAGGGTGGCGTAATAGGTGGTTCATTAATTCAAGGAGTATTGAGAGTTGGTGATGAAATAGAGATTAGGCCTGGTATAAGGATACCTATTGGACCTGGTAAGTATCGTTACGAACCAATTATTACGGAGGTTGTTAGTCTAAGATTCGGAGATCTAGAGGTTGATGAAGCTAGACCCGGTGGATTACTAGCCATAGGTACAAAGCTTGATCCTAGCCTTACTAAGGCTGATGCTCTTGTAGGTAATATAGTTGGTAAACCCGGTCATTTACCACCTGTTGGTACTAGGCTCAGGATACACTACAGACTTATGGAGCGCGCTGTTGGCACTAAGGAGCTTATAAAGATACCTCCTATAAGGATTAGAGAACCTATTGTAGTTACTATAGGTACTGCTATAAGACTTGGATTTGTAGTTAAAGTATCTGGTGACATGATCGACATAATGCTAAGAGATCCTGTTGCTACATGGGAGGGATCGAGAGTAGCTATTAGTAGACAAGTGCTTGGTAGATGGAGACTTACTGGATGGGGTATTATTGAAGAAATTAGTTGAGTGACATAGTTTTGCCTCGTAAAATAGGCATTCTCCTAGACACTAATATTCTCATGCTCGTAGGTAAGGGTATAGATATTTTTACACAGATAATGGAACTTCTAGATGCTAAGCCAGAATACTATGTAATAAGCCCAGTTGTTAAAGAGCTTGAGAAAATAACTGCCCATGGAGGGATTAAGGAGAGGAAAGCTGCAAAACTAGCTCTAGAAATTGTTAAGAAAAAGTGTAGGATTATAGAAGTTCCATTATCTCCGGAAAAAACTGTCGATGATCTATTACTAGAAATCGCTTTAAAAGAAGGTTTTATAGTTGCTACTAATGATCGCGAGTTGAGAAGAAGGCTTAGGGAAAAAGGGATTCCAGAGATCTATTTTAGAGAAGAGAAACAGTTATTAGAAGCACAAGGTGTTTATTAGGATAGTTATTTTTAGCCATATGTATTATATGATAATAGAGTGTGGTGTATAGAATATGTATAGGATCTATAGGCTAAGGGATGTTGTTAGAATACCGCCAGAGGAATTTGGAAAGTCATTGAGAGAAGCAGCTTTAAAGGTTCTCAGACAAACTTATGAGGGTAGGGTTACTAGGCAATTGGGAATTATAGTTACAGTTCTAGATGTGACACCCTCTCCTGAAGGAAAGATTATACCAGGTGATGGAGCAACATATCATGAAGCAGAATTCACAGTATTAGCCTTTAATCCATTTATGCAGGAAGTAGTAGAGGGAGAAGTAGTTACTGTTACAAGCTATGGATTATTTGTTGATCTAGGAGCTACTGATGGATTTATACATAAGTCCCAAATAGCTGATGAGCCTATAGAATATGATCCTACCAGACCTGGTCTTAGACTAACTGATACAGGTAGACTTATCGAAAGAGGCGATAGTGTTCGAGCTAGAGTCTATAATGTAGCACTTCTTGCTGCCAAGGGTTTAAGAGTTAGTTTAACCCTAAGACAACCTTATCTTGGAAAGATTGAGTGGATTAGAAAGTTAAAGGAAACAACTGCTAAGGCGAAGAAGTAGTTCTAGGTGATAATTAAAATGCCTGCTAGAATACGGAGAAAACCGCTTAAGGCTTGCAGGAAATGCAAGGCTCTCGTTGAAAGAGATGCTGATGTATGCCCTATATGTAATTCTAGAGATTTTTCTGAAGACTGGGAAGGCGTTGTAATAATAATAGATCCTGATAGATCCGAAGTTGCAAAAATTCTTGGAATAACTAGACCTGGGAGATACGCTCTTAGGGTAAGATGATTTGGTTAATAGTAAAATCCCTGTTTTGAGACTACCTTATTGGATGAGGAGTACTCTTTCAATTCCATTAGGTAAACTATTCATTAAAACCAAAGATCTTGTAAGGAAGAAAGATCTTTGTTTTAATATAGATTCATGCGTTGGAGATATCGTTTGTAGAGAATTTAATTCAAACATAAAGATCTTTGATGGAAAGACGAGAAGATCCTTTGAAACAAGTTATTTTAAGCACCATTTAAAGGTAGTCAATCCTAGATCTACGATATCGCTATTTTCTAAAACAATTCTTTCAACTATTAAAAATCCAATGAACATTTTTGTTGACGGCGAAGAAGATCTTCTTGTTATAGCACTGGGTCTTAACAAGTTCTTAAACAATATTGTCTATGGTCAGCCTAGGACAGGTATAGTCGTAGTTGATCTTAATTATTATTCTAGGTTAAAGTTTATTAAGATACTTAAGACATTTAAACCAGATATGAGTGAATAAACCAGTTAAGGCTAAGGATTAAACGCATAAAAATAGAGTGTGATTGAATATGGTGAAGACCATTAAGATCGGAGATGAATATGCTGGAGAAGTTATTGAAGAGAAGTATAATCCATTAATTAAAAGAGTAGAGTTAAAGATTAGGATTAGCCATATTGGTAAAGGAACTCCATCTAGAGGACTTGTCCGTAAGGCTATTGCCGACGCATATAATGTTGAAATTAATAGAGTTTATGTCAGGAAAATAGTCTCTGACTTTGGATGGGGAGTAACGGACATTGAAGCCCATATATATGATTCTCCGGAACGAGCTAAGTTATTTGAACCTAAGCATATTATTACGAGAAATGAAAAAGCTACTGAACTTTTAGAATTAGAGCTACAACAGTAGGTGATAAAATATGGCACATGTACATAAACTTTATGAGTATGATTATGAAAAGGGTACAATAAGGCTTAAGAATAGAAAATGTCCTCGATGCGGCAGTATAATGGCTTATCATAAGAACCCTACACCAAGGTGGCATTGTGGCAAATGCGGATATACAGAATTTATTCGTAACTCAAGGTAAGGAAAGGGCTTTGGACAAAATAATTGTTTTAGGCATAGAATCTACTTCTCACACTTTTGGAGTAGGTATAGCCGCTATTATATATGGAGAGCCTAAGATACTAGTTAATGAATATTCTAAATATGTTCCGGAGAAAGGAGGCATTCATCCGAGAGAGGCTAGCCAGCATCATATGGCAAAAGCGCCTAGGGTTCTAAGAAATGCACTAAACAAGTCAGGTATTAAATTAAAGGATATTGATGCAATTGCAGTAGCGTTAGGCCCAGGCTTAGGCCCATGTCTTAGAGTGGGTGCTTCAATTGCTAGATTTATATCATCATATTACGGGAAGCCTCTTGTACCAGTTAATCATGCCGTGGCTCATATAGAGATCGGTAAACTTGTCAATAAATTGAACGATCCACTTGTAGTTTATGTATCTGGGGGAAATACACTTGTATCAATACAAAGAAGGCGTAGATACCGCGTTCTCGGTGAAACACTTGATATACCTCTGGGTAATTTATTGGATACATTTGCTCGTGAAGTAGGACTTGCACCACCATATGTCGTTGGCGGTAAGCACCAAGTCGATATATGTGCTGAATGGGGGAATGAATTCATAGACTTACCATATACTGTTAAGGGGAATGATCTATCTTTTTCAGGTCTTTTAACTGCTGCTCTTAAGAAAGCTCGTCAAGCGCAGAATAGGATCGAGCTTGGCAACATTTGTCTTTCACTTAGAGAGACAGCATTCAACATGCTTGTTGAAGTAGCTGAAAGAGGTCTTGCATTAACTCGTAAGAAAGAAGTTTTATTAACTGGTGGCGTAGCTGCGAACGAGTATCTTAATTTAAAACTTGATAAAATGGCTCAATTACACGGTGCAAGATTCTATACGGTGCCTAATGAATATGCTGGTGATAACGGTGCTATGATAGCTTGGACGGGATTACTTTTGTATCTCTACGGAGTAACAATAGATCCTCAGAAAGCATTTGTTAAGCAGAGATGGAGACTTGATGAGGTAGATCTTCCATGGATCCCGGAGAACTAGTATTTTTAACTCAGGGTGCTGAGGCAAAACTGTATTTGACCGTATTTCTTGGCTTTAAATCGATTGCTAAATATAGAATACCCAAACCATATAGGCATCCGGAGTTTGATAAGTTATTTAGATATAGGAGAACGATTATTGAAGCAAAAATTATGTCTCACTTAAGGATTCTGGGCTTAAATGTACCAGCAATATATTACGTGGATCCAGATAACGGGTTAATTATTATGGAATACATCGATGGACATAGGCTAAGTGATTGTCTGGGTGTATTAGAAAGAAGTAGTGTAATAGATTATGCTTTAAGTCTAGGCAAACAAGCAAGTATAATGCATAAAAATACCATATATCACGGAGATCTAACTATAGCGAATACTATAGTTTCAGGAAATAAGTTGTATATAATTGATTTCGGACTATCTGGATACAGTAGGGATCTTGAGGAGTATGCTATAGATATACATTTACTTAGTAGAAGTATTGAAGCACTATATCCTGAACTACATGATTTATTTATGGGGTACTTTTGGAAAGGCTATGCAGAAATTGCTGGCAACGAATTCACGGTTAAACTAAAGGATAAAGTCCATGATATAAGATTAAGGGGAAGATATATCGAAGAAAGACTAAGGAGGAGGATTATGCATGAAAAATACATGTAACTATACATTATTCTTTCTAACAGATAATAAGCACAAGGTATTGGAGGTAAGCGAGATAGCTAAGAAATACAATGTATGCATAGAACAAGAACATGCTAGTAAGCTGGAGATACAATCCATGGATCTTGCAGAAATTGCTTGGTATGCTGCAGTAAATCATTATCTACATTATAGGAAGCCCGTGCTTGTTGAAGATGCAGGCCTCTTCATCAAATCATTAAATGGCTTCCCCGGCCCATATAGTAGCTATGTGTTCAGAACCATAGGTTCTAACGGTATATTGAGACTTATGGAAGGCATAGATGATCGTGAAGCATACTTCGAATCGGTCGTTGTAATAGTTTACGAACCATATATTATAATTGAAAAGGGACGAGTATATGGCGAAATATCTAGGGAACCGAGAGGCGAAAAAGGCTTTGGCTTTGACCCAATATTTATACCTAAGGGAGAGAAGAGAACATTCGCTGAAATGGATATTGCTGAAAAGAACAAATATAGTCATAGAGCGAAGGCTGTGTCTAAAGCACTTGAAAAACTTTTAACCCTAGTTAAAGTTTAAAATACCCTATAATATTCTTGTGTTTTTAGGGGTAAGTAGCGGGTATATGGAGAGTGTATTGGTATGAATAAACGTAGGGATAAAGGTAAGTCACATTCAACAAGGCCTGCAAGGGCTGGTCCACCTAGATGGCTTAAGCTAGATATGAGTCCAGAAGATGTCGAATTGCTTGTTGTTGAACTTGCTAAGAAAGGTTATACACCATCAATGATAGGCATTATATTACGTGATCAATTCGGTATACCTCTTGTTAAACAAGTTACTGGTAAGAAACTTATGCAGATACTTGAAGAACATGGAGTAACATTACCTGTTCCCGAGGATCTATTGTTTCTCATGAGGAAAGCTGTTAATCTTCGTAGACATCTTGAAGAACATCCAAAGGATCTTCATGCCAAGAAAGGTTTAATTGATCTAGAATCAAAGATCCATAGACTCTCAAAGTACTATAAGAGACTAGGTAAGCTTCCACCAGACTGGAGATATGATCCTGAGAAGGCTAAACTACTTGTTTCAGGTTATATGTAATTTTATGATATAGGTGTACTCATCACTTCGACTCTTATCATAGCTACTGCATAAGCAGCTAAGAGTATTGACATGATCTTATTTAGTATAATACTTAAATATCGATAGTCATTGCTCTTGATTCAGCAAGCAATGATTGTTAAAAGATCAATGGATATTTACACTCTCTTTACATTCTATGATATACTGTGATTTCTCTTGCTATGCAGAAATCATCTATAGTAATTCCGAAGTAGGATAATACTAGATCTCTCGCCAATGTAAATATCAATAATATTATGCCAGCAACAACTATACTCAATCTCATTGATCCTTTCCTATGCAACGACTCTAAAAGCATTATAAAGCAATAGAATAATAGAGCTTACCATTAGCATAAAACACTACAAACTAACATTAGCATACTTTATATTAACTCGTTCATTACTATTCCTACTCGATGGAGCCTCTTATAGTAGTGCAAGTAATCATCCTTTAATAAGGTATCCATAGTTATATTTAGTAGGTTAGAAAGTTTAGGTGCTTATACTTGAGCACAATATTATCTAATTTCGGCAAGGCCTTTGGAGATTTCTTGAGAGAATCCAAGAAATACGGTTTCATAAGAGTTATTCCATTACTTGGAATTGATTCAATTATAGCATCTTCGATAGCTCTCAAACTATTTGGAGACAATGGATATGATACTGCATTATCTCTTAAACCTTATAAAGAAGTTAATGAGCCAACATTGTTTATAGATCTAAAACCGGTTAAATGTAATGCACCATGTTTGTCAATAATATATACCTCTGGCGAACAGGGAGTCGGAGGTGAAGAGAGTAAAAAGATTATTTATACTGATTCAAGTATATCGGCCACACTAGTAAAGACTATGGAGAATTACTGGATTGTTGAATCTATTGAGAAGGTATTAGCTCTTGTCGGCGGTATTGAGAGAGGAAGGGATCAAAGTAGGGAGGGCTTCATAGGTTTAGAAAAAGAAATAGTTAATGAATTAATTAATTCTAAGAATCTCATAGTTGATGCAGGGCTTAGGCTATGGGGCTGGAAAAGGAGAACTCTGATCGATATGTTATCAATAACTTACTCACCATACATACCCGGTATAACAGGATATAAAGATAGAGCATATGATTTAATTTCTAGACTAGGGTTTAAAGAACCTGAAAAAGTTACCGTAGGCGAACTAATATCCGATCCTAAGTACATTAAAGATCTTGTCCAGGAAATACTTTCTATACTTAAAAACATGAGTAAGAGAACGAGAAGCCCCATGGAGATTCTTGGAAGAATATACTTTACAACATTACTAGGGCATGAAATAGATCTCATGGACTTATATGGTTTATATTTGACAATGCTTTCTCTTGGCGGTGATGCTCTCATAAACTTATTCTATTTACCACAGGACCTAATCTTGTTTGAACAACTCCTATATCTATACGAGAAATACATTAATGATGTAGTCAAAGAGATTACTGAAAATATCCAAACATATATAGCCAATAATGGTTTACCATATATTAATGCTGGGATTGTTAAGAGACCTGAAGTATATTTAAAGATTTTATCAGAACTAGGACTATTGCCCCAGCAACCAATAAAATTAATGAGTAAAGATGGGTACTTGTATACATCGTACTCTGAAATACTTAGAACAAATACGGAATATGAAAGACTTCTTTCCGAACAACTAGTACTGTTGAAGGGTTAGACAATGAATCAATTAACATTGATACTAGAAATAAGGGCTAGACCGGAAGTAGTGGATAGCCTATACAAGACAATGCATCCCGATAATTTAATCACTCCTTCTAATATGTCTATTGATGAAGAGATTGATTTAGGGAAGGGTCTATATAGGATAACCATAAAGGTCCCGCTTAATAGTCGCTACATTAAATCTTCAAGACAAACTCTAGATGAAATACTTGGCTTAATGACGGTTATTGAGAGGATTATGAAGCATTAATTTTGTCAATATCCTTGGTAATCCATTCCTGTCAATAACTTCCTTATATAATTCCTTGTATACATTCCAAGAGGTTCTCCATGGGTCTTCTCTGTTAATTTACAATACGAACACTTAGTACCACTAGAAATCAAACTACATATACAGCATTTCATTAATTTCTCCATGTACAACTTAGGATACTTGTCAATATTCCTGAGAAACGATCTAATGAAACTATACTTTATTCCGGGAAACTTTTCTTCAAGGATATGAATATGATTCTTAAGAACATTATTTAAAGTATTGGTTCTAGCTTCTGGGCATTTTTCCTTAACAAATTCAATATTATTTATTAATACATATGTAAGTGTCTCTTTTTCAAAAATTTCATACAAGGGACGGATCTTTGCGGCTGCAGCCTCATTAATTTTATCAATACGCGGTACTAGCTTAGTGATTCCATCTAGGTTTTGTTGGAGGAATTCCTTCAGTATGAATGTCATAATATCGTCGAGATTATGGCCTGTTGCGACAGCATCTGCCTTCATTTCTATAGCTACAGCGTTCATGAGGTATCGTTTAACAATGCCACATACACTACATGATGGCCTTCCAGATTTCTTAGCTAATTCAAGCACGCTCATTCCAAGAAGATCCTTTAATTCAATAATAATAAGCGGAAGATTTGTTTCTTGAACAGCTTTTTCCACGATTTTTCTACTAACTTCACTGTATTTTCCAATTCCTAAGTCTATATGTAGCACATATGGTTTAAAATGGATCTCTTTACTGAGTTTACTAAGGATCGTTAATAATGCAATGCTATCTTTTCCACCAGATACAGCTAGTAATATTTTTGAACCCTTCTTTATTAAACCGTATCTTCTGATACTACGTCTAACTTTTTCCTCAATAAATTCAGTATAATGTTTACTACATAGGTATTTTCTCGCATATTCTATCTTTTCAATAGCCTTTCTTCCACAAATACTGCATTTAGCCATATGAAGTCACCTTATAAACCTTTATCTCTATATTTTTCCATTAAATAATTCATCATGCTCTACAATGCTCTGCTATTTCTCGCAGCCAAATAAATATTAAAACTTGTTCCCTCGAACATAGCCAAGGACATGATTATCTCCTATACCTTTACTTTGCTTTTATTAGTTCATACCTTATCGCTTTATTGTATGGTATAATCATGATCTTTATGGTTATATATGTGTCTCCATAATTAGTCTGAGATGTTTAGAAACCATATTATCCTCTATCAATTATTTATTTAAATGAAATGATTATAAAGTATTATTTAGAGAAGCTATTCTTAATGGTTAAAATTTTAAAGGCGTATAACCCTTTATTTTAAGCTAAAAAGTTATAATCTGCTAATCTAAATATATGCATCACTAGGTGATTAATGGGTTGTCGAGAAGGAGGGTAGCGATTAAGGATAAGTGGAAGCTTAAAAAATGGTACCAGGTAATAGCGCCTCCAGTATTTGGAGGAGCATTATTAGGTACTACCCCAGCCGATGATCCATTGAAGCTTATTGGCAGGGTTATGGAAGTAACATTATATGATATAACGGGAGATCTAACCCAAGTTCATGTAAGACTGTATTTCCAGATAATAGAGGTTCAAGATACTAAGGCCATAACTAGGTTTAAAGGACATGAGCTATCAAGAGATTATATGAGGAGTCTAATTAGACGTAAAAGCAGTAAGATACAGGGTATATTTGATGTAGTTACAAAAGACGGTTATAAACTAAGGATAACAGCAGTAACATTAACAAGCTATCGTTGTAAGACTAGTCAGAAAAGAGCAATAAGAAAGGTAATGAGAGACATTATATCTAGTCAAGTACCTCAAATGACATTTGATGAAGTGATTCAGGCAATGATCTTTGGTAAATTCTCTCAAGAAATAGCTGAAGCGGCAAGAAAGATCTATCCGATCAGAAAAGTAGAGATTTATAAGTCTAAATTATTAGAAATTCCATCGCCAGAAGGACCTAAGCCGGCAACTGTTGTATCTCCATTGATGTTTAAGAGATAAGGGTCTTTGTAAGTATCGTTTCCCTTTATGTATTTAATTTATAATTCTTAAGCATATAATTATTATTTGAAGAGTAGTTTAGATTATCCTAGATATTCGATTAACAACAGGTATATATGGAGTTAAGGGTTTTGGTCTATGGTTGATAAATATGATATACTCATTAAGACAAGTCTTGGTTTTGAAAGGATTGTTGCTTCACGCGTTATTGAGATTGATGATAAGGCTGAAGTATTTCCGTCGCCTAAAGGATTTAAGGGATTAGTACTTGTTAAGGCTGGAAAACTCGTTCGTGAGGAACTATATAAGAGGATTCTTGAGGAGATTGTTGAAGCTGATAAGGTCATATTAATTGATACTATAGCCCCGGCTACGCCTAGGGAGATTGCTGAAGTAGCTGCATCTATTGCTAAGGAGAAAATTAGTAGTGATGAAACATTTGCTGTACGTACTACACGTAGGGGTAAGCATAGCTTTACAAGTATTGACGTTAATGTAGTTGTTGGTGATGCTGTTCGAAAAGCTACTGGCGCATCTGTTAATCTAAAATATCCTGATAAGATTGTTCTTGTTGAGATAATAAGCGATATTGCATTAATATCTGTGGTTCCCGGCTCATTTGAATGGCATAAGTATGCACCTGGTAAAAAGCCTCTTCAAAAACTATTTAGGAGAATAGCTATAGTTCAGATGCCGTACTTGGGGCCTAAGGATTCTATAATAGTTATGGGTAGAAGGATTGGTAGAGAGGTACAGAATTTTGAAGTAAGAGAACTAGTTGTAGCTCCTACCGGAATAGTAGATGCTGAACAAATGATGCTATTTATAAGATCTGTATTAGAGGGAATTAATTCTAGATATGATGTTCAGAGAAAAAGCTATTCATACAAACCCCATAAAGTACCGGTTTATATAATGGATTTACATCAACTCGTACGCGATAGAAGCAATGAGCCAATAATAGTCTTTGAACCTGAAGGAAAATATATTGGCGATGTAAAGGATGATTTAGCAAAACTTGTTCTAGATTCTCAGAAAAGAGTTAATCTATTATTTGGATCTAGAGAGGGTATTCCCCTAGGAATATATAGATTCGCTGATTTAGTTGTTGATATAGCACCCGGTATAACATTGTCTACAGACTATGCTGCAGCCGCAGGACTTATAGCTTTAGCAACTGTTCTTTATAATTTGTTTGGAGAGTGATACGTCGTGAAAGCTATTATATTGGCTGCTGGCAAGGGTATAAGGCTTAGACCCATAACTGAGACACGTCCTAAACCTCTAATTCCAGTATTGTGTAAGCCATTGTTATTATGGCATCTAGATTACTTATTAGCTAATAGTAGTTTATTCGATGAAGTAAGAATTGTTGTGAATTATTTAAAGGAAAGAATTATAGATGCCGTAAGCAAGCATCCACTGCATGAACATATTAGATTTATTGAGCAGGGTGAGGAATTAGGAACAGGTGATGCAGTTTATAAAGCAATAAAAGATCTTGATGATGATGAAGAAGTTCTAGTAATTTATAGCGATCTATTTATAGCGGATAGGGAGTTATATGGAAAAGTATTAAGAACTGAAGGAAACGTCGTGGTAGGAGTTATACATGAAAACCCAAGTGAGTATGGTGTATTAATTGAAGAGAATGGCCTCTTAAAGAGTATTATCGAGAAACCTGCTACGCCCCCTTCAAACCTCGTTAATGCTGGCATCTATAAATTTAGAGTAGGCGATCTAAGGCCCTATTTAGAAGGTTTAAAGCCATCAGTACGTGGGGAGTTAGAATTTACTGATGCACTAACAAATGCTGTAGTTAATAACACTATTATAAGGATTTTAGAGTTAGATGGGTCGAAATGGATCGACATAGGCCTTCCATGGAATATATTGGATGCTAATAAAATGGCTTTTAAATACTTAGTAAAAGCTTCTAAATTTAATGGGGTCATTGAGCCAAACGTATCTATTAAAGGAAGCAATATAGTTATTGAAAAAGGTGCCCTCGTCAGATCAGGTACTTACATTGAAGGCCCTGTCTACATAGGTTCAGGTTCAGTTATAGGACCAAATGCTAGGATAAGACCATACAGTGTGATATGCAATGACTCAGTTGTTGGCTTTAGTGTTGAAGTGAAGGAAAGCCTTATCATGGAACATGTACATGTAAGTCATCTCTCCTATGTAGGTGATAGCATCATATGTGAAGGCGTTAATTTCGGAGCCGGCACTATAACTGCTAATTTACGTTTTGACGATAAACCTGTTAAAGTGAATATTAAAGATAATAGAGTTTCTACAGGAAGGAGAAAGTTTGGCGCGATAGTTGGTGGATATGTGAAGACAGGCGTCAATGTATCCCTTATGCCTGGTGTAAAAATAGGCTCTTATAGTTGGATAGCTCCGGGTGCAGTAGTATATGAGGACGTACCCCCAAGATCTTTTCTAAGATCTAGGATAGAATACTATATAGAGCCTTTAAGCCAAATATGAATAATAGGTAATGCATGGTTCAGGGATGGAACTAAGATGAGAATGAGTGTAGAGGAATTTAAAAAGAAGTATCCTAATATTGCAAAGGAATTGTTTTCAGAAGATAAGCCGGAAGGTTCATCGATAAATCTACGTTTTGAGACATCATTAACTGATCCGTGGAGAGGATATCTCCCAGGACCTATTGACTACATACGTAGGGCTAAGTCTATCGACGAAGCTTTAAAGGTCATAGACTATCTCGAAGAACATGGAGAGATAACATTAGATGAAGCACAAATGTATAGGGAAAAGTTGTTGAAGGAGGGACTTGAGGCATTTGGGCCTAGGAAAGAAGATAATTACTATTATAGAAAGGCT
>Ga0180301_10001419_pt1 | contig 18916 bp, 16 predicted proteins | sample GuaBasSediGuay16_FD_121797 | JGI IMG/M metagenome (GOLD analysis project Ga0180301, IMG submission 121797) | Subseafloor sediment microbial communities from Guaymas Basin, Gulf of California, Mexico - Guay16, Core 4569-2, 12-15 cm | ecosystem: Environmental > Aquatic > Marine > Hydrothermal... | reverse complement strand
TTTCATGTTGGTTTGGCGCGACCGAGAAGTAGTCATGAGTCTACTAGAAATGATCTCAGGAAATAGAGTAAATTACGCGATGAGTACTGTGGGAGGAGTTCGTAGAGACATTTCAGATGAATTGAAACATAAAATATTGAAAGGACTAGATGTACTCGAGGAAAGAACAAAATACTACAAAGAAATCTGCATGAAAGAACAAACAATCCTAGTTAGAGCTGCAAACGTAGGTATATTATCAAAAGAAAAAGCATTAAAACTGAACGCGGTAGGACCGACAACTCGAGCATCTGGAGTTGACGTAGATATACGCAGAGATGATCCATACGGAGCATACGACGAAGTACCTTTTGAGGTAATAGTTTACGACACTTGCGATGTACTTGCTAGAATTCTTGTACGTGTCGACGAAACTATTCAGAGTGTTTTAATGAGCCGATGGCTGCTTGAAAATCTGCCATCAGGAGAAATAAGAACTAAATTTGCTCGTAAAATAGCTGAAAACGAAGTTCTTGGAAGAGTTGAAGCTCCAAGAGGCGAACTCTTGTATTACATAAAATCAAATGGCACCGATAAACCTGAAAGACTTAAAGTTCGTACACCAACACTTGCCAACTTGCTTCCAGTAGCCGAAATGCTTAAGGGAGGGTACATTGCCGACATACCGATCGTACTCGCTGGAATAGACCCGTGCTTTGCATGCATGGATCGTGCACTTTTCGTAGACGAAAATTCTGGGAAAAAGTGGGTCTGGAACAATGAACAGCTAAGAATATATTCAATTAAATGGTATAAGGAACATGGTAAAGAAGTGGTGAGGGAAAGATGGAAGCAATAGAACTACTTATTTTAATCTTAAAATTTGTAATTTTCCCAGGCGCTTTATTCTGTATTGCTTACGGTTGGTTCTTAGAATGGTTCGATAGAAAACTATATGCTCGATTCCAAAACAGAATTGGACCCCTACTCACAGGACCAAAGGGTGTACTTCAACCCTTTGCCGACTTCGTAAAACTACTAGCAAAGGAAGACATTACACCTGCAGGAGCCGATAAACTTGGTTTTATTGCAGTTCCCTTAATAACACTTACCGTGTCACTATTTACATTATTATTTATACCCATAGCTTCTCTGTCTGGAATACTAAGCTTACCAGGAGACCTTCTACTAGTACTATTCGTCTCAACAGTATTCGGATTATTAATTATGTTTGCAGGATATTTCTCTGGAAACAGGTTCTCAATCGTCGGTACAGAAAGAACAGGGCTACAATTTGTTGCCTACGAAATACCCTTTGCCTTATCCGTAATCTCAGCAGCTCTTGCAGCACGAAGCCTAGAAATCGCCAATATAGTCACGTACCAAGTAAGCACATTAAAGTGCCCCTTAATAGTTGTCACGCCAATTGCATTTATAATCTACCTCATAAGTGCTCTGGCTAAATTAGAAAAAATACCATTCGACATTCCTGAAGCAGAAACTGAAATCGTGGCGGGCTGGCAAGTTGAGTACAGTGGAAAGAAGTTAGCATTCTTCAGACTTGCTACAGATCTAAAAATGGTCTTTGTTTCAGGATTAGCTGTAGTTCTTTTCCTCGGAGGCCCATATGGACCATCGATCCCAGGTCTAGAACCAGTATTTTACACAATATGGTTCATTGTAAAAACACTGATAGTAATGTTTCTTTTGAGCAATCTAAGATCGTTATTCGCTAGATACAGAATAGATCAGATGGTTCGCGGTTTCTGGAAATATCTTATACCATTTGCAGTACTACAAATCCTAGCTGTTGAACTTCTTATATTTTTATTTTGGGGGTAATCTAAAATGCCTGTTCCTGGAGCACTCGAAAAAGAATTACTAAAACATATACCTAAAAAACCAGCTACTGAAATGTATCCTTTCGTTAAGGTAGAGGTTCCAGAAGGATACCGTGGAAAAATAGAATTTGACTTAGAGAAGTGTATCGGATGTGGCCTATGTGCCAGAGATTGCCCAGCAGGGGCTATCGAAATGGTAGAAGATGAACGAACAAAGCTCAAAAAACGACCAAAATTCATCTACAGTAGATGCCTATTCTGCGCACAATGTGAAGAATCCTGTCCCCGAAAAGCCATAAAACTAACGCGAGAATTTGAACTAGCGGACTATAACAAAGAAATAATGGTAATTGATGTCTAATTTTTTCTTATTTCTCTTTTTAAAATACAAAAATAAAGAAATTTTAAAGAAATTGCTTAAGTTATTTCTTCAATACTTCTTCTTCTGGTGGTGGCGGTGAAATTATTCCCTCTTTCATTAAGAGATGAGTAGCTTCTCTGGCTTTCTTAATTATTGTAGTTGCTCTTTCCCAAAGTTCCTGTTTGCTTGGCTTAACTCTAGCAACTCCTTCCTTAATTGACTGAAGAGCACATGCGACCGCTTCGCGTGGATAAACTTCCCATTCTTCCATGGTAGGGACAATGTAATCTTCATGAATGCCTTTTTCTTCAGCATACTCAGCTAATGCATTTGCAGCTGCGATACACATGTCATCCGTAATGGTTCTAGCTTTAACATCTAGAACTCCTCTAAATATTCCTGGAAACCCAAGTGAGTTATTGATTTGATTGGGAAAGTCTGATCTACCTGTTGCAACGATTCTAGCCCCTGCTTCTTTAGCTTCCCAAGGCCATATCTCGGGTATAGGGTTTGCACATGCGAAAACGATAGCGTCGGTTGCCATGCTACTAACCCATTCAGGTTTTATAACACCAGGGCCGGGCCGAGACATAGCTATACAAACATCTGCATCTTTCATTGCCTCTGGAATTCCGCCTTCCCTCCCCTCAGCATTGGTCTTAACACACATTTCCCACTTCCATGGATTTTCGTCTTTCTTAGCTTCAATGTCTTTCCTATTAGGGTGCAAAATACCCTTACTATCAACCATGATAATATTTCCAGGTTTAACACCAGCTTTAATAAGAACAACAGCAGTTCTGTAATTAGCTGCTCCGGCCCCAACCATAGCAACAGTAATTACATCCATCTTTTTACCTACGATTTTTAAAGCATTTATTAATCCAGCAAGCACTACAGTTGCAGTCCCTTGTTGGTCATCATGCCAAACTGGAATATTAAGTTCTTCACGAGCTTTCTCAAGTATGTGAAAACACTTTGGTTTTGCAATATCCTCCAGATTAATTCCGCCAAACGTTGGCTCAAGCCACTTAAGCGCCGTTATAATCTCGTCGGGATCCTTGGTTGCTAAACAAATTGGAAAAGCATCAACACCTCCCAAATACTTAAAGAGTATAGCTTTTCCTTCCATAACTGGCATGGCTGCCTCAGGACCAATATCCCCTAATCCAAGGACCCTGGTTCCATCACTTACAACTGCAACATAGTTCCATCTATTTGTATATTCAAAAGACAGCTCTGGATCCTTATGGATTTCTCTACATGGTGCAGCAACACCGGGAGTATACCAAATGGCGAAGTCGTACATATTTCTTATAGCACACTTTGGCATCACTTGCAATTTCCCCTCATAGAACGGATGATATGCCAATGCTAATTTTGCTGGCTTTTTGGCCTTTTCAAGAAGTTCTTCAACTGTTGCCTTTTTCATTTAAGCCCACCTCACTAAAAAGTAGTTTTATTTGTTTTTAAATTTTTCATATAGTGTTTGTAGAGCCATTTTCCCCTTCTGTATGTTTATTCTTGCTTTGAATTTTTATGGTGGTTTTAAGTTGGAAACCAAGAATATAAGTGTTTCTTTGGCAATTCAATTAGAAATTATAATTTTTAATTAAAACTATATACAGTATTTTACTTGACTAAATCCAAACCAATTAATGTAAAACCTAAACTATGGTATTTATTAAGATAATTCGGTAAAAACTATTTAACAAGCTTAAAAATACCAGCAAAATTACCATATAGGCTTAACATATATAAAAACGAGAACGAAGCTTCCACCATAGAGAAAGATGAATTTACCAGAGAACAATCTCTTCGTTCTTTAGCTATACTGTTAAGAGTGAGTAGCATCTTGGCCGGCGGTCTTTTATGAGATCATTATAGGGAGTTATTTTCTTATCTCTAGCTGTGTCAGGATTTATTTCGGCAACTATGATTTCTTCTTTACTTTTGCTACCTTTAGCTAGAACTTTTCCCCTTACATCGGTTATTTGACTTTGTCCTGTGAACGTTAGATTTCCTTCTTTACCAACTCTATTTGCAGTTATCGTAAATATGTGGTTTTCAAGAGACCTTACCTGCATCGCCTTTTGGCCATAAGGCAAAACAAGATTTGCAGGGTGGCACACAATCTCTGCACCCTTTAAAGTGAGAACTCGCGCAACTTCCGGAAACGCCCAATCAAAGCAAATCATGACCCCAAAAGCAAAGTTCACGGTTTTTACGACATCTAATGGAATGTCACCTGGCTGAAATAGCAATTTCTCCTGAGCAAATAAATGAAGTTTCCTATATTTTCCAACGTATCCCTCTGGACCTAGAATTACAGCCGAATTATACAATTTTTCTCCATGCCTTTCATTGATCCCACCTACAATCCATACGCTATGTTTTCTAGCCAACTTTACCCATGCCTTTACAGTTGGCCCATCTGGAATAGGCTCCGAACACTTCAACGCCTGTAGCTTACTTTTAAAATTATAACCTGAGTTAGACAATTCTGGAAGAACAATAAGTTCTGCTTCCTGTTCTATTGCCTTTTCTATAAATGCGCACGTTTTTCTAATGTTTTCCTCCAAATCACCAAGTTTCGGGGCTATCTGTATCGCTGCAACACGCAGCTTCACATCAGTTTCCCTCCAGACCTCTACATGATTTAATGTCGAATTATTTTCTTATTTTCCTTATGAAGTGTTTTTCATGCAGATTTCAAGTCAGAGAGAATATCTGATAATAATCTTACTATCACTTTTCATGATATAAATACTCCAGCATTAGCTACCGTTGTCAATGTTTCCTGCATATCCTCTGATAGTCAAACCGTGATTGCTATGCTGACTATTACGCTCCCAAACAGATGTTATTTATAGTCAAAATATTTTAATTAATTTCAATATTATGCTAAATATCACCTTTAAGGTGTCGATTACAAATGAAAATTATGGACAAAATATTTTCAATTGCAAAGAAGGCAGAAGCAAAGGTGCTAATAGGTGTAGGAGAAACAGAAGATCAGGTCACAAGGGCGGTTAATGCTGCTAAAAAAGCTATTGAAGAGGGTTATGCCGAGGTCACGTTAATGGGTAAACATCAAACGTTAAAAAAGTATAAAGATGAGTTTGATGTTTTTATGAGTTCTAAACCGGAAGAAGATATGATAAAAGCCCTTATTGATCACGAGTTCGATGCAGCAGTTAGAGGGTCTTTAGGCGCTTCAAAAGTTCTCCTTTCCCTAAAGGAGAAGCTAAATTTAAGTAAAGTTTTTAGATTGGCTCTTTTAGAGTCTGTTAATGGATGGCAGTTCTTTTTCGCACCAGTAGGGATAGATGAAGGTGAAAATATAGGTGAGAAACTTGTTTTCGTGGAGGAGGGGGTAAACTTGATAAAGGCACTAGGTTTAGAACCAAAAGTTGCAATAATCTCAGGTGGAAGAAGAGATGATATAGGGAGGTCGCCCAGAGTAGATAGAATGCTTGCAGACAGCGAATTCGTTGTAAGCGTTACAAAGAATAAAGGTATTACAAATAACATCAAACATTATGAAATTTTAATAGAAAATGCTATGAAAGAAAATGCAAATATCATAATAGCACCAGATGGAATAAGCGGTAACCTTATGTACAGAACTCTTATCCATTTAGGCGGTGGAAAAAGCCACGGTGCACCCTTCTTAAAAATTGCTATCGATCTTGTTGATACATCACGTGCGGGACCCGTAAGCGAATATGTAAGTTCAATAGCCTTTGCAAGCGCCCTTAAAGATTTAAGAAGGAAAAGAGGTCTTAGCAATTCTAACATATAAGACATTAATACTTGCTCGTTGACGAGATGAACAGATATGGTTTCGACCACTGGGGAATTAACAACACTGGTCAATGAGATTCGAAATTTTATAGGTGTGGTTAGGAAAAAACCAATCGTCCATGTTACATCTAAGCTCGCTAGAACTCTCAAACTTTCTCGTGTGAAGGTTCTAAAAAGCTTTGGGGAAGACTGTGCAATCATAGAACTCACCAATAGCGATGAGCTTTTACTATTTGCTGCGGATGGTATCTGGTATAAACTTGTGGAAGCTGACCCGTATTTTGCAGGCTATTGCTCAGTTCTTGTAAATGTAAATGACATAGTTGCAAAAGGCGGTAGACCGCTAGTACTTGTTGATATTCTAGGGCTATCTGGCCAAGAAAAACGAGATGAAATTGTAGCGGGTATTGTTGATGGGTGCAAAAAATTTGGGGTCGCCTGTGTAAGCGGGCATCTTCATCCTGACAGTCCAGTATTATCGATTTCCGTTGCAATACTTGGTTTGGTGCACAAGAACCATGTGATTTTTAGTGACACCGCAAAGATAGGCGATTCCATAATTATTGCCATCGATTTGGATGGAACATTTCATCCAAAGTTTAAACTTGCATGGGATACCACATCACATAAATCTCCTAAAAAAGTGCAAGAAAAGTTTGAGGCAATATTTAGAATAGCTGAAGAAAAACTTGCAACGGCGTGCAAAGATATTAGTAATCCTGGATCCATCGGAACTTTAGCCATGCTTCTAGAAACAAGCAATGTAGGAGGAAAAATTGACGTAGAGAAGATACCAAAACCAGAGAATATCGATATACTCAAGTGGATTAAGGTTTATCCAGGTTTCGGAATAGTTTTAACCTCTAACAAGGATAGTTCTAAAAAGTGTCTCAAAATATTTGAGGACCATGGAATCTCTGCTTCAATTGTAGGAGAAGTGATTTCAGAAAAACAACTACTCGTAGGTAATAAGAATAAGTATATCTCTGTTTTCGATTTTTCAAAAGACAAAATTTCTGGAAAACCATAACTTAAAATAAATTTCCAATAAGATTATAATAATTATGAAGGTCTTAAAAGAGATAGAATACATATTTTTATGAGGGCCCGTGGCCTAGCAGGATATGGCGTCGGCCTCCGGACAACTCAATTAGATAATGGGAGAAAGCCGAAGATCCCGGGTTCGAATCCCGGCGGGCCCGCCAAAATCGACTATCTGGTGAATCTTGGGAAAACCACAGTCCTAGGGAAAGTCTGTTAATTTTGTTTGTCCCTTAACCCCTTTAGAATAGGTATCCTTTTGCCCAATATCCCTTTTTTCAAAGATTATTTTCCCGTAGATACCGTCAAAACCCGGCTCATACCTAACTTGTCCAAGCCTTACTTTTATTATTGCTTCTGCCACCCTTGGTCCAGCAACTTTGGCCAACTCTTCTCTCGGCGCGTTCAACATAACATTATATTCGTTTCCAAAGCTATGTATCAGGCTTAAATATTTTTCCCACACTCTTTTCACTAGAGGGCTACTTGCGTTTTCGATGTATGCCAGTATTTCAGTTAATGGTATCAAATGAGCAAAGGATATAAAGTTCGATGGCATATAACCCTCTGGTCTATCGGCAAGCTCTTCAACCCTCTGCAAAACACCTATAGTCATTGTTCTCCCACATATTGGGCAAATACTATTCAGTTTAATGGCTTCTCGTGGATGAAAACATACATCAACTTCATGAGTTCTCCAAACACCGCTAACTAAAAATCTTCTATCTCTCCTATGTCCTGTGTAGTGGTATTTGCCGTACTCTGGTGGAACTTCTATGGTCATCTTAAAATTCTCTTTTTTCCTTTTACGTATAGCTTCGATTATGGAACCGAAGGTTAACTCCTTAACCTCTAAAACATTTGCTTCCCTGCCTAATCTATGAGGATATGGACTGTGCGAATCACTGTTTGAAACAAGTGGAAATTGATCCAGTTCTTTTACTCTCCAACACATCTTAGGATCCGCGCTGAGACCGGTTTCAAGAGCCAGAAGGTTTCCTGTCTGATCTTCGTAACATTCCCTTATACTATTAAATCCTTTTTGCCCAAGCACCGAGAAGTGAGAAGTCCATATATGACATGGTATAACCTCTACCCTCTGGTCAGTAGATTTTACTACCTCCACAAACTCTGAAGCAGTTATTTCAAGTTCCGGCCTCCCATTCAACGATAAATCTCCATATTCTCCTAAAACATCAATTAATTGCTCAGCAACTTCAAAACTAGGCACTAAGAGAAGATTATGTATCCGTTTAACGCTCTTTCCATACTCAAAATTTGTAGATATTTCACCAGTAATCATGTAGCGTACTTCACTTTTTCTTCTTCTTAATTTATATAGATTTGAACCTTCAACTTCAACAAGCTTTTCTCTTAGCTCTCTCAGCCATTTAGGGTGAGTGAAATCCCCAGTACCAATTAGGTTAAGGCCCTTTATCTCCCCGTATCGATCTATGTTCTCTAATGTCATTTTACTACTTGTACCTGTACTATACAGTGAATGTATATGCAGGTCAGCATACAATATCATACCTTAATCTCCGCAATTAAACTATCTAAAATGACAACAATGTGCATGAGGCAATGTTTTAGTTTCTCAGGCTAATTATCATAACTTTAACTATGTGACCTCCTCCCCATGCTTGCGCATGGGGCTTCCACAGGGCTCGGACGCCGAGGTGGTGGGAGCGTTGCCGGGGTTTCAGCGTTCAGCTGGGGCTTTACGCCTTCAGCCTCATGTGCTGGTTTGGGGCGGGTCACCTCGCCTTTCGGCTTGCCGAGGCATTTCCTCCTCGACTGCTGCCCAATTCCCTTGGACTCACCGTTTCCACCCTTTCGGGCGACCTCTATCCAAGGGACTATTCAACGTTAAGTTAAAAGCCAGAATATTTAATTTTAACTGCAATTCACCCCCGCCCTCTCGGACAGGGTCTTCTTGCAAGGTGAGATAAATGTACCAATTATTTTGATTTAAAAGAAACCTAATCTTGTTTCTAACATCTTTAACCTAATTCGTTTTTGAATAACTTAGAATCTTATCAAAGACTGTCTACAGGGGGGCGAAGCAGTTTGTAGCAATTTTAAAGTCACTCGTAACGTTTCAAAAATATTCTCAAAGAAGCAATAACTAAATATTAACTTATTTAGTTATTGAAGAATGGCGGTGTTATTCTTCCTTTTTTCTTACCTTAGCGAAGAGCTCCTTTAATTCCTGCAATGCCTGTCTGTGAATATCTTGTCTCGTGGCAGGTCGCGGCGGGCTTTGAGAAGCTTGTGGAGGCGAGGAAGTTTGTGGAGGTGGCATAGGACGTTGTGTAACTGCTTGTGCGGTTGATGATTTTGCCACCGGGGTTGAAGGGGGTTGAGTTGGTGACGTTGGTGGCAGAGCAGGTGGAGTAGCTGGTGTTGGCTGAGGCGTAGTTACAGGTCTAGATGGAGGTTGCGGTTGAGATGGTTGTGGTACTGGCTGTGGATATCGAGTTGGAGGGGGTAAGGTTGTCTGGCTAGGTCGCATTTGAACCGTTACAGATTGTTTTAACGAATTTACTTGGCCTTCAATTTCCTGAACTCTTTTCTCGATATCGCTTATTCTTTCTTCTAATATTGATAAACCGCTTAAAACCAACTCGAAGAACTTACCAATAGCATTAGCCATTTCTGAGGCAGATTTTGATGACAGTTTTTTTAATATTTTATTAAATATACTTGCGAAACTTTCAGACATGATAATTACATCTCCAAGATTGATTTGGTCATCAACCTATAAGAATCTTTGCATTAATCGAACTAATGGCACTCCAACATCATAATATGCTATTTAATCTCCATAATTAGGAAAATTTTAAAATAATATTAGTGAATTTCTATTCTTTTTCCTCTTCTTCAGGTCGCCACTCATATCCACAGTCTAAGCACTTATATTTTTTAGCATAAACCGGAGTATGTGCTACATAAGTTAGAATCGTAGATTTATCCTCTATTTTAACTAGATTAGTGCTTCCACATTTAGGACAAGGCACTTCTTCTTCCTCCTTTTGTGAAAGTTTAATTCAATTAAGCTAAATAATATTGTTAAAAGTAACCTATAAGTTTTCTGATAGGAGTATTAGAAATTAAGATATCCTCAATCCTAACGTTGTCATAAACATTTACATCACAAAATATTTGTTGAAGTTCTTAATCGATCTTTGTAAACCTCAGCAAGGTTGTTCCACATTTCGGACACCTTCCACGAGTTTTAAGAAGCTTATAAAATTCAGTAATTTCACCACATTCACATCTATACTTAACTTCACCAACCTCATTAAGTAAACTGGCTCTCGTCAAAATCTTCCCTCCATAGACCAATTTCAACGATGCTTACTTTTAAAACAGTCCTATAATTTTAGTACAACTACAAAAACAGATCAGTGAGTATTTATATGTTAATATTACGAATGTAAACATAATGCGGAGTTGAGGTTGAAACTCATGACAAAAGGTACAATTTCTGAAACAGCTCTCTATGCCATAAAAAACCCTAGCTCGATCCGAGAGATAATGTCTCTGGTAACCGACTTCAAAAAACATCCAGAAAAATATCCAAGACCCCTAATATATCTTGGGGGAGGCTGGCCTCAAGACCCCCCTCCACCAGTCCTCAGAACAGTAGCTAAAGAGATCATAGAAGACGACAACACATGGGTTGAATCTTCAAGATATGGAACAACCCGTGGGCAGCCAGACTTCATAAGCGGCGTCGTAAACTACGAGAATTTCATTTTCAATCGAAAAATCTATGAGGAAGAGGTCATTGTAGGATCTGGCAGCACAGAACTGACTGCAGCTTTCATGCTTTCCGTCTTAGATCCAGATACCGAGATCATTATCACCCGTCCCGCATATTTAAACTACCCGAGACAAGTTCAAATCGAAGCATTGCTTCGAGCCAAAATTAAACGATGGAATGTCCTAAAAAACCATGATTTTGATCCAGATGTCGATGAATTACAAGAATTAATAAGCGATAAAACACGGATGCTCATAATATGTACACCAGGCAATCCCGATGGACAAATCTACACAGATGAGATTCTTAATGCAATCAATGACATTGCAGAGGAAAAGGGCATATGGGTCATGATTGATGTTGCCTATCGAACATTCATTTACGAACAGTATCCAAGCTACTTTAGCAGGGGTAGAAGAGAGAACGAAATATGGATGTGCACTTTGTCCAAGGAGTTTAGAATTCCAGGTTGGAGAATGGCTTACGCAGTTGCTGACGAAGAACTAATTAAAGCTGTTGAAACTGTGGAACAAGCAAGGGTACTATGTCCCAATAAAATGGCTCAGGAAATCCTTACTAGAGTTCTCCAAGATAATAAGAAACTGAAAGACGTCAAAGAATACTATGAAAAGGGAAGAGAAAAATATAGAAAAGTGGCACAGTACACAGCCAAAGAACTAAAAGAAAATATCCCAGGCCTAGGTATACTAGAGCCAAAAGGAGGGTTCTATGTATTCTTTGATGCATCAAACTACGAGAAAAGCTCTAAAAAACTATGTAATGACCTATTAAAGGAGTGCCAAGTTGCCCTAGCTCCAGGAATCGACTTCGGCATGGAAGGATGGCTTCGACTAAGCTTTGCCCCAATAGTCGAGGAACCAGAAACACTCAAAGAAGGACTGAATAGAATGAAAGAATACTTTTCAAAGAAAAAATAACTTTTCTTTCTTCTTATTTGGTGTTATTCATGGTTTTTGAAGGAAATAAATATGAAATTTTCAGTAGAATAAAAGTTCCTTATGAAATTCCCTTTTTTGTAAGGTGTGATGGAAGAAACTTCCATCGCTTAACTGAAGAAACTAATTTCAAGAAACCTTATGATAGAGAATTTGCAGAAATTATGGTAGAATCAGCAAAGTCACTTTTTAAAAACAATTTAAACCCAATTTTAGCTTATGTCTTTTCCGATGAAATAAACGTTCTTTTCCTTGAATCACCTTTCAATGGAAGGATAGAAAAAATAGATAGCATCGTAGCATCCCTCTTAAGTAGCGCCTTTTCCCTTGAACTTTACTTGAGGAGGAATATCGAGAAAACAATTAGTTTTGACGCTAGAGTAATTCCAATACCCAATAAAAGGATTTTAGAATATTTAGCTTGGAGACAGCTAGAATGCTGGAGGAATCATATAAATTCTTATGCTTTCTACACACTTGTCGAGAAAGGTTTTTCCCGTGAAGATGCTGCAAAAATGCTTAAAGGCTTAAAAAGTGCTGAACTACATGATCTCGTGTTTAAGGAAAAGGGAATAAACTTGGCAAAAACTCCTACGTGGCAAAGAAGAGGCATCCTACTATATTTTGAAGAATATCTTAAAGAAGGTATAAACAAACTTACCGGAGAAAGAGTTCTAACCGTCAGAAGAAAGCTGGTTGAAAACTGGGAGTTGCCTATATTCAATTCCCCTGAAGGAGAAAATCTAATTTCGAAAATAATATGAAGTTCAAGAAATCGAGATACTTAAAGCTTAATTAACTTCATTACTTAGGTTTGACTACTACCTCTTGTTTTGCATAGACATCTGTGTTCGATGGGATATCTCTATCAACAATAACGCCGGGAGAAATATCCACATTTGTACCAATTATTTTGCCTGGTAGAATTGATACATTAATGGATATACGCGTGTTATCCCCAATAACCGCTCCAAATTTTTCCATTGGAACCCTAACTTTTTCTCCCTCTATATTCATGTAGATCGGTTCAGACCTTGGTGAAACATTCCACGTCTGAGTACCAGCACCTACATCAACATTTTCCCCAAGAACACTGTCCCCAATAAAAGAAAGACGCCCTATCTTTGTCCCATCAAAGATGACACTGTTTTTAAGTTCTACACCAAATCCAACAATAACATCGTTTCCAATCGATACAAACTCTCTTATAAGTGCATTATTTCCAATATAACTATTTTCCCCGATGTAACAAGGACCTTTAATCGTGGAACCAGATCTTATCTTCGCATTGTCTGAAATCCAAACAGGCCCTTCAATTTTTGCACCATTATCTATCGATGCAGATTCCGCAATAAAAGACCCCTTACCTTTAAGCATCTTTGAAAGAACCAAACGATTAGCCTTAAGGATATCCCAAGGGTACCTTATTTCAACCCATTCCTTTTCCCATACAGACACGTATACCTCTCCCTTTTGGGCAAGCTTTCTAATCGCTGCATCAAGAGTTTTCTCACTCTTAAGAAGATCAAAGATATTGTTTTTAAAGACGTATACTCCTGCTACTGCATAGTTGCTGGGTGATTCTCCCGGCTTTGGTTTTTCGACTATATATTCTAGCCTTGAATCCTCCGAAAAAACAACTACACCATAAAGTTGAGGATTTTCAACGAGAGTAGCGGATATTGTTGCATCAGCATTTAAATCTCTAAAAGTTTCAATTGTTCTGCCTATTAGTTCCGGATCTGCAAGGACATCAGCATGAATAACCAAAAATTCTTCTTCCGTTTTCATTTTTTCCTTAGTTCTTAAAATAGCGTCCTCCACGCCTAATGCTTTGTCTTGCAAAACATATTCTATTTTTACATTAAATTTATCTCCAAATTCAAAGTAGTCCTCTATAACTTCACGTTTGTAACCAACTACAATCAAAATATCCTTAATCAGATTTTCACGTAACCCTTCGATAACATACTGTAGTAAAGGTTTGCCCGCTATTTCTAGCATTGGCTTTGGTCTTGTTTCTGTGAGTGGTTTTAACCTATAACCGAGTCCAGCTGCCAATATAACCGCTTTCAACAAAAACACCCAGAAATATTTCTCTCCCTGGCATCTTTAGCTGGGATATTAAATAAACTAGCTTAACCGTATATTAAGATTATCATACTGCTAGTAGTAGAATAGACAAATCTGTTAAAATAAGACTTGACTTAGTGTTTAATTCGATGAAGTTAACCTATAATTCATTATATCTTGAGAAAGATACGTTTAAAATTTCTTGCTATTTTTCTGGTTCTGGGAGCAATATTTTTACTGCTCTTTTATTTTTATCCATCCACTTTGCCTTTTTCTTACTAATTAAAATATTAATAATTTGTAAAAGGTCTTCACTGGGCAGATTTCTTATAATTTCTGGACTTTCTTGTATAAGGTCGTAAGGCGTAAAATGGATGGTTCCCGTATTTAATGCCCAGTCATATAGGTAGTCCGCCAATTCCTCTAAAGATTTCCAATAAATTCTGAGCCTATTTTCATCCAACCACCTTGCAAAACCAGTCTTTACAAGGTAGTTCATAATTTCCTTCAAGTTTTCTGTCGTAAGCTTAGAATACGGAGGAGTTGACAAAAGGTCATTTAAAGAAATTACATGTTTTATGTGAAAAGAAGACCATCTTAGCAAAAGGTTTCCCCAACTTTGCAGCCAAGAATCGTATAGATCCGGGTTTCTAGGCTTAATATACATCCAAGGATATTCGATCCACTCTGGAAAATTGAATTCAGGTTTCTCCTCAACGATTTCAACAGGTTTCGTGACTTCAACCTCTCTGCTCAGTTCTTCCAGTTCTTTGATTACTTCTTGTTCATCACTTTTTACTTCGATAATCTCTTTTTCTTCTTCTCTTTTTCTTTTCTTCTCTTCAATCGCCAATACTAATCACCATTTAGGTACCAAATTCTCTGGTCCACTCTTCATATCTTGTAATTTCATCTTGTGAAACTGAAGGCTTAATTTTAGACAAGGACTGCATAAAATCTTGCATAGTTACCGGTCTAAGCTTTTCAATTTCCGTAAGTTTTCCCTCCTGATCGAGTTCCCTTATAGGTATCATCAAAGCTTCCCTGCAAATCAAAGCTATATCCGCACCGCTATACCCATCTGTGAGTTCCGCTAACTTATCAAAATCAACATCAGGGGCTAATTCTACTCCCTCTGTATGTATTCTAAAAATTTCTTTTCGAGCCTCTCTATCAGGTAGAGGAACGTATATTCTTTTCTCAAACCTCCTTCTCATAGCGGGGTCAATTTCCCACGGACGATTAGTAGCGCCAAGAACGATAATTCTCTCTTCTCCCTCGTCTTTCAATCCATCCATTTCAATTAAAAGTTGTGTTTTTAATCTTCTCTCTCCACCAATATCATCCTCTGCCCTAGCAGTCGCAATAGAGTCTACCTCATCAATGAATATTATTGATGGTTGTTTTTGTCTAGCAAGGTTAAACAAAGCTTTCACAAGTTTTTCAGATTCTCCTAACCATTTCGATACAAGAGAAGCAGCATCAACATTAAAGAAAGTTGCATCGCATTCTGCAGCCGCAGCTTTTGCCAGTAAGGTTTTACCACATCCGGGGGGACCGTAAAGCAGTATACCCTTCCAAGGTTTTCTTGGTCCGCTAAAAAGATCCGGCCTTAACATAGGAATTATAATTGCTTCCCGAAGCGCGGATTTTGCGGTTTGAAGATCTGCTACATCTTCCCATCTAACCTTTGGCTTTTCATAAACAACAGTGTCTGCAATTGCTGCAGTTAGGGGATCTACTTCTTCGGTTATTTTCTTCCCAGACTTTGTTATGTATGTTATTCTTCTGGTCTTACCTCCAATATAGTTTTTGAGCTCTTTGCTTCTCTCGATGTATTCTTTAGCTCTCTGAAAGTATATTGACTGTAACTTCGGGTTTTCGGTTAATTTTGAAAGCTTTAACAATAGTTCTGCTGCTTTTACATATTTTTCAATAGCTTTTCTGTAGTTTCCTTGCCTGTCAAGTTTTGTTGCTTCCTTTGCAATCTGAGAAGCATACTGCAATAGTCTTGAAGACATTTTGTTTCACTTCACTTCAAAATGATTTGGTGGATTTAGTACAAGAAAATGATTGCCATAAATAATATAAAGATTAATATAGTGTTACGTATTTAAGGAGGAAAAAAGTTTGCCCCTTGCAGATAAGATTAGGATGTTCCTACGCTGGATGAAAGGCGCACCTGATCTTAAAGAAATTACATTACAGCTAGAAGTTTTTACACGCAAACTTGACTACCAAAGAAAAAGACTTGAAAATGAAGCGAGAAAATGCAGGGATAAAGCTAGAAAATATCGTATAGAGGGTAATGAAGAAGCTTCAAGAATGTATGCCGAGCACTTTCTGCGCTATCGAAAATGGGCTTTAGGAGTTGATGCCTTTAGACTGAGAATAGACGGTTTACTAGTTAAACTTAGGCAAGCCCAGTCAGTATCCGAAGTTGAAAGTGCTTTAAGAGGCATCAGAGCAGCTGTAATAGGCTTAAAAGAAGCAATTAATGTTCCTGATATAGCTGAAATGGTGGAAGACATAGATAAACAAATGAGAGAAATAGAAATAGCTCAAGACATTACAGAAACTGGTATGGAACGCTTAACGGTTTCAACAGAAGTTACATCCGAGGAAATAAGTAGAGTTTTAGCGGAAATAGATCAAGAAATAGGCGTTGAAGCTGGAATAGCTTTACCGGAACCTTCGAAGAGGATAAAAGAGCTAGAAAAGGACATCAAAAAACTTAAAGAAGAACTTTAAATTTATTTCCAGCTCGTGGTAATCAAGCTAGAAATAAATCACTAGTAAAGCTGAAAATCATACAACGTTTCAAATGACATTAGAAAATATTGCCTAATGTTAAATATATTCAATAATTGCTAAAAGAATCTCGGAATAATAAATAATATATTTATAATGGTGATCTTAAGAAGAAATTTTATCCTTATCAAATTCGGTAAAATATTAAAAGTAAATATAAACATAAGTTATTGAGGTGTTTAAGTTTGCCAAAATTTCTTGACAAACTTTTCGGAAAAAAGACCAAATCCGAAGAAGAAACCATTGCGGAGCTCAGAGCAACTATCAATAGACTTCAACTAAGAAGCAAGGAACTTGATAAAAGAGCTAGAATGAGCAGAGAGCAAGCAAAAGAACTGCTAAGAATGGGTAACAAAGAGGGAGCAAAGTTCCAATTAAAACGATGGTACCGATACGTTCAATTATTTAACAGATATTCTAGGCAAATTGCGAGCTTAGAAGATGCTATTGCAACAATCGAAACAGCTAGAGACAGCGTTGAAATGTCTAGGGCATTAGCAACAGCACTTGGTGCTCTTAGACAAGCTAGAGAAATCGCATCGCCAGAAAGAGCTATGGAACTTATGGCAAGAATGGATCAAACAATGCAGGAGATAGAAAGTACATCACAAATTCTTGGCGAAGGTTTTGAAGTGCCGGGAGAAGAAGATGTATCGATTGAAAAAGAGCTAGAAAAATTGGAAACGGAAGTTATGCTTGAAGAAACAGGAGAACTACCAAGAGTACCAGCAAAAATAGAAAAAGAAGTAGAAAAAGAAACAGAGACAGTAGAAGAAGAAGCTAAAAAATTAAAAGGAGAATTAACCAAGGAAGAAAAGGAGGAAGCATAACCACTGTTATAATGCTTTAATGTTTACAACACCTTATGTTTGTCTCCTTATACTTGCCCAACATTAAACGAAGAGTGCAAGTTGGCAAACTAGGTAAATATTATCGTATAAACTTAATAAATCACATACCCTGACTTACATTATCACGCATACCAAAATTTTGGTACCTATTTCTTAGTTTTAGTAATTTTTTCTCAATCGCGTATAGCTTTCCTATCCAAGATCTATAATATTTAAAGTAATTTTCTACAGAGATCAGCCCACCTTCAAAATAGTGCTTTAACTCTTTCAAAGATTTTTCTATCTCATATTTCTCCCTTTCAAGATTATACAATTCCATTTTTAATTTATCTATGGGATTTATAGGCGTAATAACGCTATTTGAAACTCTTTGGATGGCAATAGTTTTCGGGATACTAACATCTCTATGTTCCTCGACTCTTTTAATCTTTTTTAGAATGCCTTCTACCCTCGCTTTTAAATCTGAAGTTTCTAGTGTTAAACCATTTACCCTAGAGACGACTTTTGGATCACTTAGAGAGTAATTTTTAAAATTTAATGCAATTCTAATATAGTCTCTTACTAGTTGAAGCATCTTTGATGGAAAACTAAAAACTAAATCTCCACCATTATATTTCACAATTAGACGTTTTTTTAACCTGCCCCTGATTTCTACATCGCTAATTTTGTTTAATGGCACCTCAAACAATTTGTGAAAAGACTTTTTAAAAATGCCTTTTTCATTTAAAAAAATAAGCCTCTTATTCGTAAGAAAAAGTGTGCCTTCGCCCTTAGGTACCTGCATGGTGTTTAAACCAAAAAATTTAGCACCCGAAATACCATATATGGGGTTTTCGTCCGTATCCAACGATAAGACATCCCTATGCCTACTAAACTCTTGATAATGTTGATAAATGGAGGAAACTAAAACTTCAAGCTTTGCTAACCTCTCAGTAACTTCAGCTATAGATTCATCTACATAGTTTTTATAACCTTTCAACTCGGTTTCAATTCTAGTTAAAACACCTCTGAGAAAAGGCAATTCTTGGACTTTAAATTGAACTTCAACGGAGAATCTAGGAGCCATAGATAAGATTAAATTCCCAATTTCCTCCACTTTCCCTAAAATTCTCATCTTAATTGAGTGAAATTCGTTAAAGATGTCAATTAAAGTTTTTTCTATCACTGGGTAGTTTAAAAAACGTGAACGTCTAAGAAAAACTAAACTCCTTTTAATTAGATCAAAAGAACGGGCAATCCTATTTAATTTCAAATAACCATATTTTAATTCCAGACAAAGCTTTCTAAAATTCATCTTTAAGGTAGCCTGTTCTTCTGCAAAATCAACCACTTCGGTTGAACCGCATTCAGGGCAAATCTTCACATATTTTGTGAGTATAGTTATCTCCCTGCTTTTACAATCTTCGCATACGTAATCAACCGAATTA
>Ga0180301_10001418_pt1 | contig 18923 bp, 18 predicted proteins | sample GuaBasSediGuay16_FD_121797 | JGI IMG/M metagenome (GOLD analysis project Ga0180301, IMG submission 121797) | Subseafloor sediment microbial communities from Guaymas Basin, Gulf of California, Mexico - Guay16, Core 4569-2, 12-15 cm | ecosystem: Environmental > Aquatic > Marine > Hydrothermal... | reverse complement strand
ATTCAAATCCTTCTTGCAATTTAGCTTGCGATTGTTATAATAATTTCCTAGAAATTACCAGCCTTCATAAGGTAAATTACTTAAAAATTAGGGAGTTAGAGGAAGTTCTGGGAGAGTTTAAATAAAAATATGCCGGAATTAAGAAAAGACCCTATAATCAAACGCTGGGTTATAATCGCCACCGAGCGGGCAAAAAGGCCTAATGATTTTAAGCCTTCTGCGCCTCAATTCACAAAAGAAGAACCTTGCCCTTTTTGCGAGAAAAAAGGAAAGTCCAATTTTACTGAGATTCTTACCAGAAAAGAAAATAATACACAACCAGACAAACCAGGCTGGAAAGTCAAGGTAGTTACCGGAGATTCACCGGTCCTGCACTCAGAGGGTGATTTAGACAAGAAGCCCCATGGAATATATGACATGATGGATGGCATAGGTGCTCATGAAATAGTAATTGAGACCCCTGAGCATATAGCTTCTATGGATTCATTGAAGCCGGAACAAATCGAAGAGGTTTTAGGGGTATACAAAGAAAGAATTTTAGACCTAGAGCGGGATGAACGTTTTAAATACGTCCTTGTCTTTAAAAACCATAAAACCGCAGCTGGTTCATCAAGTGTAATGCACAGCCGCAGTCAGCTCATAGCCCTCCCAGCCTGCCCTAAAAACGTAAAAGGAGAATTAGAGGGGGCAAAACGTTATTATGATTACAAGGACCGCTGTGTCTATTGCGATATGCTCGCTCAAGAAGAAAAAGAGAAGAAAAGGGTTATTCTTGATGCGGGAGGATTTGTAGCAATTGCTCCTTTTGCTTCCCGGTTTCCTTTTGAGACCTGGATACTACCAAGAAAACATGCTGCTTATTTTAGTAAAATAAGCAGTAAGGAAATAAAAGGCTTGGCAAAGATGCTAAAAGAAATTCTCACCCGGAGAAATAATTTATTGTCCGATGTGGCGTATAACTATATTTTGCATACAGCACCTTTTCGCAGGCCTAAACCGGGTTACTGGTCAACTATCGATTGTGATTATCACTGGCACATAGAGATTATCCCTAGGTTGACCCAAGTAGCTGGTTTTGAATGGGGCACGGGTTTTTATATAAACCCTATGCCGCCTGAAGATGCGGCAAAATTTCTAAGAGAAGGAAAAGAATAAAACAAGATGGGTGAATTTAGACTAGATCCTATTACAGCCCGCTGGGTTATCATAAGTAATGAAAAAAGCTTAGGGCCTAAGGATTACAAAGTAGAAAATCCTGATATAAGAGGGGAGGTATGCCCTTTTTGCGAAGGAAATGAGAAACTCACCCCGCCTGAAGTTGATGCTGACCGGCCAACAGGAACTGAGCCTGATACACCGGGATGGATTACCCGGACAGTACCGAATAAGTACCCTATTTTAGAAAACGAATCCAATCTTGACAAAGCTGGCAGGGGTATATTCGATATGATGAACGGAGTTGGCCAGCATGAGGTAATTATTGAAAGCCCTGACCATAACAAGCAATTGGCAGATCTTAGCATTGAGCAGATAATCAAGGTTATAAATGTATACAAAAAAAGAAGTATTGAGCTAAGCCGGGATGAGCGGTTTAAATACGTCCTCATATTTAAAAATTACGGCTTAAGTGCCGGAGCGTCTTTAGAACACAGCCATACTCAATTGATATCTTTGCCCATTGTCCCCAAAAGAGTGATGGAAGAATTTAAATGCGTGCAAGACTACTACGCTTATAAAGAAAGGTGTATACTTTGCGATATAGTAAGGCAGGAAGATGAATACCGGCATCGTGAAGTATTTGATAATAAAGATTTTATTGCTTTTTGTCCTTTTGCATCACGTTCACCTTTTGAGATATCTATAATCCCCAGAAAGCACAAAGCTTATTTTACCGACATTACAGACAGTGAAATCGAAAGCTTTGCTAAGATACTCAAAGATACTTTAACCCGGATTAAAAAAGTTTTAGGCAATCCCCCATACAATTTTATTATCCATAATAATTCAGTTAATGGTGAAAATATAGAGTGCTATCATTGGCATGTTGAGCTTATGCCAAAATTAAGTAAAATAGCTGGTTTTGAATGGGGCACGGGTTTTTATATAAATCCTACCCCGCCTGAACTGGCTAGCAGGTATTTAAGAGAAGTAAAATAGCCGGTAGTGAATAGTATTTAGTGAATAGCGTAAGTAAATTTAATAAGAATGGGAAAATGCTAAATACCAACGACTAAATACTAACGACCAAAAGAAGGAGGTATTATCATGGCAGTAAAAGTAGGTATTAATGGTTTTGGAAGGATTGGAAGGCTGGTTTTAAGGTCAGCCATTGAAAGTGGAGAAAAAGATGTTGATTTCGTGGCTGTAAACGACTTAACCGATGCGGCAACTTTAGCTCATCTTCTCAAATATGATTCAAGCTTTGGAATTTTACCTAACGATGTAAAAGCCGAAGGGGATTCTTTGGTAGTAGATGGAAAGAAAATTAAAGTTTTGTCGGAAAAAGACCCTTCAAAACTTCCCTGGGCAGATTTGGGAGTTGAGGTAGTAGTTGAGTCAACCGGGTTTTTCAGAACCAAGGAAAAAGCCGAGATGCATCTATCAGCAGGAGCTAAAAAAGTTATAATCTCTGCTCCGGCTAAAGGGGATGTCGCTACATTTGTTTTAGGAGTAAATGAAGATAGCTATGATTCTTCAAAAGATAATGTAGTATCCAATGCTTCTTGTACTACTAATTGTATTGCACCGGTTGTAAAAGTCCTAAAAGATTCTTTCGGAGTTGAGAAAGGGTTGATGACTACAATTCATTCATACACCAATGACCAGCGTATATTGGATTACCCGCATTCTGACTTACGCAGAGCAAGAGCTGCAGCAGTATCCATGATTCCTACTACTACAGGAGCTGCTAAAGCTGTAGGGCTTGTAATTCCGGAATTAAAGGGAAAGATGGATGGTATGGCAATAAGAGTCCCTACTCCTACGGTTTCAATCGTTGATGTGGTTTTAAAGGTAGGCAAAGAAGTAAGCGCAGAAGAGGTAAATAAAGCTTTTCAGGAAGCAGCCCAAGGTAAATTAAAAGGAATACTCGGGGTAAGTAATGAGCCCTTGGTTTCAATAGATTTCAAGAAGAACCCGCTTTCTTCGATAGTAGATGCTGATAAAACATTCTGCTTCGGGGATATGGTTAAGGTTCTTTCTTGGTATGATAATGAGTGGGGTTATTCCTGCAGAGTCGTAGATTTGATTAAATTTATGTCCAAGTAGCAATTTGTAGGGGCGGGGCCTGCCCCGCCCGTAACGAATATCGAATAATATAGGAGTTACGCGATGAGTAAGAAATCCGTAAAAGATATTGATATCAAGGGAAAACGCGTGCTGGTGCGCGTTGATTTTAACGTGCCTTTAGATAAGGACTTAAATATTACCGATGACAACAGGATTCAAAAAGCTCTGGATACAATAAAATATATCACCGAATCCGGTGGTAAGCTTATCTTGATGAGCCATCTTGGCCGGCCAAAAGGAGAAGTAAAACCAGAGATGAGCCTCAAACCTGTAGCAAAACATTTAAGTAAGCTCTTAGGTAAAGAAGTCAAGATGATGAATGACTGTATCGGTGATGAGGTAACAAAGGCTGTTAGCTCTATGTCCGAAGGCGATATTATCCTGCTTGAGAATTTGAGGTTTCACAAGGAGGAGACAAAAAACGACCCTGAGTTTGCCAAAAAATTAGCAGCCTTGGGAGATGCTTTTGTAAATGATGCTTTTGGCACCTGCCACAGGGCTCATGCTTCAACCGAAGGCATAACTCACCACCTTGAGGCAGTATCAGGATTTTTAGTTCAAAAGGAAATAGAATACTTTCAAGGAGTCCTAGCCAGCCCTAAAAAACCTTTTATCTTTATTCTTGGCGGAGCAAAAGTATCTGATAAGATACCAGTTATTGAAAACATGATGGAAAAATCAGATACTATTTTAATCGGCGGAGCCATGGCCTACACTTTCATGAAAGCAAAAGGAATAGAGGTTGGCTCTTCCCGCCTAGAAGAGGATATGCTCGATACAGTCTCTAAGATATTCGAAAAAGCAAAAGATTTAGGGGTTGAGATACTCTTGCCAATTGACCACGTAGTAACCGATAACTTCGAGACCGCCCTCAATGTCAAACAGACCCAAGACGAGAAGATAGAGAAAGGCGGGATGGGGGTAGATATAGGACCAAAGACAATAAATTTATTCTGTGGTAAAATAAAAGACGCTGGCACCATTGTCTGGAACGGGCCGGTAGGTGTGTTTGAGCAGGATAAGTTTGCTGCCGGCACAAAAGCTTTAGCTGAACAAATAGCAGCTTCATCTGTTACCTCGGTTATAGGCGGAGGAGATACTGCTGCTGCAGTAGTTAAATTTTCAGTAGCAGATAAGATGTCCCATATTTCAACCGGAGGAGGAGCATCACTTGAGTCTTTAGAAGGAAAAGTTTTACCTGGTATTGCAGCACTGAGTGACAAATAGTTCATGGTTCGTAGTTGGTAGTTCGGAGAAATATATCTATCTACGAACTACGAACTCATATAGCGAATTAGGAGGAGGAAATGAGAAAGCCTTTTATTGCGGGTAACTGGAAGATGAATAAGACAATAACCGAAGCTATTGAGCTGGTCAATAATCTAAAACGAGAGCTCATAGATGTAGAAGAAGCAGATATCGTGGTCTGTCCGGTATTTACCGCACTTTCAGAAATCTCTGATTTAGTGGTAGATTCAAATATAGGCTTGGGCGCTCAAAACCTTTACTGGGAGGATAAAGGTGCTTTTACCGGCGAGGTCTCAGCACCAATGCTAAAGGATGCTGGCTGCCAATATGTGATAATAGGGCATTCTGAACGAAGAAAATATTTTGGCGAGACTGACGAAACTGTAAATAAAAAAATAAAAGCTGCTTTAGAAGAAGGGCTCTCACCTATTGTTTGTGTGGGCGAGACTTTAGAAGAACGCGAGGCTGACAAAACAATCGAAGTAGTAAAGGCCCAATTAGCCGGAGGCCTTGGGGGAATAGAAGATTTAAGCAAAGTAACTATTGCTTATGAGCCGGTTTGGGCAATCGGCACTGGTAAGACCGCAACCCCTGATCAAGCCCAGGAAGTTCATAAATTTATCCGTGGCTGGATAAGCGAAAAATATTCTTCGCAAGTAGCTGAGTCTTTAAGAATTCTTTACGGAGGGAGCGTAAAGCCTTCCAATGCAAAAGAATTGATGAACCAGGAAGATATAGACGGCGCTTTAGTAGGCGGTGCATCGCTTGATAGTGCCTCTTTTGTTGAGATAGTTAAAAATTCTCTTTAAGTTTTAACAAGGAGTAGAAAAGTATGTATAAGTTGGTTTTGTTTTTTCATGTGATTATTGCAATTGCTTTGGTAGCTCTGATTCTAATCCAGCGGGGAAGAAGCGGAGGATTGGTTGAGGCTTTAGGCGGGGTAGAATCTATCTTCGGTACGAAGACAAGTTCTTTTCTTGTTAAAATTACTGTAGTTTTGGCTATTTGTTTTTTCCTTACCTCTTTATCTTTAGCTTACCTTTCAAAACAAAGAGGAAAATCTATAATGGGAAGATATCAAGGCACCAGTGATATTGCTGATGCCGAAGAGGAAGCACCTTTAGCTGAAGAAGACCTTGGCCGGATAGATGAGCCTGAAAGTAAAGAGGCCCCAGAAGCCCAAGAGACTCAAGAGCCTTTAATTCCCACAGAGTGAAGAATAAAAAAATATTCCTAATTGCGTTGATAGGTCTGCTGACAGTATCTTTTTCTGTGTTTAGCCTGCCTGCTTTTAGAAAACCATATAAAGAATATAAGTTAAGCTGCGGCCAAGCCGGAGGCAGTTTAGTTATTTCTACTACCTCAGGCCCTAAGTCTTTTAATCCTATAGTCGCCAAAGAAACATCAACCACTGCAATCACCGGCTATATATTCGAAGGCTTAACCCGTGTTGATCCTTTAACCTTAGAAGTTGAACCTAGTTTAGCTCGCAGCTGGGAGATGCTAGATGAGAAAACCTGGGTATTTCACTTAAGAGACGATGTGTTTTTTAATGACGGAGAAAAGTTTACCTCCCGTGATGTGGTATTTACTTTTAACCAACTTATATATAATCCTGATATCCCTTCAAGCAGCAAAGATATCCTTACCTTAGAGGGTAAGAAAATAAAAGTAGAAGCTTTAGATGATTATAGGGTAAAGTTTACCTTACCCTTTAGTTTTGCTCCTTTTCTGAGAGCTCTTTCGCATGAGATATTGCCTTTTCATAAATATGCGAAGTTGGTAAAGCAAGGAAAGTTTCCTTTTTCTTTAGGCCTTGATACAAAGCCAGAGGATATAGTAGGTACAGGGCCTTTTAAAATATCTCATTATTTGGCAGGAGAAAGAGTAGTACTTGAAAGAAACCCTTTCTATTATAAGGAAGATAGTTGTGGAGGTAAACTCCCTTATTTAGATAAAATCTTGATTACTATTGTCTCAGACCAGAACACAGCCTTGCTCAGGTTTTTGGAAGGCCAGATAGATTATTATGCTATAAGGCCTCAGGATTTAAGTATTTTAGGCCCGCAACAAGAGGAAGGAAACTTTACAAATTATAACTCAGGGCCTTCTTTTGGTTCAAACTTTGTGATATTTAACCAGACCCAAGGAGTCAATCCTAATACCGGCAAACCTTATGTTTTACCTTATAAACTAAAATGGTTTCAGGATAGAAATTTCAGGCAAGCAGTCTCTTATGCTATAGACAGGGAGAAGATAATAAGGATATTGATGAATAATCTCGGGGTACCTCAGTATTCTCCGGTAAGCCCGGCAAATGTTGCTTTTTATAATGAGGATATAAAAAAATATCCTCACAACCCTCAAAAAGCTAAGGATATCTTAGAAGATATGGGATTTTCCGATAGAGATGAAGATGGTATTTTAGAAGATAAAAATAATAAAAAACTAGAGGTAAGTTTTCTGACAAATGCTAATGATACCCAAAGGGTCCAGATTGCAACCCTGATAAAAAAAGATTTAGAATCAATAGGCTTTAAGGTATATTTTCTTCCTATTGACTTTAATAATTTAGTAAGTAAATTAACTGCTACCTATGATTGGGAGATGATTCTGATAGCTTTGACCGGAGGAATCGAGCCTTATTTTGGCAAAAATGTCTGGTCTTATACAGGGGGTTTACACATGTGGAATAGGAGTGGTAAGCCGGTAGATGATTATGAAGTAGAGATAGAAGAAATCTTCAACAAAGCAGCAAGAGAATTAGAAAAGAATAAAAGAAGAGAGCTTTTTGGCCGCTGGCAGGAAATCGTAGCTGATGAGTTACCGCTTATCTATACAGTGATACCATATTCTATGTATGCAGTCAGGAATAAATTCGGCAATTTATATCCTACTGTATACGGGGGAGCTTTTTCTGAGATTGAGTATATTTATATCAAAGATTAAGCTGAATTTACTTGACATAACTGGTTATTCATGCTAAAGTTAGAACCGATGAGGGTTCTCCTTGTTTTCTTCTTGTTAATCTTTCCCCTTCACTTTTCCTGTGCCGAGTCTTTAATAAAAGATGAGGCTGCGGCTTACAGGGAAGAGGGATTACAATTGCAAGCCATGGGGGATTTTGAAGGCGCTTTAGGATACTACCTGAAAGCAGCCTATATGGATCCTACCTTGATTCAAGCTTACAATGATGCCGGAGTAGCTTACGAATCTTTAGGCAATGAAAAGAGCGCCGAGCAGATGTATCTGCAGGCTTTGGAAAAAGACCCTAGATGCGGGCCTGCTCATACAAACCTGGCTCTTTTATACGAAAAACAAGGTAATATAAAGAAAGCTACCCAGCATTGGAAGGCTCGTTATGAGCTGGGTGATGAAAATAACTATTGGTGGGAGAAATCCCTGCAGCATCTCTTAAAGCTTGGGACTTATCCTGAGGTAAGAAAAGAGATTTTGGAAACTCAAGCAGCAAGATTGTCCCGCGAGATTATATTTAAACGGGAACAAAAAAGAATAGACAACCTCCAGCAGGCAAAGCATCATATGCGAGTCGGCAATAAAGCATTTGCAGAGGGTGATTATGAGATTTCTACTGAAGAGTTTCGTAAAGCCCTTTCATTGATACCCACGGACGATAAATTAGTCGAAGAAGCCTTGAACCTTTACAAAAGATCTGAAAGGCTCCTCGCAAGAGAGCGGGTTGCCGCAAATGCCAAATCTGCTTTAGATTATATGAAGGATGATGATTATTCTTCAGCGAAAAGAAGGCTAGAAGATGCTCTTGATGCAGTTTCGCGTATTACCCAAGAACAATAAAGGTATTTTTACCAGCCATTTTATCTAATTATAACTCCTGATGCCTAAAAATACATTGTATCTGGTTGATGGGACTTCCTTGTGTTACCGTTCTTTCTTTGCCATAAATAAGCTTTCTACTTCAAGCGGCTTTCCTACGGGAGCAGTCTATGGCTTTTATAGGACCTTAAACAAACTGCTGTCAAAATATAATCCGGATTATATAGGAATTTGTTTTGATGTCTCCCGAAAGACTATACGGCAGGAGAAATTCAAGGAATATAAAATCCAAAGGCCTCCTTCACCCGAGGGGCTTAATGTTCAAATGCCTTTAGTCAAGGATTTGATTTCTAATCTGGGGATAAAACTGGTTGAAAAAGAAGGCTTTGAAGCAGATGATTTGATAGCAGCTCTCACCCAAAAAGCTCTTTTGGATGGCTTATCGGTGGTTATAGTGAGCTCTGACAAAGACCTTTCTCAACTGCTTGAGAACGAAAAAGTTTCGGTTTACGACTACAATAAAGATAAATTAATAGACCGTAACGGATTCATCAAACTAAATGGATTTGCGCCTGAACATATAATAGATTATTTATCCTTGGCCGGGGACGCAACTGATAATATTCCCGGGGCAAAAGGGATAGGCAAGGTAGGTGCAACAAAGCTGATAAAGGAATTCGGCACTGTTGAGAATATTTTCAAGAATTTAGAGAAAATAAAAGGTAAAACAAAAGAGATATTGGTAAAGGGAAAAAAAGATATTTTACTCAGTAAAGAATTGGCCCAGCTTTATCATCCAAAGATTAATATTAGCTGGAAGGATTTAAAAATGAGCAGCCCTGATTCTGAGAAAATCTACAAGATGTTCTCAGAGCTTGAATTCAGGAGTTTCTTAAAGGATATACCAGCGCCGTCTGCTGATTTTGATATTAAAATACAGGAAGGCCTGCCAGCTGGTTTTAAGGAAAGCTTAGGCAAGGAAATAGCATTTTATATTGAGGATAAGAATGTTTTTATTTTTGACAGTAAGAAAAAATGTATATACAAAGAAAATTTATCTAAGGCAGAAGATATTTTAAAGAATAAAGAATTAATGAAAGTCACCTACGATTTAAAGAGGCAGATTATAAATTTTAACATAAAAGAAGAAGGCTCATTTTTTGACGTAGAGATAGCAGCTTATTTATTTGATTCAGCCTTGGGTGATTTCAGCTTGGAAAACTTAGCTTCGAATTACCTGAATGAACATTTTTCTCAGATAAAGCCTAAGCTCAAAGCCTACTTTGCTTATAACATATATAAGATATTATCGGAAAAGTTAAAGAAAGAAAAAATGGATAAACTCTTCTTTGAAGTTGAGATGCCTTTGGTAGAAGTGCTTAGTGATATGCAGTCTTATGGGGTAAGAGTAAGGCATGAGGCTTTGGATAAGTTATTAAAAGAAGTAGACAAAGAAATAGAAAAAGAGATTAAGCAAGTTTTTAAGATTTCAGGAAGAGAATTTAATTTGAATTCGCCAAAGCAACTGGCAGGAGTGCTTTTCCAAGATTTGGGTATAAAACCCATAAAGAAGACAAAAACCGGTTATTCAACCAGTGAAGAGGTTTTAGATAAATTATCTTCTGAATACAAAATAGCAGCCCATGTTTTAAGTTACAGGTATCTTAATAAACTCAAGACAACTTATATTTTGCCTTTAATAGAAGAGGTAAAGAAGAATAAAGGTGTTTTGCATACTAACTTTAATCAGACAGTGACTCAAACCGGCAGGCTCTCCAGCTCATCGCCTAACCTGCAAAGTATCCCTATAAAGGGTGAATTCTCATCACACCTGCGCAGTGCCTTTATTCCTTCAAATTCCCAGGGTTATATTTTATCTGGTGATTACTCCCAGATTGAGTTAAGAATTCTTGCTCATCTCTCAGGCGATAAGGTTCTTCTTAAAGCCTTTAAGGATGGCCGGGACATACATAGTTCAACAGCCAGCATGTTATTCGGAGTCGAGGTTGAAGAAGTGGATGATTTCCAGCGCAATGTAGCAAAGAGGGTGAATTTTGGGATAATTTATGGGATGAGTTCATACGGGTTAGCTAAAGAATTAAAGATATCTCCTATTGAGGCTCAAAATTTTATAGATGATTATTTTAACCGTTTTGTGCAAGTTAAAGAATACATAGATAGTTTGTATATTCAGGCTAAAGATAAAGGCTATGTCGAGACTATTCTGGGCCGAAAGAGGCGTTTGCCTGAGATAAACAGCACTAATATGCAGCTTAGGGAATTTGCCCGGCGCCAAGCTATAAATGCGCCTATTCAGGGCTCGTGTGCTGATTTGATAAAAATAGCCATGGTAGAGATTTTTAAAGAACTGAAAACCGGCAACTTCAAAACTAAATTAATTATCCAGATTCACGATGAGCTTATCTTTGATGTAGCAGCCTCTGAGTTAGAAGAAGTATCAAAGCTTATACGTAAACATATGGAATCTGCATTAGAGTTATCGGTTCCAATAAAAGTTAACTTAGCTGCAGGCAAAAACTGGGGGCAAATGGAGCAGCTGAGATGAACCCTGTTAGAAATTTTAATAAATCAGTTGGTAAAAGTGGTATTTCTAACGGGGTGAAAGTAGTTTTTTGTTCATCTGAAGTATTTGGCTTTGCTAAAACCGGAGGTCTTGGAGATGTAGCAGCAGCACTTCCGGCAGCTTTGGTAAAAGAAAACTGTGAAGTTAAGGTATTTATGCCTTTATATAAAGGTATAAATCCGCAAAAGATGCATAAAGGCTATGGGACAACAATTAAAGGCGGGATAGAGTTTTTCTTTATAAAAAATGATGAGTATTTTCTGCGCGATTCCATATATGTAGGAGCTGACGGCCGTGATTATCCGGATAGTGTGGAGAGATTTTCGTTTTATTCCCGAAGAGTCTTAGAGATTTTAGAGGAGGTAGGTTTCCGGCCTGATATAATCCATTGTAATGACTGGCAGGCATCTTTGGTGAATGTGTACCTTAAAACTCTATATGGTAAGGATAAGTTTTTTAAAAACACCAAGTCGGTTTTGACGATTCACAATATGGCTTATCAGGGCATATTTCCCAAGAAGAAATTTTCCCGCATAGGAATCGATGCTAAGTATTTTGACCAGAAATATCTAGAATTTTATGGAAAGGTGAATTTATTAAAGGGCGGTATTGTATTTTCTGATGTAGTAACTACAGTCAGCCCTACTTATGCAAAACAGATAAAGACCCCTGAATACGGCTGCGGCCTGGAAGGGGTGCTGGCCCAGAAAGGCAAACATGAATTAGGAATACTAAATGCAATTGATTATGATGTTTGGGACCCGAGTAGAGACGAACTTATTTACAAGAAGTATTCCCCTAAAACACTTGATAAAAAGGCTGAGAATAAACTAGGCCTTCAGAAAGAATTAGGCCTAAAACAAGACTCTCAGAAGCTTCTTTTAGGTATGGTAAGCCGGCTAGCTGAGCAAAAAGGAATAGACATATTATCAAAGGCCCTAGACTCTATTTTAGGAGAACATCAAGTGGTTATTTTAGGATTGGGTGAGCCTCGCTATCATAAAATCTTAAAGGATAAGGAGAAAAAATTTAAAGATTCTCTTTCTGTATCTTTGAAATTCGATGAAACTCTGGCTCATAAAATATATGCTGGCTGTGATGTATTTTTGCTTCCTTCAAGGTTTGAGCCTTGCGGGCTTTCACAGATGATAAGCTACAAATATGCAACTTTACCTTTGGTTAATCATACCGGAGGCCTGGTAGATACGGTTATTGATGTAGAGGCAGGAGGTGGAGGGTTTGTATTTAAGAAGTACGATAGGGGTGAATTCATCAAAACAGTCTCAAGAGGTGCAAGAACATTTAGGGATAAAAAAAGGTGGAAAAGTATTTTAGAAAAAGTAACTAAGTATAACTTTTCTTGGGAGATAGCGGCATCAAAGTATATACGGATGTACAAAAGATTAATTAAAAACTAAAAACGAAAAAGCCAAAACTATACTTTTGACTTTTGCGTTTTAACTTTTAACTTTTTATTATGGCAGTTTTTGGTTTAACAGGTAGTCTAGCAAGCGGTAAAAGCAGTGTTCTTGTTATGTTGAAGAAAAAAGGCGCAAATATTTTTGATGCTGACCAGCAAGCCCATAAATATTACCGGAATAAAAAAGGAGGTGTTTATAAGAAGGTAGTAAAGAAGTTTCCTCAGTGTGTAGATGAGGGCCGAATTAACCGAAAGCTCCTTAGAGAAATTGTTTTTTCCGACAAAGCTAAACTAAAAGTTTTGGAAAGAATAGTTCATCCAGAAGTAATAAAGGATTTATCAACTTGGATAAGATCGCGGAAAAAAAGAAAAGGTACTTATGTTGCCGAAGTTGCCCTGCTTTTTGAGAAAAAACTGCAGAGTAAGTTTGAGGGTGTAATCTTGGTCAATGTAAAAAGGAGTATTCTTATAGACAGGATAATGAAAAAATATAAATTTTCTAAAGGTGAAGCTCGAAGAAGGCTTGCGTTTTATAAACCTATTCGAGAAAAAATAAAAGGGGCAGATTATATTATCGATAATAATAAGAGTTTAAAGAGTTTAAAAAAGGAGGTAGATTTACTGTGGAAAAAGATAAGGTAAAAACCAAAAAGAAAACAAACTCAACAAATTCATCAGACGGCACAGTTGATATCGGGACCCTAAAGGATATGAAAGTCTCACAGCTTAATAAAGTATCCAAGGACTTGAAAATTAACGGTGTCAGCGGCCTGAAAAAACAAGATCTTATATTTAAGATTCTTCAGGCTCAGGCAGAGAAGCAAGGTTTGATGTTTGGCGACGGAGTATTGGAAGTCTTGCCCGAAGGGTTTGGCTTTTTGCGCTCAGCCAATTATAATTATCTTCCTTCTCCGGATGATATTTATGTTTCACCCTCGCAAATCAGAAAGTTTTCGCTTCGCACAGGTGATACTGTAAGCGGCCAGATAAGGCCACCTAAGGATAATGAAAAGTATTTTGCTCTGCTTAAAGTCGAGGCAGTGAATTTAGATAATCCCGAGGAATCAAGAGACAGAATACTTTTTGATAATTTAACTCCGATTTACCCTAAAGAAAGGTTTATTCTTGAGAATGATCCGGATGAGATGTCAACCCGTATACTTGACCTTCTTTGTCCTATTGGCAAGGGCCAGCGTGGCTTGATAGTCGCACCTCCCTACAGCGGTAAAACAGTACTTTTGCAAAAGGTAGCTAATGCCATAACAAAGAATTATCCTGATGTGATTTTGATGGTGCTTTTAATCGATGAACGGCCTGAAGAGGTAACTGAGAGGAAAACTACCGTAAAAGGCGAGGTATTAAGCTCTACCTTTGATGAGCCGGCTCAAAGGCATGTCCAGGTAGCAGAGATGGTTTTAGAAAAAGCCAAAAAGCTGGTAGAACACAAAAAAGATGTAGTAATACTTCTTGATAGTATTACTCGTCTAGCAAGGGCGTATAATTTGGTTGAACCTCATTCCGGAAGAATTCTCTCAGGTGGTATTGACTCAAATGCCCTGCATAAACCAAAAAGGTTCTTCGGAGCAGCCAGGGCCCAGGAAGAAGGGGGCTCACTTACTATTATGGCAACAGGCCTGGTAGATACAGGTTCTAGAATGGATGATGTAATCTTTGAAGAATTTAAGGGAACCGGAAATATGGAGATTACCTTAGATAGGAGCATATTCCAGAGAAGAATTTATCCTTCGGTAGATATAAAGCGCTCTAACACAAGAAGAGAAGAGCTGCTTCTTCATCCGGATGAGCTTAAAAAGATATGGGTTTTGAGAAAAGCTCTTAATGAGTTGAGTTCAGCAGAGGCTCTTGAGCTATTGATTGAGAAGCTGTCCAAGACCAAAAACAATGTAGAATTTCTTCTTAGCCTTAATAAATAATAGTGGTATAATATGAACCCTTGATCCAAGCTGTTTAGACCCGGTCTAAACAAGCAAAGCCAGGATTAGGTTTTTAAGCTGTTTAGGCTAAGCTTAAACAAATGGTAAAGTTATTTAAATAGGGACAACAGGTCCGATTTAAATAATAACAACCAAAAACCTCTCGGAATACTCGAGGTTAATTTTCTCAATTTGATAAATTTCGAAAATTAAGTATGATACAAGGATTTCTCTCAGTGATAAAGAACTATTAATAATATTAACGGAAACATATTATACGAGGAGGAAAAAAGTATGAAGAAGAAAACTCATCCTAAATACGAGGCAGCCACAATCATGTGTGCTTGTGGAAACGTAGTCCATACCCGTTCTACAAAAAAAAGCATAAACGTTGAAATTTGCTCTAATTGCCACCCTTTCTTTACCGGGAAGCAAAAATTCGTAGATTCTGAAGGACGGGTAGATAAGTTCTTGAAAAAATACGGCAAGAAAAAGTAAATGTGTTTTTGTATATAGTATGTCGTATGTAGTATATCGTATTTAATTTTATTAAAATACGAAACTACAAACTACAAACTACATACTACATACTACATGCTACATGCTACATACTAGTTAAATGATTAATCCTGAAAAACTAAGAGAAGAATATAAGAAGATATCCCAACAGCTTTCTTCAGAAAGTATTTTGCAGGACAGAGCGAAATATACCAAGCTTGCTAAAAGATTTTCTTACCTTGAGAGGATAATAAAGCTGATAGATGTAAAAGAATCCTATATAAAGGAAAAAGACCATCTAGAGACTATGCTTTCTGATGCAAAAGAGGAACAGGAGATGAAAGACCTGGCACAAAAAGAGCTGGATGAGCTTAAGGTAAAACTCGAAAACATAGATGAAGAAATAGAAGATAAGGTATTTGAGGGGAGCAGCCCCGAACATGATATTATTATTGAGATACGCTCGGCTGCAGGAGGAGAAGAAGCTGCCCTTTTCGTTGCTTCCCTTTTTAAGATGTATTCAAGGTATGCTGAAAGCAAAGGCTGGAAGATTGAGACTTTAAGCTCAAGCCCTACCGAGATAGGCGGCTTTAAAGAGATTGTTTTTTCTGTCCGGGGCCAAGGCGCTTTTGGCCGCCTTAAATTCTAAAGCGGGGTGCATAGGGTCCAGCGTGTCCCGATTACTGAATCAGGGGGGAGAATTCATACCTCAACCGCTACTGTTGCGGTTTTAATTGAACCAAAGGAAGTAGATTTAAAAATAAACCCTGAGGATTTAAAAATAGATACTTTTAGGGCCTCAGGCGCAGGCGGCCAGCACGTAAATGTTACTGATTCAGCAGTGCGCATTACACATCTGCCTACAAATACTGTAGTGACTTGTCAGGATGAGCGTTCTCAGATAAAAAACCGGGCAAAGGCCATGAGGGTAATTAAGGCTAAGATTTTGGAGAAAATGCAGGCTCAAGAACTTAACAAGCAAAGCCTCACCCGGCGCACCCAGGTTGGAACAGGCGAACGCAGCGAAAAAATAAGAACATATAATTTTCCTGAAAGAAGGGTTACAGATCATAGGATAAATCTTACTATTTACCGGTTAGAGGCGGTTTTAGAAGGCGGCCTTGATGAGGTAGTAAAAAAGCTAATAAAAGAAGAGAGAAAAAAAATATATGAAGCTAAAGGATTGGCTTAAGAAGAACCGGAGTGCATTTGGCGATAGTGATTTAAGATTTTTGATCAAAGGAGTCTTTAATAAGGACTTATCAGAAGTCATGGCTGAAAATATCCATATAGATTCCGAGAACCTGCAATATTTAGATGAAGTAAAAGAACTTAGCGAAGCTGGGATGCCTTTGTCTTATATATTAGGAAAAGAGGTTTTCTTTGGCTTAGAATTCAAGGTGGATAAAGATGTTTTGATTCCCAGGCCTGAGACAGAGTTAAGCCTTGAGAAAGCCCTCCAGATTATTAATAATCATGACATTAAGTCGGTTTTGGATTTAGGCTGCGGCTGTGGTAATATTGGAATAAGTATAGCTAAGAAAACAGCCAAAGATTTAAGCATAGTTTCTTCTGATGTAAGTGAGCCTGCTTTGGCAGTTGCCGGTCAAAATGCAGAATTCCATAGTGTAGATATTGAACTGGTGCATTCGGATTTGTTTGAGAATTTAAAACAAAGGCGTTTTGATTTGATAGTATCAAACCCGCCTTATGTGGAAGAATCATACATTAAGGGTTCGCTTTTGCATGAGCCCCATGTATCTTTGAGCGGAGGTGAGAACGGATTTTTTTACGTTGATAAGATATTAAGGCAGGCAAAGGATTATTTGACTGATAAGGGGTGGTTGATTATCGAGATGGGTTACAAACATAAAGAGTTAACTGAAAAGTTATTAGAAGAATTGGATTCTTATGAGAGCCCAGAGTGGATAAAAGATTATTCAGGTCACTTTAGGGCAGTAGTTCTACGCAGACGTCCTACAAAGGTACACCCTACGCGGTAGAGTGTGCCTTTGGAGGACGCCTGCGATTAATATTATGGATAAATTTATTGTGGGAAAATCACAGCTAAAAGGAACAGTAAAGATAGGAGGTTCAAAAAACGCTTCTTTACCTATCATGGCCGCAAGCCTGCTTACTGATTCTGAATGTAGGATTCATAAGGTGCCTGATTTAAAAGATATAAGGACAATGATAGGAATCTTAGAGTGTTTAGGCAAAACTATAGTGTTTGATAACGGTACACTTATTATAAATTCCAAAAAAAATAAAAGCTTTGTTGCTCCTTACAGATTAGTGCGGACTATGAGAGCTTCGTTTTGCTGTCTAGGGCCTCTTTTAGCTAAGAGGACAAAAGCAAAAGTAGCTTTACCCGGAGGATGCGTAATCGGGCCAAGGCCGGTTGATTTACATATAAAAGGCCTGCGCCAATTAGGAGCCCAGATATCTATTGAAAAAGGATATTGCTTAGCCCAAGCAAAAAGATTAGAAGGAGCAAATATTTATCTGGGAGGGGTGTTTGGTTCATCAGTTCTTGCAACAGCCAACGTTTTAATGGCAGCTACTCTGGCAGAGGCTGAGACTTTGATTGAGCATGCAGCTTGCGAGCCGGAGATAGAGTCTTTAGCAAATTTTTTAAAGAAAATGGGTGCACAAATTAAAGGAGAAGGTACCCCTACATTAAAGATTAAAGGGGTGAAAAGCCTAAGTGGTTGTGAGTTTGAAGTCATCCCTGATAGAATTGAGGCTGGAACCTTTATTGCCGCAAGTCTAGCTACAAAATCATCTCTTAACCTACAAGGAGCTGATGCTTCACATCTGCGGTCAGTAATAGATACGGCAAAAAGAATTGGAGCAGATATAAATATTGACGGTAATTCTTCTATATCCGTAAAACCGGCAAAGAGGTTGAATCCGGTAAATATAACTACCCTGCCTTATCCGGGTTTTCCTACGGATTTACAAGCTCAATTTATGGCTTGTCTCTGTCTTGCTGACGGGATATCGCTTATAACCGAGAAAATATACCCTGACAGGTTCATGCACGTGGCTGAATTAAATCGTATGGGAGCCTCTGTTCAAAGAAACGGTCCTTATGCTATAATTGAAGGAAAACATGAGCTATTCGGTGCAGAAGTCATGGCTTCAGACCTCAGAGCTTCAGCTGCACTAGTTATAGCTGCTCTTTCAGCTAAGGGTAGAACTCAGGTAGCAAGAGTATATCATATTGACAGAGGCTATGAAAAAATAGAAGATAAATTAAAGAAATTAGGGGCAAAGATAGAAAGAAGAAAGCAATGAAGAAGGCAAAAGTTTTAGTTATTGATAATTATGATTCATTTACCTATAACCTGGTTCAATACTTACAGGAGCTAGGGGCTGAGACTTTAGTTTTTAGAAATGATAAGGTAACTTTGAAGAAGTTAAAAAAACTAAAATTTGACAGGATAGTCATTTCTCCCGGGCCAGGAAGGCCTCAGGATTCAGGTATAAGCTGTTCGGTAGTAAATGAGTTTTATAAGAAGGTGCCGATTTTAGGGGTCTGCCTCGGCCATCAGGCCATAGGGTATTGTTTTGGAGGCAAAATATTAAAAAGCAAAAAGATTATGCATGGTAAGACTTCTTTAATTCACCATAATAGTAAAGAGATATTCAAAGGGATAAAGAATCCTTTTGCTGCGACAAGGTATCACTCTTTGATTATCGATAAAAAGACCTTGCCGAAAAATTTAATCATTACAGCTCACACCAGTGATGGTATAATAATGGGGATAAAAGATAAAACTCACCCGCTTTACGGGGTGCAATTTCATCCGGAATCTATATTAACCGCTGAAGGCAAAAAAATACTTAAGAATTTCTTGAAGGTATGATAAAAGAAGCAATTTTTAAATTAGTAGACAAAAAGAATTTAAGCTTTGAGGAAGCAAAAGAGGTCTTTGAAGAGATTTTCGCCCATAAGGTTACCCCTGTACAAATCGCTTCATTTTTGACGGCTTTAAAAGTAAAAGGCGAAGCCGAAGCTGAAATATTCGCAGCTGCTGCGGTTATCAGAGAAAAAGCTAATAAAATAAATATCAGGGATAGCTTTGTAGGTATTGAAGATAAAGATGAGATGGTTGTTGACACCTGCGGTACAGGCGGCTCAGGACTTAAT
>Ga0180301_10001417_pt1 | contig 18942 bp, 18 predicted proteins | sample GuaBasSediGuay16_FD_121797 | JGI IMG/M metagenome (GOLD analysis project Ga0180301, IMG submission 121797) | Subseafloor sediment microbial communities from Guaymas Basin, Gulf of California, Mexico - Guay16, Core 4569-2, 12-15 cm | ecosystem: Environmental > Aquatic > Marine > Hydrothermal... | reverse complement strand
GCCATATATGGTGACGGTGAGATTGTGTCCATACTTGAAGAGGAACCCTCCCTGAATGTTACTATTTTTTCATCTGAAAAGGATCTGAGAGAAGCGGTGCTGGAAGGAGAATACGACGGAGGATTACTTGTGTCTCCCGCCCCAAAGCTCCTGATCTCTGGAAAAAGTTTGTTAAACGAAAGAGTAACGATAGGAGCCACTCTGACAAATGCGTTTCGGGAAGTTTCAGGTAAAGAAGAGACCATACTCTTCGAAACAAAGGAAATTGGAACTGATGAATACCCATGGAAGGTAAGATTTATACCCTTCCTAACGATGATCGCAGTACTGGTAGCAGGCATGATCATCTCGGCATCTCTCATAGAAGAGAGAGAAAAGAAGATACTGGATGCAGTACTGGTGACACCCATCACGCCGCTTGAGTTCATAATGGCCAAAGCCCTCTTTGGATTATTTCTTGGATTGATACTGGGCATTATCATCCTGGTGCTAAATGGAGCCCTTACCAGTGGGTTTTTACTCATCATGTTGTTTTTAATTCTGGGGACAACTTTTACCGTGGCGTTAGGATTGATGGCAGGAGTGGTGATGGACAACATCACAGATTTAATAACAAGAATAAAAATCTTTGGATTGATTTTGTATTTTCCTGCACTCATCATCATGTTTCCCCAGATACCGCAGTGGCTCGGCAAGTTCTTCCCAACGTACTACTTCATCGATCCAATTTTTTCCATAACGCAAAAAGGGGCAGGATGGTCGGATGTCTGGTGGAAAGCAGTAATTCACGTGATCTGTGATGTTATAGTTCTGGCTCCCGCTGCGAAGGTTTTGAGAAAAAGAATGCTCGGAAAAAAGATAAAAGCTTGAAATATACAATTTTTTTATTTTTGAAATCTATTCTGATTCAATCAACGAACCTTATCATTTCCTTTGTCATCCTTCTCAGTGATGCTTCTGGTATTTTGGCAGGGTAACCCACGGGCGTCACAGTAGCGACGTAGTGTTCTTTTGGAATTCCCAGTGCTTCTTTCACTTGGATCCTATCCATATCAGCAATCCAACAGGTACCGAGGCCATGAAGCCATGAGGTAAGAATGAAATGGTATGCTGCAATGCATCCATCCTGAACGTGGCTCATTGATAATTCTGGATCCGAGCATATTGCAACAGCTATTGGCGCCCGCGACAATGGTGCACTGCTGTTTCCTCGAAGAGAGGCGAGAAGTTCCAGCGTTTTTTTATCACGGATCACAACAAAGTAGTACGATTGAGAGTTTTTGGCAGTTGGAGAAAACCTGCAGACCTCAAAGATCCTCCAGAGAACTTCATCAGGCACCTCTCTGTTCCCAAAGTACCTTATGCTTCTCCTGTTTTTTAGAAGCTCTTCTCCATCGTGATATGATTGTAAAGGATGAAGAAAGCACTGGAACTCTATGGTGCGATTCTCAGGGTCATTGGCAAAGAAGTGGTATATGTGATACTTTTCATTTTCTTTAGGCTCGGCTAATGCTATTTCTCTGAGTCCACGGTATGCAAGATCAACTTCCTCTTTTGTTCGGTAGAAAAATGTTATCACGCCATTTTTTTCGCAGGTTTCGCTCTTGCAGAATCCCAGTAAGAAATTGCCGTGCTTCAAGATGACGCAGTTCTCCTGTTCCAGCCACACCGTTGCTCCAATCGAAAGATAAAATTCCTTTATTTTCATTAGATCTTTCGTTCTGAAAAATATGATGCCTGACATACCCCCAACACCTTTTTTAGATATAAAAAACTTTGGATACTGTTCCTTTAAATCTTGATTACTTCTTGATCTCACACCATAAATATCGTCAGAATGCCTATCAAAACACAAAAAATTATGCCTATCTTTACGGTGAATCTCATTATTTCTCCTTCTCTTCCCAGTATGTTTGTTACCGAAGCTGCAAGCACCATATCTGTGGGAGAGAACATTTTTCCTATTGCCCCTCCAGCAGTTTGTGACCCAAGTATCAGTAGTGGATTTATTCCAAGATTTTTTGCTGTAGTATACTGGAAAGCTCCGAGTAGCATATTTGAACTCGTATTACTTCCTGTGATGAATGTTCCCAGAGCTCCTATCATCGGCGAGAAGAATGGAAATAGAAAGAATGTAGCTTTCTGAGCTAAAATGGAGATCATCCCTGAGTCCCTCATTAAAGAGGATAACGATAAAATGGCTGCTATGGAAACAAAGCTTGGAATAGTTGTTACGGTAGTATCTCTCAATATTTTTTTCGTATCGATACCAAAACCTTTCTTTTTATAAACGATATACGAGATAAAAGCAGAGAAAAGTATGAAGCTTCCCGGATGTGCAAAAATCTTTATAGGATTGTAGCTCATAATAGCAGGATTTGTCCATATTTTTGTAGAGGTCTCCGGAAATGAAAATCCAAAAACACAGTGGGTATTTGCAAAAGAGGACAATGGAGTGAGCATTACCAAAAGTACCACCGCTATAAGAATGTAATAAGGTAAAAATGCAGAGTGAAAACTCGTTCCTCCCTTATTCTCTATTTTTTTATTTCTACGTGCCAAAAGAAATCCGAGAATCAATCCTACGATTCCAGAGGTGAATGACGCCATACACGGCTCTATCCTCACTATTATGTTTAACGTAATCCCCATTAGAATCCCTAAGATCAGGATATGAGGGAATCCCTTTTTTACAGCTTTAAAACCTCCATAGATGTAAGAGATTACAAACCCTGTCAGGATGCAGATAATGGATAGAAAAAAAGCTCCAAAGGCTGCGAATATCAATGATTCTTCAGGACCCAACTGCGTAACAAGCCTTGCCGCCAGGTACGATGCACCCATGGAACCAAAGGTAACAGACCATGCACATCCTATGAGAGGTACTATCGCTGAAACAATTGGCGAGTACCCCATCCCCATTAAAAGTGGAGCGGTAACAACGACGGGCGTTCCAAATCCTGTGACTCCTTGAAGAAAAGAAGGAAATATCCACCCCACTATCAATAACTGCAAGAGTTTGTCTGAAAATGCTTTGAATTTCTCTTTTATAACTTTGAAACCCCCCGTTGTGTCTATAAGTTTATATACCAATAATGCAGGCCAGATTATATAGATTATCCAGAATGTCATCCACAGTCCCTTGCCAAAACTTACCGCAATGAGTTTTCCATCGGCTCCGAGATATATGCTTACGAGAAGAGTATAAAATAGAGATATGAGTGCTGCCCTTTTGATACTCGTCTTAAATCCAAGAAGGAGAACTAAAAGAATTATTATCGGGATGATCGAGATTATGAAGTTCATACCGATATTAAATAGAAGAATTTATTAAAGTTTTCTAATCCACTTTGTCCTGTTTCATTAAAGATTTATCCTCGCCGCTGAAAGTATTTAACATTTACATGCCAAAAAATCTGTTAATGGGAAAGTATTTAAATAAAAAAATCCTATAAAAGATGAGGGAGTTGGACTCATACTCAAAATAATTCAAACATGCGATTCACCCCAACTTCCTCATTATTTCCCATATCTTTTAAAATAACTCAGGACTCGGAGATGCATGAGAACCACCTACCGTAAAGTTTTTATATCACGATAAATCCAGTTTTTTGTAGGTGTTGATCATGAAAAAATCCAAGAAAAAAAAATCTGATGAGAAGGATAAGATCATTAAAGAGAAGGATAAAATCATTGAGAATAACTTAAATCAGATGAAAAAGATGCAGGCTGACTTCATAAACTTCAAAAACAGGATAGAAAAAGAAAAAGAGGAGTTTGTAAAATATGCCAATAGAGAGCTTATGCTCAAACTTTTAGATGTTCTGGATAATCTCGAAAGAGCTTCGCAGACAGAGGATGAAGGAATAAAACTTATATATAAACAGTTTAAAGATATTTTGGAAAAAGAAGGCTTGGAGGAGATAGATACCACTGGAAAGTTCGATCCCTATTACCATGAAGTAATAGCTGTAGAAAACTCAGATTGTGAAGAAGGAAAGATTATTGAAGTGCTTCAAAAAGGATATTTACTCAACAATAAAGTGTTGAGACACTCAAAAGTTAAAATATGTAAGAGGTGATAAAATGGGAAAAATTCTTGGAATAGATTTAGGAACTACAAATTCATGCATGGCTGTAATAGAAGCTGGAACACCGAAAGTGATCCCAAATGCTGAAGGAAACAGGACGACGCCATCAGTAGTTGCATTTACGAAAGAAGGACAGATGATAGTTGGAGAACCTGCAAAGAGACAGAGTATAAGCAATCCAGAGGGTACAGTCGCATCAATAAAAAGAAAAATGGGTACAAAAGAAAAAGTCAGAATAGGAAATAAAGAGTATACCCCAGAAGAGATATCTGCATTTATTCTTCAGAAGATGAAGAGGGATGCTGAAAATTATCTTGGTGAAACAATAAAGGAAGCTGTTATTACAGTTCCCGCTTATTTCAATAACTCTCAGAGAGAGGCAACAAAGGCGGCAGGGGAAATAGCAGGACTGGAGGTAAAAAGAATAATAAACGAGCCTACAGCTTCATGTCTGGCTTACGGTCTTGACAAGATCAAAGAAGATCAGACTATTCTTGTTTATGATTTAGGAGGAGGAACATTTGATGTTTCCATACTGGATGTAGGTGAAGGTGTTTTTGAGGTAGTTGCTACAAGTGGGGATACACATTTAGGTGGAGATGACTGGGACAAAAAAATAATGGATTATCTTATAGAAGAGTTCAAAAAAGAAACTGGAGTAGATATTTCCAAAGATAAAATGGCACTGCAGAGATTGAAGGATGCTTCTGAAAAAGCTAAGATCGAACTTTCGAGCGTGATGCAAACTGAGATCAATCTCCCCTACATAACAGCTGATTCCTCAGGACCAAAGCACCTTGTAAAAACACTGACAAGAACGAAGTTTGAAGCATTGACAGAGGATCTTTTAAAGCGAACAGAAGAACCGATAACACAGGCTTTGAAAGATGCCAAATTGGAACCAGAAAATATAGATAAAATACTTCTTGTTGGAGGAGCTACAAGGATGCCTGCTGTACGAGAGTTAGTAAGACGATACTTTGCTAAGGATCCTAGAAAGGACATAAATCCTGATGAATGTGTGGCGATGGGAGCTGCGATACAGGGAGGAGTTCTTGGAGGAGAGGTTAGAGATATACTCCTTCTGGATGTTACCCCATTGTCTCTTGGCGTGGAGACTAAGGGAGCATTATTCACACGTGTAATTGATAGGAATACAACGATACCATGCGAAAAATCTAAAATATTTACAACTGCAGAGGATTACCAGACATCTGTTGACATTAACATACTTCAAGGTGAGAGACCACTGGCAAAGGATAATCATTCCCTTGGCAGATTTACTCTCTCGGGTATACCTCCAGCACCTATGGGAATTCCGCAGATAGAGGTTACGTTCAAGATAGATGCAAATGGGATAATGCACGTAACTGCAAAGGATTTGGCTACAAAAAAAGATGCTTCGATAACTATAAGCGGCTCGGCTACGCTCAAAGATGAAGAGATAGAAAAGATGAAAAAAGAAGCCGAAAAGTTTGCTAAGGAAGATGAAAAGCTTAAAGAATTGATAGAAACTAGGAACAAAGCCGATCATATAATTCATGTCACAGAGAGAACTATAAAAGACCTGGGAGATAAAGTTACAGAAGAAGAGAAAGAGAGGATAAATAAAGCAAAGGAAAAGCTAAAAGGTGTATTGAGCAGCGAGAACATACAGGAGATCAACTCTGCCATAGAGGAACTCAATAACGAGGTTTACAAAGTTTCTTCAAGATTGTATCAGGCAAAAAGCGAGGAGAAAAAAGAGGAAGAAAATAAAGGGGAAGAAGATAAAAAAGATCAGAAATAACTTTGTGGTTGAATGAAAAAAGACTATTATGAAATCCTGGGGGTAGACAGGAATGCATCCAAAGAAGAGATAAAAAAAGCATATAAAAAACTTGCAAGAAAGTATCATCCCGATGTAAGCTCTGATCCTAACGCAGAAGAAAAGTTTAAAGAAGTATCGGAGGCTTATGCTGTCCTTTCAGATGATGAGAAAAGGAACCTGTACAACACTTATGGGCATCAGGGCGTAGATGCGAGGTATAGCCGTGAGGATATATTTAGAAATGTGAATTTCGAAGATATATTCAGAGACCTTTTTGGGAACTCTGATAGTATCTTTAAAGATTTTTTTAAGTTTGATTTTGGAAGAGATTTTTTTAGAAGAGAAGAGAGAGGTAGAGACATAAATGTAAGAATGGAAATAGAGTTAGAAGATGTTGCCTTTGGAACTAAAAAAAATCTTACATATACAAGGACTAAAAGATGCGATTACTGCAATGGTACAGGAGCGGAGTCTCCAGAAGATTTTAAAACGTGTGATCTCTGTAAAGGAACAGGCGAGGTAAAGGAAGTGAAGAGAATGGGATTCTCCCAGTTTGTGAGGATAACATCATGTCCTAAATGCAAGGGCAAGGGAAAGATAATTACAAAAAAATGTAAATACTGCAATGGAAACGGAAAACTCAGAGAAAAAAGTTCTGTGGTGGTAGAAATTCCGAAGGGGATAAGAGACGGTGTAAGTCTCAGATATAAGGAAATGGGGGAATATAGAGGGAGTTATGGTGATCTCTATGTTACGATCAGAGTAAAGCCTCACAGGTTCTTCAAACGAGATGGAAATAATGTAATATACAGAGCAGAGATCAGTTTTCCAGAAGCTGTTCTAGGGACAAAGATAGAGGTACCGACACTTTATGGAAACGAAATGATCAAGATCCCATCAGGAATACAGTACAACGATGAGATTAAACTGAGAGGTAAGGGACTACCCAGAATGGGATCTTTTGGGAAAGGGGATCAGATAGTTAAGATAGTTTTTAGAACACCAGAAAAATTGAGCAGAAGAGAAAAAGAGCTTTATAGAGAACTGCTGGAACTACATTCTTCATAAACTCAATCAAAAATCTATTTAAATGTATATAAAAATTTACATTTATGAGATTAGTTTTACTGGCTCCTCCGGGAGCAGGAAAAGGAACGCAGGCAGAACTTATAGAACAGAAATTCAGGGTAGCCCATATATCCACAGGTGATCTTCTCAGAGAGGCTGTGAAGAAGGGAACAATACTTGGTTTAAAAGCGAAAAAATATATGGACAAAGGAGAATTGGTTCCTGACGAAGTAGTTATAGGGATAATAAAGGATAAAATTAAGGAATTGAATGATTTTATCCTTGATGGTTTTCCGAGAACACTGGAACAGGCAAAGGTTTTGGATAGAATACTCGATGAAGAAGGAAAAAAATTGGATACTGTCATAGAGATTCAGGTACCTGATGAAAGACTCGTCGAAAGAGCTGTTGGAAGATTATCGTGTAAATGTGGTGAGGTTTATCATGAGATATACAATCCTCCTAGAACAGAAGGTATCTGTGACAGATGCGGGGGGAAACTCTATAAAAGGGAAGATGATACTGCAGAAACAATGTACAGTAGAATAAAATCATATAAAATGAAAACTATACCCCTTATAAAGTATTATTTCCAGAAAGGCATATTAAGAACAGTGAACGGAGATCAGGACATAGAGAAAGTTTTTTGGGAGATAGAAAAAATCTTGAATAAAATAAAAAAAGATTAGACTAAAAATTTTCCATTTTCGTAGAAAACTTCGCCATCAGCATATATCTTTCCATTTTTCATGTCTTTTAAAATGTCCCAGTGGATACTGGAAAAGTTCTTTCCACCTGACTCGGGGATCGCTCTCCCGAGAGCCAGATGCATTGTTCCTCCCATTTTTTCATCAAAAAGCATGTTTTTTGTAAACCTCTTGACTCCATAGTTTGTTCCGATCGCTATCTCGCCTATCCTTTTAGCACCATCAATCTCAAGCAGTTTTTTAAGTAAATCTTCACCCTTTGCAGCTTTTGCATCAATAACCTCGCCATCTTTAAAAGTTAATTTTATATCTTCAATCTCTTTTCCCATGTATATTCCAGGGTACGTGAATCTTATTTTTCCGTTTGCAGAGTCCTCTATAGGTCCTGTAAATACCTCACCATCCGGGAGATTCTTTTTGCCGTCGCAGTTTATCCATTTTCTTCCCTTTACGGATAATGTTAAGTCTGTATCTTCACCCACAAATCTCAATTCACTCTTTTTGTTGAGATAATCCGCTACTTTTTCCTGTTTCACGGAGAGTTTTTTCCATTCTTCTATGGGATTATCTTTATCAAGAAACAATGTTCCGTATACGAAATCTCTGTAATCTATAAGAGACATTCCAGCCTCCTGAGCCATTGCATGTGTGGGGTACGGTGCCAATGTCCATTGCAATTCTCCTTTCGCTTCTCTCTCCATAAATATCTTATTCAACTCTGCGTTTGCAGCAACTCTCGTCGCCATTCTCTCAGGATCCACGTTGTTCATATTTTTTGTATTGTAATCTGCCCAGATACTGATAAAAATATCTATTTTTTCAATAGAATATTTTCTTACAGGAGAGACATATTTTAACTGTTTTTCTGAAGCATATTTGAAGTATATGTCAGATACATTCTCGGGTTCCAGCTTTATCTCAACATTTGCGCCTTTCATTATTAAATTCTCATAGATCTTTTCGATCAGAGGAGCAGAAAGGATCGAGCTCTGCACCATGACCAGGTCTCCTTCTCTTACATCAACAGAGTAGCCTGTTATTATATCTGCCAGTTTTGATAACATTTTAATCACTGATCGATTTTATGGGTAAGGTATAAAAACTTTTACTCTTAGTATTAATTGCGTGAGCGATCTGCAGTTTCGGGCTTAAAGCCTGAGGAAGCTCTATCCATGCAACTGGAACTGGGTTCAGGAGAGATCCTCTGATAAGGGAACAGAAACGAAACCTCTGATACAGAGTGATAATGATTCTGAAAAAGATGAAGACTGTATCAGGAAGGATGAAACGGCCCTTTCCCCAGGCATGCAAGACCAAACTAAGTCGATGAGTTCCAGTTTGAGACAAAGGTAGGTCGCTTAGTCAAATACTGCAAGTACAGAAGATAGGCTATAGATCGCTCACGCTTCACTCATACCCAGAAGTTCTTCGATCTCTTTTTTTCCATCCTCGGGACCTTCGGCAAAGATGATATCATTTTCTTTAAACTTAAAGTTGTCCAATCTGTAGATATAATCGTTTCCTCTCTTTACTAGAAATATGTGCATGCCCGTATTTGTCTTAATCTTTAGTTCTCTTACAGTCTTGTTTATCATCTTGGAGTTCCTATTTACAGTTTCCTTTATTATTATCTCATCAGCTTCCTTCATAGCGTCTACAAAGATTGGATGTATCTTTTCTCTGAAGACATTTTCAGCTATCTTTAATGCAGCATCAGCTATTAACTCAGCAGCGTTTGCTATCTCTATGATGGCTATAAGTTTTTCCGCCTCTTCTGTTCTTGCTGCTCTCAATGTTATGAGTTTCAATTTATAATTTAATTTGTCCATTTTTTTTTCTAAATCAAAGACCTCTCCTGCTATCTCCTCGTTGCAGTAAAGAAGCGATGTGTAAGCAAGATCTATCATCAACTCAGATGTATCTTTTATACCAACCAAGATATCTTTTATACCCCATAGATCAATTTCTCCATTCATCTATCTCCCCACTGCATATCTTTCTAAGAAGCTTCTCACCTTCCTCGGTACCTCTCACTAACAGTATGTCTCCTTCCTTCAATACGGCTTCTTTATCGGGATTATAAATTCTCTTTTTTCCTCTCTTTATACTTATTATATACTCCCCTGTAGCTGTAGCCAACTCACTTTCCTTTATCTTTAATCCTACAAGTTTTGAGTTATTTTTTATCACAACTCTCGCTATTTTTTCCTCTGCCTCTCTCAGCGCCTGAAGTATAACGGGATGGATCTTGAAGTCTCTTTTGATAATATTAGATATGTCCCCAGCAGCATTTGCTATATCCTCTGAAGCAGATGCAACTTCTAGGATTTCAGAGATATTTTCAGCATCCTCTTTTGTTCTTGCGGCGAGCATGGCAATTGTTTTAATTTTATAGTTAAGTTCACCCATCCTTTCTTCAAGTTCATGAACTTCTTCAGCTATCTCATCATTATCAAAAAAAACTGAGGAGTAAGCTAAGTCTAAGACTAACTCGGATATATCTTTCATCTCAGTGAATATATCTTTTACATTCATTTCTTCGTCTTCCATTGTTTAATAATCTTTTCCCGTGCATATAAATCTTTTTCCTTTTCGTTCTGATGGTGTTCCAGAAAATATTCTCAGACTTTGCGAAGCCGCAATTCTAAATGTATACCCCCTGTTCTAATTCAAATGTTTCACTGCGGTCTATGTTCCCATCTTTTCCAGTATATCCTCAACAAATATCTTATAAGCTCTATGTTTCATGCGCAAATAGCATCTTGAAAATTTTATCCTTTAACTGAGGTTTTAAAGCTTTAACTGTAACTGAGTCTACCTAAGATCTCTTCAAGAAACTCCTTAAGATCAAAAAACTCCCAGCCTATCGGTTCATAGAACTCCACAAGAATATCCACATCACTCTTTTCAGATTCTTCGCCCCTCACAAAAGAACCGAAAATTCCTATCTCCCTATCTTAAACTTTTTTCTCAGGAAAGGCTTATATTTTCGCAACGTTTCTTCTATCTCTTCCTGCATATTCACATTATCACAGCTTTCTTTAAAAATCTTCAAGGCACTAAGTATTTCGTCCAACATGGGCATATACTCATTTTAGTGAATTTTTTTGTTTCTTTTTTATGGATTGTTACTTCTGTGTATTTAAAAGTGTTGAAATTTTTCGTATATAGCTCTCAAAAAATCCAAAACCCTCATATATCTTTTACACAATTTCATGTTCAAAAAGCTTTTTAAAGTAAAAAGAATAGACATAAATATGAGAAAGATAGGTGAGGGCAAGACCAAGATCATCTATGAGAATGGGGATAGGTATGTTGTTGAATTCAAGAATGACATGACTGCTTTTGATAATATTAAGAAGACAAGTTTTGAGAAGAAGGGGACAATTTTAGCAGATTTTAAGCACAACTGTATGGTGATTGAGTGGCTAAAGTATATGTAAAGTATAAAAAAGGAATTCTGGATCCTGAGGCTGAAAATACAAAAAAAGCGCTGGAAATGTTAGGATACAATATAAAAGATGTGAAAATCTGGAAAGTTTATGATATAAAAACAAAAGATAACGTTGAAGAGATGGTAGAAAGATTGCTTGTGAACCCTGTGATCCATGAGTATAAAATAAAGTGAGGTTATGGCTGAAGAAATATCTCTCAATGTCAATGACAGAAAACTTATCGAGATAAGCCAGGCTCTCGGCATAGGTTTGAATCTGGAGGAGATGCACAAGGTAAGAGATTATTTCTATTCTGAGAAGAGAAATCCGAGAGATATAGAGCTTCAGGCCATAGGACAGGCATGGAGTGAACACTGTTCTTACAAATCTTCAAAATCCATCCTGAAAAAATTTATTTTCGGAATAAAAGCCAAACAGAACTTACTTGTAATAGAAGAAGATGCAGGGGTAGTGGATTTCAATAAGGACTATGCGTATGTAGTTGCATTGGAAAGTCACAATCATCCGTCGGCTATAGAGCCTTATGGAGGAGCTGCCACAGGCATAGGCGGTATATTACGGGACGTTGTCTGTATGGGTGCAAAGCCCATAGCACTGGTAGATCCATTATTTTTCGGGGATCTTAATTTTGATTATAAAAAGCTCCCAAAAGGCGTCAAGCACCCGAAGTTTATTCAGAACGGTGTTATTTCCGGCATACGAGATTACGGAAATAGGGTAGGCATACCGACTGTTGCGGGGATGGTATATTATGACGTATCTTATTTGACTAACTGCCTCGTAAATGTAGGCTGCATAGGGATCGTCAGGAAAAACAGGATTATAAGCAGTAAAATATCAAAAAAAGGAAAAAAAGGAGATGTATTTCTCCTCCTGGGAGGGAGAACTGGAAGAGACGGGATTCACGGCGTAACTTTCGCGTCAACGCAATTGAACGAAAAATCGGAAAAAGAGGATAGAAGTGCCGTCCAGGTGGGAAATCCTATAATAAAAGAGCCTTTAATACATGTATGTTTAGAAGCAGTAGAAAAAAATCTTGTTAAAGCCATGAAAGACCTCGGAGGTGGAGGGTTAAGCTGCTGTGTCGATGAAATGGCGTATCCAAATTTTGGTGCTGTTGTAAATCTAGAAAATGTTCTTTTAAAAGAAAGAGATATGAAACCATGGGAGATATGGGTATCCGAATCACAGGAAAGAATGATGATGCTGTTAGACAGAAAAAAGGTGGATAAAGTTACAGATATCTGCGATTTATGGGACATAGAATACAGCATCATCGGTGAAATAACAGAGGATAAGAGAATAAAGGTCAATTATCATGGAAAAACAATTCTGGATATGGATATAAAGTTTCTGGTCGAGCCTCCAGTCTATAACAGACCTTATACCATAAGAAACTTAAAAGAAGGTGAAAAGGAAACAAAAGAGCCTATATACGAGAAAACGATCCTTGAGATCCTGAGCTCTCCTAACATAAGAAGTAAAGCTTTTGTTATACAGCAGTACGATCATGAAGTAGGCGCAAGAACAGTCACAAAACCATTACAGGGGAAGATAGAATCGCTAACGCATTCAGATTCCGTTATTATAAAACCGTTATCAAAAGAGTATAAGGGAATGGCTATAGCTGTCGACAGCAATCCTTCTCTGATGAAGATAAGCCCGTACTGGGGAGCAAAGTATATCATGGATGAAGTATGCAGGAATATAGTCTCTTCAGGAGCGGAACCGCACTCGTTCGCTGATTGTTTGAACTTTGGAAACCCTGAAAAACCTGAAAGGATGGGAGAGTTTTACGAAGCGTGTAAAGGTCTTGGCGAGTTTGCAAAAGCATTGGGTGTTCCCTTTGTCTCTGGAAATGTTTCTTTTTACAACGAGAGCGAGTATTACAGTGTCATCCCCACTCCTGTAGTTCTGGGCATAGGGATAATCGATGATATCAGAAAAAGTATAAGAACGGATTTTAAGAGAAATGGAGATTTAATCTATCTTATTGGGGATATAAAGAAAGAAATGGCAGGATCTGAGTATTATAAACTTTATGGTTACGATTTTGGATACATTCCTAAATGCGATCCCGATGAGCTGAAAAATAAGATAAAAGCTATATTAGAGGTTAAAAAGATCATTAAAGCCTGTCATGATGTGAGCAACGGCGGATTGGTAGTCACAGTATGTGAGATGATGATAGGGGGAAATATAGGTGCCTCTCTGGATTTAAGTAAAATAGAGATGAGAACAGATTACAAACTCTTCTCTGAGTCTTCATGTTTCGTCTGCGAGATAAGAGAAAGAGATTTCGAAGAGTTTGAGGAGATAATGAAAAAAAATAAAGTTAAGTTCCATAGAATCGGAAGAGTATCTGGAAGCAGACTGAAGATCATAGATAAAGAGAAGAGCATTATTCTTTCACTTCGTGAGATAAAGGAGGCTTTTTCATGATCGCGATCTTAAGAATGGAAGGCACAAACAACGAAGACGATATCTACAACGCATTTGCAGCTTTAAAGTATCCAGTGGAGATGGTTCATCTGAAACAGTTCACAGGAGAGGCAAAAAAAGAACTACAAAGAAATATATTTGATTATGAAGGAATAATGATCCCTGGAGGTTTTTCGGCAGGAGATTACGTCAGAGCAGGCGCTATTTTTGGAGCGAGACTTAAAAAGATAAGCAAAGAATTGAAAGAGTTCGTAAAAGAAGGAAGAATTATAGGGGGAATATGCAACGGTTTTCAGGTTCTGACAGAGGTGGGACTACTACCTGGGATAGATAATATTATTGTTTCCAAGCCGCAGATATCCCTGGCGGTGAATGATTCTGCAAAGTTTGAATGCAGACATGTTTTTTTGAAGCACGAGAATAAATGCTTCTTCACAGAGAAATATGAAAAGAATGAAATTATTCAAGTCCCGATTGCACATGCAGAAGGAAAGTTCATAACATCAAAAAGAATTCTTGAGGAGTTGAAGGAGAATAATCAGATAATATTTAAATATGTTAATAGAGCTGGAAATTATGCGGGATATCCTTTTAATCCCAATGGCTCTATGGAAAATATAGCAGGTATATCAAACCTGGAAGGAAATGTTTTTGGGATGATGCCTCATCCTGAAAGAGTTTTCTATCCCTATTTACATCAGGAAAAAAAGAAAGTTGGTGATGGAAAACGATTTTTTGAAAGTATTATAAAATATTTAAGGAGGGAAGTTTGATGTGTGGAATTATAGGAATTAAAAATGAGAATGTGTCTTATTCCATATATACAGGATTGAATGCAATTCAACACAGAGGACAGGAATCATGTGGGATAATAACAGAGTACAATGGAAAATACTACATGAAAAAGGATCTGGGACTGGTTAATAAAGTTTTTGATGAAAGGGATCTAATAGATCTTTCTGGAAATGTTGGTCTGGGTCATGTTAGATACCCCACAGTTGGTTCTGATCCGAAAAAGAATGCACAGCCTTTTTTCACGCTGGATCCAAAGATAGCAATCGTTCACAACGGAAATATTGTTAATTACTTTCAACTGAGATCCGAACTTAAGAAAGAGGGAAGAAAAATTGAATCGGGGTGCGATGTAGAAGTTATTCTGCATTGTTTAGCCGAGGAGCTTAAAAAAACAAAAGATATCGAAGAATCAGTTTATAACGTAATGGATAGAGTTAAAGGCTCTTACTCCTGTCTGGCATTGATCGATGATAAACTTGTAGCGTTCCGCGATCCCTATGCAATAAGGCCATTTGTCTACGGGAAAGGTAAGGGATACGCTTTTGCTTCCGAGTCTTCGGCATTAGATATGATGGACTATACACTGGAAAGAGATTTGAAACCTGGAGAGCTTATGATAGTGGATGGTAAGATAGAAAGTAAAACAATAAACAAAAAAGGAGAGAGACATTGCATGTTTGAGTATGTTTACTTTTCGCGTCCAGATTCTGTAATGGAAGGTAAAACTGTTTATGATATCAGATTAAATCTTGGAAAAAACATAGATTTTGATAAAGATGCAGATATAGTAATTCCAGTTCCCGATACTTCAAGACCTGCTGCTCTTGGGTTTGCAGAGAAGAACGGGATCGAATATAAAGAGGGATTGATAAAAAACAGATACACGGGAAGAACATTCATCATGCCAACTCAGAAAATGAGAGAAACTGCTGTAAAAAGGAACCTGAACTGTATAAAAAGCGTAATCAAGGATAAGAAAGTTGTACTTGTAGACGACTCTATAGTGAGAGGAACTACATCCAGGAGAATCGTGAATATGGTAAGAAAAGCTGGGGCTAAGGAGGTTCATCTTGTTTCTTCGTGTCCAAAATTACTACATCCATGCTTTTATGGAATAGATTTCCCGTGTAAAGAGGAACTTATAGCAAGGAAAGACTATAAGAAATTGATAGGTGCAGACTCAGTTACGTACCAGAGTATAGATGGTTTAAAAAAGGCCATTGGAATTAGAGGATTGTGTATGGCATGCTTGAATGGAGAGTATGTTATAGAACCCAGTGAAGAATTTGCTTTAAAAAGAAAGAAAGAAAGGGTGAAAATGGAGGTATTGTGATGAGAGTCCTCCTCTTGGGTCAGGGAGCGAGGGAACACTGCATTGCAGAAGCTCTGAACTCAGAGTTATACAGCTTCATGAAAACAAGGAATCCCGGTATAATGAAACTTTCTAAAGAATATGTTATCTCGGATCTTGATCTTAAAAAACTCGGAAAATTTGCTAAAAGAATAAATCCAGATTTTGCTTTCATAGGGCCTGAAGGGCCATTGGAAAAAGGGGCTGTAGATTATTTAAAATCTTTAGAGATTGAATGTTTCGGGCCTACAAAAAGTCTTGCAAGGATAGAAACAAGCAAAGCTTTTATGAGGAGATTGATGGAAAAATATGGGATAGATGGAGCTCCTGAGTCTAAGGTCTTCTCAAGCATAGAAGGAGTAGATGAGTACATGAGAGATATAAACGATTTTGTCGTGAAACCTGATGGGCTCACAGGCGGAAAAGGAGTGAAGGTATTTGGAGAACATCTGAAAAGTATAGAAGAAGCTCTGGAGTACTCAAAAGAACTGCTACGTAGCCATGACTTTGTTGTCATAGAAGAAAGACTTGATGGAGAAGAGTTTTCTCTCCAGTGTGTTTCTGATGGCAAGCATTTGGCAGCTACAATACCTGTACAGGATCATAAACGAGCGTACGAAGATGATCAGGGTCCAAACACTGGAGGAATGGGATCATACTCTATAGAAAATCATTTGTTGCCATTTTTGAAGAAAAAAGATGTTGAAAAGGGAGAAAAAATAACAAAAGATATAATGAAAGCTCTTTATAAAGAAACGGGAGAGTATTACAAGGGAGTTTTATACGGCGGATTTATTTTAACAAAAGAAGGAGTAAAGCTTCTGGAGTACAACGCAAGGTTTGGTGATCCAGAGGTCATGAATATCCTGCCTATACTCAAAAACAATTTTGCAGAGATATGTTCAGATGTAGTAAATCAAGATTTGAAAAAAATAGAGTTTGAAAAAAAAGCTACAGTATGCAAGTACGTTGTTCCAGAAGGTTACCCTTTAAGCCCAGTTCCCGGAAAACTTGATATCCCCGAGACAGAAGCTAAAGTGTATTATGCATCTGTCGATTTAAGAGAGGATGGCCTGTACATGACAAGATCGAGGGCAGCAGCCTTTGTAGGCATAGCCAATACTATAGATGATGCTGAAAAAATAGCCCAAAACGCTGTCGAGAAGGTAAGGGGGAATGTATTCTACAGGAAAGATATAGGAACTGAGAAATTGTTGAGAAAAAGAGTAGAACATATGAAAAAACTGAGGAGATAACGTGATAAAGGACATTTTAGGAGATATAAGGAGCAAAGACTGCATAAAGATAGTGATGTTTGGTGCGGGAGAACTCGGGCAGGAAATTTTTAGAGAAGCTAAAAGATTCGGGTTTTACTATCTTGTAGCCGTGGACAGATACCAGGATACACCTGCAGGGAGAATAGCGGATAAGGAATATATTTTCAATATGCTCAACGGAGATGCGATGAAGAGCGTTGTCTATAAAGAGCAGCCGGATATAATAATTCCCGAGATAGAAGCCATAAATACAGATACACTTGTAGAGTTAGAAGAAGAAGGTTATTTTGTAGTTCCAAATGCGAGAGCAACTAAAATATGTATGAACAGAAAACTTATAAGAAAACTGATCGATAAAAAAGCGGGAGTTAAAACTTCGAAATACGAGTTTGCATCAACAGATGACCCGAAAGAGTTTAAAGATGCCGTTGAGAAGATAGGATCTCCATGTTTCAGTAAAGCCATAATGTCCTCTTCGGGAAAAGGATCTTACTTTATAAAAGAAGAAAATGATATAGAAAAAGCGAGAGAACATGCGATAAAAGGAGCGAGAGGAAAAGGAAATGAGGTAATAATAGAGGAGTACATAGATTTTGATACGGAGGTAACTGAGTTAGCTACAAGATTTGATGGAGGAACTTTATTCCCATACCCTATAGGGCATTACCAACTGGATGGAGATTATCATTCTTCATGGCAGGGAAAAATTGAAGAGTATCTGCCGTATTTGCCAGAATTAAAGAAGTATGATGAGAAACTTGCGTTAGAAGCTAAGAAAAAGATATTTGAAGCTGCAGGAAAGATAACAGAAGCGTTGGGAGGGGTAGGCGTATTCGGAGTCGAACTCTTTGTAAGAGTAAAAGACAATAAAGTAGAGATCTACGGGAATGAATGTTCCCCAAGACCTCATGATACAGGGATGGTCACTTACATCAATCATCTCCCAGGATTAAGCGAAGGAGGGCTTCATCTGAAGGCTATCTCTGGAAGGATTATACCTTACGAAGAAGAAAATGGATTCAAAGTAATAAAACCTCTCGGAAATGCAGCCACGCATGTGATAAAATCACCCGTAGAGGGACACGGATTAAAATATGATATAGGCGATGCAGAAAAATATGGTGAACTCTATATCTTCGGAAAACCATTTTCTTACTCTTTTGAAGACAGGGTCAATGGGTTCATCGAAGAAGAGAGGATGGGAGTTGCCTTATCGCAAGGGAGAAGTGTTTACGAAGCGAAGTTAAACGCTGAAAAAGCTGCTCACTCTGTAAGAATAGGTGATGGAAAAAGATGGTATGGACAAAAAGAAAAGGAGATGCACCTTTTAAAATAGCTTACTTTTTTGTTATTTTTACAAATTACTATGAAAAATTCATGAAAAAAACTTATAAACCATTTCCTCTCAAAGACGTCATGAAACTTATTTTGGTAAGACACGGCGAGACAGAAGAAAATGCCAGAAGGATAATCCAGGGGCATGGAGAGGGAAATTTATCAAAAAAAGGAATCTTACAGGCAAAAAAAGTTGCAATACGTCTAAAAGATGAAAATATTGATAAAATATACGTGAGCGATCTTAAAAGGGCAGTAGACACAGCGAAAGAAATTATCAAATACCATCCTAATGCTGAGGTGATCTACGAGCCACGATTGAGGGAACAATGGTACGGCACGTTGGAAGGAAAACCGAGTAGCCACTTTTGGAAAGCTCTGGAAAAATCTGGATCTGATATACTTACATTCAAACCTGGAGGGGGAGAATCAATACCAGAGCTGAAAGAAAGAGTAATCCAGTTTTTCAGTGACTTAATAAAAACTGAAAAGGATAACACAGTTCTTTTGGTTACGCACGGTGGTCCAATAGGAAATCTATTACTTTATATACTTAATCTCCCCAACGAAAGATTTAAAGATTATCATCCAAAAAATGCGGCGGTGAGTAT
>Ga0180301_10001416_pt1 | contig 18952 bp, 16 predicted proteins | sample GuaBasSediGuay16_FD_121797 | JGI IMG/M metagenome (GOLD analysis project Ga0180301, IMG submission 121797) | Subseafloor sediment microbial communities from Guaymas Basin, Gulf of California, Mexico - Guay16, Core 4569-2, 12-15 cm | ecosystem: Environmental > Aquatic > Marine > Hydrothermal... | reverse complement strand
CAGCTCTCCTAACACTACTTAACCCACTATCGTCTATTATGGGTTCTCTTTTTACATCACATATTAAAACAGAATATTTGCTCCTAGGAACAATACTTGGCAACATTGGGAAATTCGCCTTAGGAGTAACATTAGTTACCTTAGCCGGTCTCGGATGGATCGGTGCAACACTTGGATACGCAGTAATCCCCATATCAATGCTCATAGTAGGATTAACTTTTATAGCTAAACACGTAGGCTTCACATTCACCTTTAAGAAGAAGTGTTTAATGGATGTTTTAAAGGCAGGCTTTGTTGGGTGGCTTCCAACAATAATTGTTCTTGCAGGGCAGTGGTTAAGTGTACTAGCGGTTTTCGGATATACTGGTGCTTCTGTAACAGGACACTTCTACATAGCATTCACACTAGCAAATGCCGTGCTACTCATATCGACAAGTTTAAGCACACTCCTACTACCAGCACTAAGCGGCATGGCTAATGGAAGGAAGAGAGCTACTTGGAAAGCCTTCAAAATAGGCTTCTCCGCAATGATCCCCGTAGCAACGGTGCTTCTAGCTTACCCTAAAATACCAGCCTACATCCTAGGCGAACAATACAGCGACATAGCGTTACCTCTTCAAATACTTGTTCTAGCAATAATACCTGTAGCCTTAACTATGAGTGTTAACAGCTTAGTTTATGCTTATGGAAAATACAGAGAAGTTCTAGGAATAGGTTTAGCACAGAATATTCCAAGAATAATCCTATACCCAACACTAACCCCCACATTAGGAGCTCCAGGAACGGCATTAGCGTTCCTAGTAGGCTCACTAACCGGACTAGCATTTTCTCTAAAAGTATCTTCGAAAATAGGTTTCAAAATAAACTGGAAAGACATAGCAAAACTCACAACACCATTACCATTAGCCTACATAGTAGCGAAAACCCTCCCATGGCACATAGGAAGCATAACCCTACTACTAACATATACAATAATATCAGTAAACGTACTCGAAGAAAACGAACTAAGAGAAGCAGTAGAAGCGACACTTCCAAAAACACTCCAATCAAAAACACTCAAAATGCTAGAAAAACTCCGCCTCAACTTCGGAAAACAATGAGCACCTTCACGTCACTCGATATCATAGCATTAGTACTGGTAGCAATACACTTCGGAACACCACTAACATATTACCACTACATGAAAAGCAAATACCTAAACAAACTCTGGAACATCAAGGTCGATGAAAACTATAAGCCAAAAGTCACAATCATAATACCAACATACAATGAAGCTAAATTAATCGAGAAGAAGCTCAACAACATTAACGAACAGGAGTATCCAAGGGACAAGCTAGAGGTCGTAGCTGTTGATTCAGCAAGTATCGATGGAACACCAGAGCTTGTTAAAAAATGGGCTAAAAGACACCTGAATCTAAATCTAAAATTAATCACGGAGGATGAAAGGAAAGGAAAAGCGTACGCGTTAAACCATGCACTAAAGTATGCTTCAGGCGAAATAGTTATAATAACAGACGTTGACTCCCTATGGCCAAGCAAAACTCTCACAAAAACCCTAAAATGGTTTGCAGACAAAACAGTTGGAGCTGTTTCCTGCCTAAAGAAACCCGTAGGATCAAAAGTTAAAGAAATTGAGAAAAGCTATAGACAATACTACAACGTCTTAAGAATTGCCGAGAGCAAAGCACATTCAACACCAATATTCCACGGAGAACTAGCAGCATTCAGAAGAAACCTCTTGGAGAAAGTAGGCGGCTTCCCCACAGACATTGGAGCAGATGATAGCTACGCAGCAACAAGAATAGCCCTAATGGGGTACAGAGCTATAACACCCGAAGATCTTTGGGTAAAGGAGCTGGTACCCAACAAAGGCTATTTCTGGTGGAGGATTCGGAGAGCACAGCACCTCGTACAACACTTCACCAAAACCCTACGAGAGATAGGTCAAGCACCAAGAGAGTTCAGGAAGGTCCTCGTTGTCGAGACGTTTCTTCATATGTTCAATCCATGGCTGTTACTGGCATCAGTTATCCTGCTAATGATAAGCATAGTTGCTTTTCGTTCCTTAGTAGCTTTAACGCTGTTGATGTTAGGATCAGTGTTGTTTGCCATGAAGCTGTACAGAACATGGATAGCACAACAAATACATCTCATAGCGGCAAGCATAAGAAATCTATGGACAAGAGAATTAGCATGGAGAAAACAAACTAAGTAAACGAACTTCAACGTCGTCCATTTTCCGAAGCTACGAGCACGTCTAATTGCGTGTAAGCACTGAAATTACAAGGATCTCGAATACCAAATAGTCGTAGGTGCTATATTAAGATATGAAGTTATTGCGATCGATATTCAAGTATAAAGAATCAAAAATTATTCATAAGCTAGGTTGTTAGTTTCTCAAAGCAGTTCCGATACCTACATGGGTTACAATAAGAACACCCTATGAACACCCTATGGCGTTATGATCCATCCGAAAGACTTTAGAATATTCAGTATGTTTTTCGATTTAGTTGAGCCCGAGTTGCAGAATATTTTCGAGGAATGAATCAGGAGGGCTGACATATTCGTCGATGTAGGTGTAGCTGTAGGATACTACGTTCTCAAAGCACACAAGCTAAATCCACAGACTATTAAGATAGCCATAGAACCAGATCCTATGGCATTCAGTGTGTTAAAAGCTAATCTAGCAATAAATGGCGTTTTAGAAGAACATGTAAAGACTCTAGATGTTGCCTGCTCAGACATAGAAGAAGAAATCGAGGTAAGGACGTGTGTACCTCCGTACCGAACAATGAAAGCAATTGCGAAACCGCTAGATAGAATATTGGAAGAGCTAGGAGTTGAGCTATCAAGAAGAAGCGTCATCATCATGGATGTTGAAGGGGCAGGAATAAAAGTACTTAAGGGCAGTATCGATACGCTATCAAAATCTAGGCCAAGAATAATCATGGAGCTACATAAGGGGGAAGAAAAAGCACAAGAACTTCTAGAAAGTTTAGGATACGTCATAACTAAACCTTCAGATCACTTCATAGTAGCTAAATGAGGATCATACATACAACACCATTTTACTATCTCGTCATTAGTGGTGTTAAGGAGGTAGTTAAGAGAATAGCTGAATACACGGCTTCTAGAGGATACGAAATCTATGCTGTGACATACAACAGAGCAAGTGTTAGCGATATAGGTAGTCCTTCTAGAGAGGAGAATATCAACAACATACACATAATCAAGCTTAAACTTTATTTTCAACGAAGTTATCATTCATTAGTTTCACACAGTTGAACCGAGTTAATCGATAAGTATGTCAGGGAATCCAATAGTTAGTGTAGTTATAAGGAATCGTAACGGTAGAGAAGTAATATGTAAATGTATAGAATCCGTACTTAGGTCTACCTTAAAGAATATCGAGATCATTGTAGTAGATGATGCATCAACTGATAACTCACCCGAGCTTGTAGAAAAGAAGTATAGTAGATACGGCGTAGAGGTGATAAGGCTTAAACGAAATGTAGGCCCTGCAGTAGCTAGTAACATTGGTGCTTATGTAGCTAAGGGTAAGTATATAGCATTCCTTGATAACGATACCGAGGTAACACCTAACTGGCTTAAATATCCACTAAAGTTAATGGAGACTAAAAGAGATATTGTAGTAGTCCAATCGTTGCTATTGAAGACGAATGAGAAAAAGATAGATAGTGCTGGACATTACCTTCACATCCTTTCACAACCAATAGAAGTAATATTCCTTGGCAAAACTCCTCGCAGTATATACGAAATATTTGGAGCTAAACAAGCTGCGATGATAGTTCGACGTGATGCTTTAATAAAGGCTGGTGGATTCGATAAGGATTTTTTCTTCTATTTTGAGGAAACAGATCTATGCTGGAGACTAAGACTTATGGGCTACAAAGTCGTTCTCTGCCCTTACTCAATCGTATATCACAAAGGGGGACATATTATGGGAAAAAAGAAGGCAAAGGTGTTGTTTTATAGGGAACGTAATACGCTTCTTGCAATGATGAAGAACTATTCCTTAACCAATCTATTAAAATATCTTCCTCTTAGACTAATACTTGATTCGTTGTCTACAATTGCATTGATTATACTAAATAAACCTCACTACGCATTTGCGCTCATAAAAGCAATTATGCAAGTGTTTAGTCCAAAAATATTGAGGAAAACTATGAAGAAAAGAGCTTACGTAGAGAGATATCTAAGGAAGTTATCCGATAGAGAGGCTATGAAGAATCTAACCATTTCAAATATTGCACTACTATTGCGCTACCTTATGTGGAGAGTGAATGTAGAAGGCTATTGAATACAATATCGGAACTGCTCTAAGCTGAGAGAGGAAATCTATGAAGATAATCCACGTATTCCATAGTTATTGGCCAGCCGTTGGTGGTCTAGAAAATGTTATTAGACTTCTTGCTGAGGGCATGGCAAAACTTGGGCATGAAGTACACGTAGTTACGGGCGTCTATGGAGCAGAAAATAAACCTAAAGAAAATGTTGTGAACAATGTCTACATACATAGAGTCGAAACGTTTAGGCCTAAGTTCCCCGATTTAACGTATCCATTAGAATACCCTGTAGATGTTTTGAAAAACGCTGACGTTATCCATGGTCATAGTCAGAACAGTCTCTTTACAGTTATGATGGTCGAGAAAGCCAAAAAACTGGGTGTCAAAACAGTAATGCACTTCATGTCTGTAGATGCATTCAGCGATCATCCAAACCCTCTAGTTAGATTATTAGCACCTCATTATGGTAAATGGATTCTGCAAAAAGCTTTCAGAATTAGCGACATCAAATTAGTTAGAAGTCGTAGAGACGAAGAGATTTTGAAACGAAAGTACAGTATAGATGCAATATATGTCCCTGATGGTGTTTCAGATGAATTATTAAGAAAACCTAGTATGACTGAAAACTTTATTCAAAAATATGCAATTTACGAACCTTTCGTAGTGTACGTAGGTCGATTACACAGACTAAAGGGTGTCGACATATTCATCAAAGCGATGAGTTTTGTTGTTAAAGAAGTGCCGGAACTTAAAGCTGTCATCATCGGTCCTGGTGATCAAAGACCGTATAGGGTTCTGGCACAGAAGCTAGGTGTTGAAAGGAATATAGTGTTTCTGGGTTTTGTTGATGAGGATACTAAGATAGGTGCTGTAGACGCGTCGCTTGCTTTAGTTCTTCCAAGCATATGTGATTATGTTGAGGTATATCCGATGGTTATATCCGAGGCGTGGGCTAGAACCAAACCTGTTATTGCTTCGTCGGTAGGAGGCGTACCTTATCGAGTTAAACATGGCGTGAATGGGTTGCTTGTACCTCCAAGAGATTCCTACGCACTAGCCAAAGCAATTGTAGAGATATACAACGATAGAAATTTTGCCGAAAAACTTGGAAGAGAAGGAAAGAAAGAAATTCATAGTTGGAGTGAAATCGTAGATAAGTTGATTAACATATACAAAAATTTTCCATAGCGGTGGCCATACTATGAAAATACTTGTGACTGGCGGAGCTGGATTTATAGGTAGTCACTTAGTTGATAGACTCGTTAAAGAAGGCTATCAGGTCAGGGTTATCGACAACCTTAGTAGCGGTAGGCTTGAGAACATCAAGCATCATATAGATGCAGGAACAATAGGGCTTATTGTAGGAGATCTCAAAGATACTCAAACAGCATTAAAAGCGGTTGAAGGAATAGACGTAGTGTTCCACTTTGCAGCAAACCCCGAGGTTAGGGTTAGTACCACTAATCCCGAGATACACTTCAGCGAAAACGTTGTAGCAACCTTCAACCTACTCGAAGCAATGAGGAAGAAAGGCGTTAGAGAACTCATCTTCGCATCTTCAAGCTCAGTTTATGGAGAACCGGATGAGATACCAGTAGACGAAAACGCACCTATAAGACCGGTCTCGGTCTACGGAGCAAGTAAAGCAGCATGTGAAAACCTTATACACGCATACTCAAAACTCTACGGAATCAAAGCAGTCATACTAAGATATGCGAATGTCATCGGTCTAAGGATTAGGCATGGAGTTGTATGGGACTTCGTAAACAAGTTGTTGAAGAACCCAACAGAGCTTGAGATTCTCGGCGATGGTAAGCAAGTTAGAAGCTATATACACATTGACGACGCTGTAGAAGCAACAATGATAGCGTGGAAAAAGACGACCACTAACTACGAGGTATACAATGTTGCGTCGGAAGACTGGATAACAGTTGACGAAGTTGCAGACGAAGTTATTAGAGCTATGGGTCTAAACAATGTGAGAAAGGTGTACAAGCCCGTACTACACGGCGTAGGATGGCCTGGCGATGTCAAGAGAATAGCTCTTAAAATAGAGAAGCTCAAAGCTCTAGGATTTAAACTTAAACTGAACAGTAGATCAGCCGCCTTCAGGACGGCAGTAGAGTTAAAGAAAGAAAAGATAAACGCTTTTAAGTAGCTTGCAAATGAGAAGACTTAAACAACATCTTCTTACTTTTGAAAAACAATACAATAGAGACTTTATAGGCGTAGAGTACGAATGGAGGCTCCTTTAATTAAGCAAATTGTGCAAAGCGGTCTATGTAGTGGTTGTGGTGCATGTAATGCTGTATGTCCACGTAATGCGATAGTTATGAAAATATCATTAGATGGTACTTACAAACCATACATTATCTCAGCAAAATGTAATCTATGTGGACTATGTGAAAAGGTTTGTCCAAGCTTAGACAATCTAGAAATATTAACAGACAGTTTTGGAAACTTTATACGTTGTTACATAGGGTACTCTGCAGATATAACTATAAGATGGAAAGCTTCGTCTGGCGGTTTAGTAACAACAATATTATTAACGCTACTTAAGGAAGGCATGATCAATGGTGCTATAGTAGCAATAGATAACCCAAACGATCCTCTGAAGCCTTTAATGACTTTCGCGAAGAGTGAAGAAGAGATAATGAGTTCTATGGGATCAAAGTACTGTCCTGTGAAGTCGCACTTCAAAGTTAAAGACTTAATTCGCGAACGAGGAAAAATAGCTGTTGTTGGACTTCCATGCCATATCCGGGCCTTTAGAAAACTTGAAGAAGTAGTTAGCGAGCTAAAAAACAAGATCTTAGTACATCTAGGTCTCTTTTGCGGAAAATGCCCGAACTTCTATGCTACAACGTACTTCCTTAGAAAAGTCGCTAAAATCGATGAAAACGAAGTATTGCGTATATCATATCGCGGAAAAGGTTGGCCGGGAAGAATAACCGTACTAACTAAACAGGGAGAAGAACTTAATTTCGAATATAGTGACTGGATTAAGTTCTCGTACTATCCTCATTTCATACCCATTAGATGCGTTCTATGCTATGACATAACTAACCAACTAGCAGATATATCTCTTGGAGATGCTTGGGGTCTAGCAAACGATAGAGTAGGTACATCAGTCATTATTACGAGGACACCCATAGGCGAAAACATAATTCAGCGCTTACATGAGTCTGGAGCGGTTGTTTTACGTGAAGTAGAGCCTTACAAAGTTTCTCAAGGACAAGGATTAAGCATAAAGGTAAAGAATTCTCTACTTAGGATATACATATGGAAGAATGTATTCGAAAAACCTATTCCTTATACCCTCACTCTCGATGAATACTTGAAAAAACTTCAAAAGACTTCTATAAAAGACTTCGTTCTTAATTTAGGTTATTGCACATGGCTTTACATTGCACAGTTACGAACTATACGAACTATCCTCTGTAATTCAACATTACAAATATCAAAGTTAATCAAACCTTTATTTACTTAGACATTGCTTACTTAATCGAGAAGACCTTGGTAAGCAATAGAGTTCGTATACACATACTTCACGCTATGCCTGTAGGCAATATTGGAACTATTGCAGCTCAGAGAGGACTCTTCAAACTGTTTCTAGATAGTGGTATTGACCTTTCAGTCTCTACTCCTGATCATGAAATCTTTAGGCTTGTTCATCCCGAGTCTAAAGATATGCAAGTTTACGGATACCCAATACTAACCATAAAGGGCAGAGCTAAGCATTCTACCCTTCAACCGTTTATTACAACATTACTCTACCTAATTCTTCTTACGCTTATGGCGCCATTCATTCGAATAAGAGTTAAGTTATCAACAGGCTCTGGACTTATCAAAAGATTGAAGGAGTGCAACGTCTTTATAGACCTAAACCTAGAACTTTTCAGAGGCGTTCCTATATCTGTGTCTACAGCATTAGTAAAACAAAGACCTAGCGTGCTTGTTATTCATAAACTTTTTTGGACGCTTAGGATTTTTCTACATATGTGGTATTTACTACTCATGAAAAGCATTTTAAAAAAGAGACTTGTTGTTGGTCCAGCATCATTTGGTCCTTTCGATAATTTGCCAAACATAACTAAGTGGGCTATCAAAATATTCTTAAACAGATTTGTAGACCTGATACTCGTGAGAGAACCTTATTCAGCTAAACTATTGCATAAGCTTGGAGTTAAAAACTATTGTATTATAGCGGATGTTGCACTTATTAACAAACCAAGCTATTCATCACAATCTATTTCTCGACATCCAAGAAATGTAATAGGTGTAGCACCCGCAATACCTAGATACTCTCTTACGAAAGAAGAGATCGAGCATTACCTAGATGCTCACGCTAAATGCTTAGGGGAGTTCGCTTTACAAGGCTGGGAAATACTCTTTATCCCCTCAACACCAGAGGATTTAGCTACATGCAAAGCAATAATATCTAGAATGAAGTACTCTCAACACATAAAACTAATCGTGACCTACGATGTAGACAAATACGAAACCATAATCAAACAGTTGGGCTTGTTAATAACTACAAGAACGCATCCGTCCATTATAGCAGCTAGAAACTGCATCCCCTTCATCTCTATAATATACGATCACAAACAAATTGGCTTCCTACAACAAATAGGATTACGCAAATACTCACTGCTTATCAACAAAGTTTCATACGCTAATCTCAAACTACTAATAGACGAAGCTATTAAGAACTACGAAAAGTTGAAAGAAACGCTAGTTTCTACAATATCTAGAATTCAACGAGAGCAAGCATCAAAACTACTCTACTATATCAACGTTCTTTCCAAGAGTTCAACGCATTAAAAACGAACTAAGCACTTTAAGGCAATGCTTAACACGCGAAGATATAAAGGAGTCTAATCGATGCGTGTTGAGGAAATCTTTAAACTCATAGATAGCCTCCTAGGCTTAGAAAAATTAAGCAACATTAGTGTACTGATAATTTCATGTGCCTTAGTTTTCACAATAACTCTCTACGTTTTGTACACAGCTACAAAACCTAAACAAAACTATAGAGGAATGTTATCAGAGCATAGTAACGATAGCTACAGAACTTCTTTGCTTCTGATGCTGTATGTATGTGTAATGATACTTATGTCTCTAGGATTCATACAAAGCTTCACGATGTACTACATAAGCACGTCACTTGCAATAGCTCTTACGACTTACATAGCTACATCGGCACTAGCTTATCTTTGGCTTGATAAACAGAAGGAAAGCTCAAGACTTTGCCTACTATATACCTCCTCTCTACTCTTTGCATTTTTCTTCTCAAGCAAGGTTATGTTAAACGGTGTTGAAGCTTCGGAAACAACTGCCGATACTCTACAAATATTCTTCGAAGGTAAGTTTAGATTTTCGCGGCATGCTGGCTGGTACGACTTAGCTCCTGTTGATGCTATACTGAAAAACTTTTTACTAAGTATTCTTGGAATCGATAATCCATACGATCCTGCCACCACAACATTAATGTACTACGTACTCGCTATTTCCGTCGTAACTTACACCTTCGCCTTTGTAAAGAAACTTCCCGGCAACTTCATCAAAAACTCGATTTTAGCAATTCTGCTACTATCAATTCACCCATACGCGCTTCTAACCGTAATGTCGTCGCCTCCCCATAACTTCTCCTTAGCATTTAGTGTGCTTGCTATAATGCTAGTCGCTAAGGTCATTTACACCACTAATGTGTCATCGATCAATTATGAAACAATACTACTATTATTTACGATTTTGACGACTTCGGCCATTCTAGCACATCCAATGTCGATGGCGATTCCAATATACTTATTGGTTTCCTTGATCTACTTGAAGGTTTTGCACAAGCATAACAAAAACGCCAGATTTATCTTATTCTTATTACTGATAGGTGTTGCAGTCTTTTCATTGAAATCGATGTATACACCCGTACCAAGAGGAGCTATGGGGTTGATAAGAGAGATAATCGAAGGCATAACGGCACTAGTGACAGGTAAGTCGAGAGACATAGTAGTATTCCATGGTAGCCCCCTGCCTAAATCAGCCCTTTTCCCTTACGCGGCTTTCCCAGGATTTATGGTAGCAATCTTTCTCAATGAAGTTATTAAGTTGTTAAGAGGTAGAAGGGCGGACATGCATACAATACTTGTCCTAGGTGTAGTGCTAGCTCTCACCATAGCAGCCATAGCAACAAACTTTGTAGCTCCAAGCTCTAGATACTTAGGTAGACCTGCGATCGTCTTAGGCTCTTTTCAAATCTTAGTATACCTCATACATCTTACCTATAAACCGGCATACCCTAGGCCAAGTAAAGCTCTCGTGGTGCTGCTCGGCATTATGTGTCTTACAAGCATTTTATCGCCCAGCGCTATGGTTGAACACTACAACGTGTTTACAGGTGGCAGATGGCCTAGGATAGAGAACTTTATCCTTAGCCGCTACCTAATTGATAACGTTAATCCGGAATATGTTGTCAGCGTCTTCTATATGATGGATAAAGCTAAGCTAAACATATACCTTGCCCCCGACATACTGTACTATGGCCATCCCTATCATCACATCGAGGTTTTGCTTACCGAAAAATTCCTAATACCCGGAATAATAAATGCTAGAACCTATTGGGACTTCTATGGAGGACGACTATTCCTGAAATATGCTAGTAATATCGACTTTTCCAAAATATCAAATGAAAATGTTATTTTTAGTGGATGGAAATGGATTATGACATGGATACACTAGTAAACATCGTTTTACGTTGCTAGATGATTTAATGTCGTTGAGGTTCCGAGTATTGGATCGAATTAGTGTAAACGATGAAAAACCTCTAGTTTCAGTCACAATCACTACATACAATAGTGAGAATACAATAGAGGATGTTTTAAACGCTCTTCTAAACCAATACTATTCGCTAAAGCGAATCGAGGTGATAGTGGTAGACGATCATTCTATAGACAATACCATGGACAAAGTAAAGGCCTTTATGGGAAAATATCGAGACCAATTCTACGGCTTCAAACTGATTATCCATGATAAGAACTACGGTGTTTCCAAAGCTAGAAACGATGCAATCAAGCTTGCAAAAGGCAAATATATACTAATACTTGATAGCGATGTCGTTCTACCTCCTAATGCTATAACCAGGATGGTCTCCTTTCTAGAAACCTATCCAGAGATTGGATGTTGTCAGCTTCTACTCAAAGGCGATTCTGCAGATCTTGTTTCCAGGTGGCTATACGACGTGAATATAGGGAAGGTTCGCAATATTATATGTTGTACGGCTGCAGCAATGATTAGAAGGGAAGTCATAAAGAAAGCAGGGTTATATGACGAAACTATGGGACCCCCATTTTCGGTCGATGAAGATATCGAATTTGGAGCTCGTATATGGCGAGCTGGATATCGATGTATAATGCTTGGAGATACGGTTGCGGAACATCTAATGATTAAGAGAGATAGACATTTGGCAAAAATAGAGAAAAGCCTAAAAGAACCTAAGCTAACCATAGCTACATATGCAAAATGGTTTATGAATTATTTTAATGAGAAGCATGCACAATCTTGGTATAAGTTTCTTAGGTCTTTGCCGCTAAAGCTGAGAATTAGATATATTCTTTCATCGCTTTTCTTACCATGCTTAGCCTTACTACTCCTTGGATTATTGATACGATTACCTCAACCTATGTACTTCATAGTATCAATAGTACTTCTAGCATCATTTTTGAATACATTGATGGACTTCATTTCGTCTCTAAGAAAAATACATAAATCTATGATCCTAGCACTTCTAGCATGTATAAGCAGATCCATAAGAACTCTAGGAACATTCATTCACGTTTTTATTAAAGGAATTCGGTAACTTTGAAACATTGGAATATGGGGAATTGGTGAAATTAAGTTATTGAAGCGTTCAACATAATCTTTGCGAGATCCGTTTGAAAGTTTTTAGACGAACGATTAAACCCTGTACCCTGAATCAAAGACCTCCGGTAGGGAGAAGGAATACATAGTTCTCGGAGTTAATAAAATGGAGTCTATGATGTTGTTCGTATGGAATTGGATGTAGTTATGCCTACTTGGAATTCGAACATGCCGTACTTTAGAGTGGTTCTTAAGAGGATAATCGATACTATACCACTAAACAAGTTCATTTTGGTTGATAGATACAGCACTGATGGTACGGTAGAGCAAGTCAAAAGGATGGTATCACCAGAAAAATTGATTGTTATCAGAACACATGCTGATTTAGCTCGTGCAAGAGCGATAGGAATTAAGTGTGTTGGCACTAAATTCTTTGTATTCATTGACTCAGACGTTCTTATACCAAGAAGTTTTAGAATAGAGAAATACGTGAAGCTTCTTGAAATGGATAGTAGGTTGGGTGTCGTATCTTTCCCTATTCGGTCAATATATGAATACGATGATATGTATTACAATAGACGTGGCAAACAAGTACAAAGAATATTGAGAAAGATCGAAGAAATAACTGCAACCGAAATAATCAGGCATGGTCTTTTCTATTTAATTGAGGGGGATCTTTTCTTAGCAATTCTTCGAACAGATATAGTCAAGGACTGGCAACCTCCACTATATCTCTCAGCGCATGAAGTACTTAGCTTAACACAACACATCCTTAACAAAGGATATCTATGGGTAGAAATAGCAGAGCCAGCTATACACTTGAAAGAACTGGAGTACGGTACGGGGATCCGTAGACATGTTAAACAAGGACTTTGGATGGGCGGTAATGCTCGAATACTGGGAATTCCAAAGAAGTTATTCTTCCTAGAAATCTTTACAAGACTACTTCTAGGTGTACCCTACAGAATATTAACCATTAGAGATCCAGTAAAGGTATTGAACTACGCATCTTATTACATAGGCTACTTAATAGGCTATCTAAATCCCCATAAATACAGAGTATGGAAGAGATAGTTGTGATAAAATGAAGTAATATGCACAACATAATGTCAGCACTCAACATATTTGAATACACTAACAATCCTTTAACGTCCTCTGACCCAGCTATAAAGGTAGCTTTCATTTCTTGGCATCTAGTTAAGGATGAGAAGCCTAGGGATGGTGTTGCCGTCTACAACGTTAACATATTATCTGAGCTTCGAAAACTAGGTGTCGAAGTATACGAAATATGGAGAGAAAAAAGTGGAATTAAAGGGCTGTGGCCATTCTACAACGTGATGGCTCTCTACAAGGTCTCGAAACTCATCAAGAAGAACAAGATAAATATAGTTCACGGCTCTAACGCGGACGGATTCCTTGCTTCGATATATAAGGAGATTCCATATGTACATACACTACATCCCGTAATAGCTAGCGAACTTGATATAACGGGTGAGCTAATGCATGCTTTAACCAAGAAAAGATTTCATAAATTCATCGTGTATAAATCGTTGATATACGCTGAAGTGATAGCCGTAACTAATGCAGATGTTATTATAGCCCCAAGCGAATTTACTAAGAATGAAGCTGTTAGGTACTACAAAATTTCACCTAAAAAGGTCGTTGTCATTCCGCACGGCGTTAACATCGAGGAATTCGAAAGGTTTTCTCCATTCAGTAAGACAATAATGAGAAAAGATAGTTTGCGTACAAGAATATTATTCGTTGGAAGACTTGTTCGAAGGAAAGGACTGATATACTTAATACGAGCTTGCGAACTCTTGAACAAGCATTACAACATCGAGTTGAGGGTGGTTGGAAACGGTCCAGAAAGAAAGAGGTTAGAGAGTTACTGTAAGATGAAAGGATTAGACTTTGTGAAATTCTTGGGTGATTTACCTAGGAAGAAAGTTATAGAGGAGTATCTAAGCTGTGATATCTTTTGCCTTCCTAGCTTACACGAAGCTTTTGGTATTGTTCTACTAGAAGCAATGGCAGCTAAGAAACCTGTTGTAGCTACTCGTGTTGGAGGTATACCAGAGGTTGTTGTAGATGGAGAAACAGGAGCACTAGTTCCTCCAAGAGATGTAGAAGCTTTAGCTGAAGCTCTAGAGAAGCTTATAGTTGATGAAGGGCTTCGATATAGAATGGGTATGAAAGGCTACGAAAGAGCGCGTTACTTCACATGGAAAAGAGCAGCCAAACGTTTAAAAGAAATATATGGTTCTCTTTTGCAGTTTCGCCATAAAGGGATAACACATTTGTAGCAAATGCGAGTGAATTTGACATGGTGATATTGTGAAACCATATGAAACCATATTCGCAATTAGAGATACCATGAAGTACGTCTACTTTAACTCTTTCAAGCCTAGTACTAGGTTGTGGCTTATGAGTCTTGCACTGAAGTACCGTTTTATCAAGTTGCTTAAGATGGTAATCGATAGTCCTTGTACTAATGCGCTACCTAGTCAAAAAACCTTGATAAATAAACGTGATTGGGATTTGCTGATAATAATTGACGCTTGTAGATACGATATATTTTCTCAAGAGGTATATAAGTACTTGGATGGAGAACTGTCTATTGCTGTAAGCCCAGCTAGCATAACAATCAACTGGCTTAAGGAGATTTGGGCTTCAGATAAATGGAGAGACGTTGTCTACGTTTCTGCGACACCCTTTGTAAACAAACGCGGTTTATTAAAGGATTTTGATGCTGGGAAGTTTTTCTTAGATGTTATTGAGGTTTGGGATTGGGGATGGAATTCAAAATCATCGACAATCCCTCCAGAAAACGTGAATGCAGGAGTTAGAATAGCTATTACGAAAATGAAATTAAGAAAACTTTCATTTCCTAAGGACTATAAGATTGTAGCTCATTATATTCAACCTCATTCTCCATACTTAACACTTCAAAATGCCATGAGTAAGATATCAAAAATTCCAGAGTTGCAAGAGCAAATGGTAAACATAGCCTTTAGAAAATATAGGAGAATTATTGGAAGGTTTGGTATGGAAGAAACACTTCTTGGACTATTTAAGGAAGTTCTTAAAAACCATAATGATATAGTTAAGGTGTTAGAACAGCTGTATCGAGATAACCTTAGACGGGTGCTGAAAGCTATAGCCTCTCTACTGAATAACATCGACGGTCATACAATTATCACGTCAGACCATGGCGAGCTCTTAGGAGAATATGGTTTATTCTTTCATCCCGATATACCATTACCCCATCTTAGGATAGTTCCTTAGTTTAAGGTGAAATGATTGATGATAGCATTGCATCATCTTGGTAAGCTTATTACACTTTATAGGAAGAGGCTAAGGTCTAAGGCTGAGAGTTTAATAGCACTACTGTCATATTCTAGTAATCCGCTTCAAATAATACCCGTACTCCTACTCTACACAACTCGTTATGGTGCAATGGATGTCAGCCTTAGCAAAATTGGTGTTCAAAAGAAAATACGTATTAGCAGTAATAATGTCGATTATTTTATCGGATTAATCAAAGCGATACATAAATTAAGACCTTATGTGAAGGTATTGGGAGATACTATAGTAGTTAATAAGGATGATCTCAGGATAAAAATTGATTTGAACAATATATCGAGTGAAAATCTGAGGTACTTTATGGAATTTCTCATGACGTATTCTGTATTATTACGACATGCTAAAATCATAAAAAGTCTTAGAGACGAATTAATGTACATAGAGTTGGAAGATGGAACAAAGTGGGTTGTACGAAAGGGAGTTCTGTCGGACTTGGCTCTGGGCGTTATTCTACCAGAACATGAATGGTACGAGTACAATTTGTGGTTCTCTAAGTTTATTAAGAAAGTTAAGACTTTCATTGATGTTGGAGCATACATCGGTGGCTATAGTGTTAGAGCATGCAAGGAGGAAGTATACACTATTTCGATAGAACCTGATCCCGATAACTTTACGTTATTATCTACGAATATTGTATTAAATGATTGTGAAAGTATGGTTAAACTTCTTAACGTAGCAGCTAGTGATAGAAACGAAACTATAACATTGTATACGGTTCAAGATCCAAAGAATATTAACGTTGTAGGTAAAGGTATACCCAAAACCAAGGTAAAAGCAGTTCCGCTTGATGAGGTACTTAGTGATAAAGACCTTGAAAGACCATTAATGATAAAGATAGATGTTGAAGGCTTTGAACATAGGGTAGTAAAGGGATTGCGGAAAATTCTCCAAAATGCTAGATATGTAATGGTTGAAATTCATCCAGAGAACAGAGACGAAGTTCTGAAATTTATGAGATCGTTAGGCTTTAAAACTAAAGATCGTTTTTTAGTTAGCAAAACAAAAGGAGATTTTAATTACATATTCGAAAAACTTTGAAGAATTATTTCATCTCCATAGTCCGAAAATTATTTTCTTGTGTTGAATAGATATATGATGGTTAGGAGTAAGGCGACAATGATCAGAAAAGCCATATTAACGGCTGCTGGTTTAGGTACAAGACTTCTTCCTATGACTAAAGAGCTTCCTAAGGAGATGCTTCCTATCTTTATGAGGGATGCTGATGGAGTGCTTGTTCTTAAGCCTTTATTGCAGGTTCTCTTCGAGCAACTCTACGTTTTTGGTGTCAGAGAGTTCTACTTTGTGGTTGGCAGGGGTAAGAGATCTATCGAGGATCACTTCACTCCTGACTGGGATTATGTGGCTAAGCTAGAGAGCAGAGGTAGGCATGAGCTTGCCTCTATGCTTAGGTCTTTTTATGAGATGGTTGAGGATTCTGTTATTGTTTGGGTGAATCAGCCTATGCCTAAGGGTTTTGGCCACGCTGTCTACATGGCTAGGGCACTTGTAGGGAGTGAGCCTTTCTTTGTATGTGCTGGGGATACTTACATTATTTCTGAGAATAATGGCTTCCTTAGGAGGATGGTTGAGGCCTACCTTAGGGGCGGCGCTGACGCTGTTCTTCTCTTGCAGGAGGTTTCTGATCCTAGGCAGTATGGTGTGGCTGTTGTTGAGGGTGTTGAGAATGGCGTGTATAGGGTTTTGAGGGTTGTTGAGAAGCCTAGAGAGCCACCTTCGAGGCATGCTATTATGCCTTACTACATATTCAACCCGGTTTTAATGGAGGTGCTGGATGGTTTAGAGGCTGGTGTTGGTGGCGAGATACAGTTAACTGATGCTATTCAGAGGCTAATTGATACGGGTAAGGAGGTTAGGGCTGTCCTCCTCCACAGTGATGAGATTCGGCTTGATGTTGGAACTCCGGAGACCTATTGGGAGGCCTTAAAGCTCTCCTACGAGTACTGGACAGGTGTAAGGAAATGACTCCTGATGAGGCTGTTGGCAGGACCTTATCATACATCTTGGATGGTGTTTCTTCCAACTTCTTTGAAGGAGCGAGGATCTTGGTGACTGGTGGGGCTGGGTTTATTGGTAGTTGGCTTAGCGAAGCCCTAGTGTACTTGAACGCGCACATTATCTGTCTTGATAACTTCTCTACAGGTAAGATTGATAATATAAAGCATCTTATATGGAGAAAAAACTTCAAGCTCGTTAAAGCCGACGTCTCGAAAGCAAAGATTAACGAGAAGATTGACGTTATAATTCATGGAGCTAGCATACCAAGTCCCGACGACTATGTGAGGCGCCCTGTTGAAGCTATGTTGCCGAATAGCCTCGGAACTCTCAATGTTTTGGAGGCTGCTCGTAGATATGATAGCGTAGTTCTGTATCTTTCGACCTCCGAGGTCTACGGTGATGCCGAGATAGTTCCTACACCAGAGACTTACTGGGGTAAGGTGAACCCTATAGGTCCGAGGAGCCCATATGATGAGTCTAAGAGGTTTAGCGAGGCTCTGTGCATGGCGTATGAGTCTCAGTACGGCTTGGACGTCAGGATTGCGAGAATATTTAACACTTACGGACCTAGAATCGATCCGGAAGCTAAGTATGCACGTGTAATACCGAGATTCATAATGCAAGCTCTCTCGAACGAACCCATAACGGTTCACGGAGATGGCAAACAGACTAGGAGTTTCCTATACATATCAGACGCCATAGTAGCGCTTCTCAAAATGGTGGAGGTTAAGAAGGCTAGGGGTGAAGTCATAAACATAGGAAACCCTGAGGAGATTAGTATAATAGAGCTTGCCAGAATAATCAAGAAGCTAACAAATTCAAGTTCACCCATAGTTCATATACCTCCTAGACCCGACGACCCGAGAAGGAGATGTCCTGACATCTCTAAGGCGAAAAGGCTATTACAATGGTGGCCAAAGGTTTCCCTCGAGGAAGGGTTAAAATACACGATAACGTGGTTTAAGGAGGTTATCAAGAGTGGTAAGAGGTAAACTTGTACGTCTTTATGTCTTAACTGAGAGCTCTATGGAGGGTGGTTTTACGTGAAGATAGGAGTTATTGGTATGGGATATGTTGGTACCGTGACTGCTGCTGTTTTCGCGGATCAAGGCTATGAGGTTGTTGGTGTTGATAGGAATATGTGGAAAGTTGAGCTTCTATCTAAAGGTGTTTCTCCAATATATGAGCCTGGTTTAGAAGGTCTTCTCAGGAAAAACCTTGGTAGATTAAAATTCACTACAGACTATAATGAGCTTAGAGAATGCGATGTAGTTTTCATAGCTGTGTCTACTCCTCCGAAGCCTTCTGGTGAAATAGATTTATCCAATGTTTTCAATGCTGTAGAGAAGCTTATGGATGTAGGTTACGACGGCATCATAGCTATTAAGAGCACTGTCATACCCGGT
>Ga0180301_10001415_pt1 | contig 18959 bp, 15 predicted proteins | sample GuaBasSediGuay16_FD_121797 | JGI IMG/M metagenome (GOLD analysis project Ga0180301, IMG submission 121797) | Subseafloor sediment microbial communities from Guaymas Basin, Gulf of California, Mexico - Guay16, Core 4569-2, 12-15 cm | ecosystem: Environmental > Aquatic > Marine > Hydrothermal... | reverse complement strand
GAAGTGCAACTCTTCAGGCAAGCGTTCTTATTACGAGAATATTTGCTTCAACTCTTCCTGAAGGAAGTATTTCAGCTCTTCAGTATGCCATGCGTCTTATTCAATTTCCTTTAGGACTTTTTCCTATAGCACTTTCCACAGCTTTCTTTCCTCATCTTTCTACTCTTGCCGCAGAAGGGGACAGGGAAGGTATTAAAAAATCTGTCAGCATGGGAATGAGGGTTATTTTTTTTCTTCTTATTCCCTCTGCAGTTGGTCTTGTAATGCTGAGAAAAGAGCTTGTGGCGGTTTTGTTCCAGCATGGAGCTTTTTCTTTAAAAGATACACTGCTTACAGGTCAGGCGCTTTTTGGCTATTCCATTGGCCTTTTTGCTATGGGAGCTTGTATGATTTTAACCCGTGCTTTTTATTCCTTACAGGACTTTTTAACTCCTCTCAAAATATCTTTTCTTTCTCTCCTTGTAAGTATTCTTTTTAATTTTATTTTGATAGGTCCTTTAAAAGTTGAAGGACTTGCACTTGCCACCTCTTTATCCAGTATCTTTAATATGCTGGCCTTAATTTATCTTCTGAGGAAGAGACTTAATGACATAGAAGGATACTCTATCTTAAAGTCCTTTATTAAGTCTTCCTTTGCAGGGCTCTCTGCGGGATTTTTCATTTATCTTTTGTCAAGAATTTTTAAATATTTAGGGGTTGGATTTTCTTTCCCACAGATGATTTTTTATGTTGTATTATGTGTTGTTTCAGGATTTTTTATAGTTATTATCCTTTCCTTACTGTTAAAGTCAGAGGAATTAAATATTGCACTTTCTTTTTTATCCAGGAGAAAATGAGCTCCTATCTTTTGAAATTTATGGGAATTGATCTTGCTGGAAAAGAGGAAAAACCCACAGGATGGGCGGTAATAGATAATAATCTTTCCCTTTGGACAGAACCCGGAGAAGTTTTTAGTAATCTGGAAATTATAGAAAAGGTAAGGGAAATAAGACCTGAGTGGATCGGAATAGATGCACCTTTGAGTTTTCCAAGAGGAAAGGATAAAATGAGGCTTTGTGATAAGAAATTGCGTCAGTTTGGCTCTCCTGCTCTTTCTCCTTTTTTTCTTTCTTCCCTTGTTAAAAGAGGTATGGAGATTGCAAGAATACTGAAAGACGAGGGATACAAATATATAGAGGTTTATCCAAGAGCCACTCAAAAGATTTTAAACATTAAAACAGAGGGGAAAAAACCAGGGAAATCCTGGTGTATCTCCTGCCAGAGAGAAATTTCAAAACTTTTAAAAGGTATTTTGCCACCGGAAAAAAAGGTTTACTCTTCACATGCTCTTGATGCTATTTTGTGTGCCTATACTGCTTACTGCAGGTGGAAGGGAAATTATAGAGAAATTGGGGGCGAAGAAGGCAAAGTGGTTGTCCCCTGTTGACAAAATGCTTTTTAGTGTTAGTTTAAAATTAGTTTCCGGGCAAACGATTTTCTTAAAAGGGAGGTTGGAGTTGGAGAAGGTAATAGCTGTTATCTTGGCTGCCGGAGAAAGTACCAGGATGAATTCCCCTATCAGCAAGCTTTTACATAAAATAGGTGACTATTTTTTAATAGAATTACCAGTGAAAGCATGCATTAAAGCAGGAGTTGGCAGAATAATAATGGTGGTTGGTCACCAGGCAGAGAAGATAAAGGAGGTTGTGGGGGGAAGGTGTCTTTATGTTTATCAGGAGGAAAGGCTGGAACAGGTGATGCTTTGAGAAAAGCATCCTTTCTTTTTTCCAGCTTCAATGGGGAAGTTCTGGTTCTTCCAGGTGATGCTCCCTTTGTAACCTATTCTATTTTAAAAGATATCGTGAGATACCACAGAGAAAAAAATTCTGTCGCAACTATTTTAACAGCCTTTCTTTCTGATCCTGCCTCTTATGGTAGAGTTGTTCGAGATAGTAATAATACCGTAAAAAAAATAGTTGAGAAAAAAAACGCCACTCCTGAGGAATTAAGAATAAAGGAAGTTAATTCTGGTGTTTACTGTTTTGATGCGCAGAAAATTGTAGAGGTTTTACCTCTTCTTAGACCTGATAAGGTAAGCGGAGAAGTTTATCTAACCGATGTTTTTGAGATTTTCTACAGTAAAGGACAGAGAGTTGAGGCCCTTTGTGTTCAAGACCCTCTTGTCGCTATGGGGGTGAATACTCCCTGCGATCTTGAAAGGGCAAGAAAGATTTTTGCGCAAAAATACAAAAACTTAATAAATTGAAAAAATGTCTTCCTATATCTTGATTATAGATCAGGGAACAACGGGAACAAGAGCTATAATTTTTGATGAAGGTGCAAACCCTATCTCTCAGAGTTATCGTCAGCTCAACCAGTATTATCCAGAACCTGGATGGGTAGAGCAGGATGCGAAGGAGATATGGCAAAGCACCCTTTCTGTAATTAAAGGAGTTATTGAGAAAAGCAAAATATCTCCTTCTAAAATAGAAGCAGTAGGCATTACCAATCAGAGAGAAACAACTCTTTTCTGGGATAAAAATACAGGAGAACCCTTAGGAAGAGCTATAGTCTGGCAGTGCAGGAGAACCGTAGATATTTGTGAGAAGTGGAAAAAACAGGGGTTTGAAAAAATTGTAAAGAAAAAAACAGGCCTTTTTCTTGACCCTTACTTTTCGGCAAGTAAGATAAGGTGGGCTATAGACAACATTCCTTCTTTTGACTTCTTGATCTCTCAGGGTAAAATTCTTTTTGGAACAGTGGAGACTTATCTTATATTTAAGCTTACAGGAGGGAAGAAGCACCTTACTGATTACACAAATGCCTCAAGAACCATGCTTTTTAATATTCACAGGTTAAAATGGGACAGGGAACTTCTGAGTATGTTCGGGATTCCTGAGAACATTCTCCCCCAACCTCTTCCCTCAAGGAGTATTTTTGGTAAAACAGAAAAAGTACCCTTTCTTCCCTCAGGTATACCTATTGCTGCAGCAGTGGGAGATCAACAAGCCTCTCTTTTTGGGCACGGGTGCACTCTTTACGGGGATACTAAGATCACTTATGGAACAGGATGTTTTCTTCTTGTAAATACCGGAGAAAGGTTATTTGATTCTCCAAATCTTATCACCACTCTTGCCTGTGACTCTAAGGGGATGCCCTGCTATGCTCTTGAGGGAAGTATTTTTATTGCAGGAGCCGCTATTCAATGGTTAAAAGAAGGGTTGCAGGTTGTAAGTGATCCTTCTCAAACTGCTGAGATGGCACAGAGGATTAAGGATACAGGAGGTGTTTATTTTGTGCCTGCTTTTGTTGGTCTTGGGGCTCCCTACTGGAATCCAAAAGTAAAAGGTGCTATTCTGGGTATTACAAGAGGCACAAAAAAAGAGCATATAGTAAGAGCTTCTCTTGAAGCAATTGCCTATCAGGTTAAAGACCTTGTAGGTGTGGTTGAGGATACAATGAAATTTAAAATAAAAAGGCTCAGGGTGGATGGAGGGGTTTCCAGAAATGATTTTCTTATGCAGTTTCAGTCAGATATTTTGGGCGTTCCTGTGGAGAAGGCTCCTTATAGTGAGACCACTGCCTTTGGGACTGCACTTGTTGCGGGTCTTACCACGGGACTTTGGAGCGAGGAAAAAATAAAGTTCTTTTTGAAAAAAGGGAAGGTTTTTTCGCCAAAAATGGATGAAGAAAAAGCAAAATTTTTATACCAGGGCTGGAAAAAAGCTCTTTTACTCTTGACTGGAAAAGCATAATTTTTTTGCTCTGGACTTTTATCCTTAGATGGTTAGAATATAAGAAAATCAGGTTTGGAAGGCTTAGATGGAGAGAATTTATATATTTGATACTACCTTACGTGATGGAGAGCAAACACCAGGTGTTGCTTTCACCTGTGAAGAGAAGGTGAAGATAGCAAAGGCTTTGGAAAAATTGGGAGTTGATGTAATTGAGGCAGGTTTTCCCGCTTCTTCTTCTGGAGACTTCAAGGCGGTTAAACTTGTTGCTGAAGAAGTCCAAGGTCCCACAATAGCTGCTCTTGCAAGAGCTCTACCTGAAGATATTAAAAAAGCAGCAGAGGCAATTAAACCTGCAAAAAAAGGTAGAATTCACACCTTTATAGCTACCTCTCCTCTGCATATGGAATATAAACTTAAAAGAAAGCCCGATGAGGTTTTGAAGATAGCAGTAGAGGCTGTCAAGCTGGCGAGGGAGTACACGCAGGATGTTGAATTCTCTCCTGAGGATGCTTCAAGAAGCGATTTTTCTTTCCTTTGTGAGGTAAATCAAGCTGTTGTTGAGGCAGGTGCAAGAGTGGTTAATATCCCCGATACAGTTGGATATGCGACACCTGAGGAGTTTGCAAATTTAATTAAAAAAATAAAAGTTAAAGTTCCAGCCGTAAATCAGATCACGTTAAGTGTTCACTGTCATGATGATCTTGGCATGGCTGTTGCTAATTCTTTGAGTGCGGCAAAAATGGGTGCAAGACAGATAGAGTGTACAATTAATGGAATTGGAGAAAGAGCAGGTAATGCAGCTTTGGAAGAAATTGTTATGGCAATAAAAACAAGAGAGGATTTTTTTGATTTCTATACCGGGATAAATACAAAGGAAATTTACCCTACATCCCGTCTTGTTTCTCATCTAACAGGTATCGCGGTTCAACCCAACAAGGCAATAGTGGGTAAGAATGCCTTTCGTCACCAGGCAGGAATTCATCAGGATGGTGTCTTAAAAAAAGCAACAACTTACGAGATTATGACACCTTCTTCAATTGGACTTAAAGAAAGCGAACTTGTACTTGGTAAGCTATCCGGACGTCATGCATTCAGAGAAAGATTGAAGAAGCTCGGGTTTAACCTTACTGAAGAACAATTTGAAAGATGCTTCAATATTTTTAAGAACCTTGCTGAAAAGAAAAAGGAGATATTTGATGAGGATCTTATTCTTATTGTGGAAGAAGAAACTGCTAAAATTCCCGAGTTTTTCTCACTTGAATACATTCACACTGTCACCGGAAACAAAGTCCTTCCTACAGCTACAGTAAGGATAAAAAAGAATGGCAGGATTTTCCAGGAGGCAGCTTGCGGAGATGGCCCAATTGACGCCACTTACAAAGCAATAGATAGGATATGTAACCTTGACCTTACTTTAGTTGAGTATTCCATTCAATCTGCGACTGGTGGAAAAGACGCTCTGGGAGAGGTTACTGTCAGAGTTAAAAAGGGAGATATTCTTGTTTCAGGAAGAGGTTCTTCTACTGACATAATTGAAGCAAGTGCCAAAGCTTATATTAATGCTATCAATCGTTTGCTGTATCGATATACAAGGGAGGAAAATGCAAGAGATAATTGAGAAGATAAAAGATATAGAGGAAAAGTTGGAGGAAGAGATAGGGAAGGCAGATATAGATAAAATAGAGGTTATAAAGACAAGGTTTCTTGGAAGAAAAAGAGGAGAAATTACTCTTTTACTGAAGCAACTTCCGGGTTTGCCTCCGGAAGAGAAACCCAAAATAGGCAGACTTTTAAATGACCTGAAAAAAAAGGCTGAAAAGCTTATAGAGGAGAGAAGAAAGTCCCTTGAGAGGAAAAGAGCCGAATACAAGATAGATGTTACTTTCCCGGGGGAAAAACCTCTTACAGGTAAAATTCATCCTTTAACCCAAACCATCCGGCAAATTAAAGAGATTTTTATTGGGCTTGGATTTGAAGTTGTGACCGGTCCTGAAATAGAGACAGAGTACTATAATTTCGAAGCTTTAAATATACCTGAATTTCACCCTGCTCGGGATGAACAGGATTCTTTTTATATTGATTTTAAATCAGGTTATCTTCTGAGAACTCAGACGTCTCCTGTTCAGATAAGAGTGATGGAAAAATCCTTACCTCCTATAAGGATTATTTCGCCAGGTCTTTGCTACAGAAGGGATGCAATTGATGCTTCTCATTTTCCTGTCTTCCATCAGGTAGAGGGTCTTGCTGTGGATAAAGATATTACCTTTTCTGACCTTAAAGGATGTCTTACCTATTTTGCAAAGGAGATGTTTGGTGAGGATACAAAGTTACGTTTTCGTCCAAGCTATTTCCCTTTCACAGAACCGAGTGCAGAAGTTGACATAAGTTGTATTATGTGCAAAGGTTCGGGTTGTAAAGTTTGTTCTGGGAAGGGATGGTTAGAGATACTTGGTTGTGGAATGGTTGACCCCGAAGTCTTTAAGAATGTGGGGTATGATCCGGAAAAGTATCAGGGCTTTGCTTTTGGTATGGGGGTTGAGAGAATATGCATGCTTAAGTATGGCATAGATGATATTAGACTTTTTTTTCAAAATGATTTGAGGTTTTTAAAGCAATTTTAAAGGGGGCAGTTTTGATCCAATTTGAAGGTGAGCCATCTTTTGATGTTGGTATTAAGAATGTTAAGAGAATAGAAGAGGTTAAAAGTGGAGATTTAAAATCTCCTCCCTTAAAAGTAAAGGTTTTGGGAGTGGGTGGGGCAGGTTGCAATATTATCTCTCGTATTTTTCCGCACAGCTTTGGTAACGTGGAGTTTGCAGCCTGCGATTCAAGTATAAAGGCTCTCTCACTGTGCGAGGGAATGAAGAGATTTTTGGTGGGAGAATCAGTGACAAGAGGATGGGGTACAGGAGGGGATAAAGAGGTGGCAAGGAGGATTATCCAGGAAGCAGAAAGTGATATAAAAGAGTTTTTGGATAACACCAATCTTTTGTTTGTTGTCTGTTCTTTAAGTAAGGGTTTAGGAGCAGGAGCTTCCCCCGCGATCTTTAAGATAGCAAGGGAAAAGGGAGTTTTGAGTGTTGGTTTTTTTGTCCTGCCCTTTGAATTTGAAGGTGAGGAATGTGTTGAGAATTCCAAGAAGGTTTTAGAAGAGCTCTGGCATCTTGTGGATGGAGCTGTAATTGTTTCCAATGATGCTCTACTCAATTATTCTAAGGAAGAGTCTGGAAGTTCTTTTTCTCTTGATGAAGCTTTTACAAAGATAGATGAGATTCTGGAAATTTTTCTGCAGTCAGTTGAGGTTATTCTTTACAGGCCGGGGTTAATTAGTGTTGATTTTGCTGATCTTAAATCTTTTCTAACAAAGGGGAAGCAGATAATGATAACAAAAGGTAGAGGTAGTGGAGAGAGGTGTGTTGAGGAGGCGATGGAGGAGATTTTTTATTCTCCCTTTTGGGGAGAAATTCCTTTCAGAAAGGTGAAGGGGATTTTACTTAACATCTTTGCAGGGAAAGATTTTAAAGTAAATCAACTGAAAAAGATTATTCTCTCCTTACGAGAGAAAGCAGGCTACTCCATACCGATTAATTTCGGAGTCTATCTTGAAAGGGAATCCTCAGATGATCTTACTTTGACCTTGATTTCTTCTGTCGCAAAAGAGCCTGGCTTTAAGAAGGATAAAGAGCCTTTTCGAAAAGAGTTAGAATCTGGTAGGTATGACCAGCATGATCTTGACGTTCCTACTTTTCTAAGGAAAAAGTTAACTTGATTAAAATATAGCAGTAGTAAAAGTTTGGTTAAATGTTTAAATGGATTAAAGAAAATAAAGGGAAAATCCTGGGTGGATTAAGTGGATTTTTGTTTGCTCTTATTCTTATTTTTGCCTGGCCTATTATACTCATGGCAACTTTTGTACTGATGGGTATTGTGCTGGGAGCGTTCTTTGATGTATTTTACAGAATTCGCAAATGGCTGGAAAAGTCAATATACGAGAAAAATTCCAATGAAAAAAGTTAAAAGAGAGGAGTATCTCTATGAAAAGGGCAGATGGCAGAGCTCCAGATGAAATTCGTCCTATTTCTCTTGAGAGAGGTTTTATAAAACATGCGCAGGGATCTGCTCTTATAAGTTTTGGCAATACCAAAGTTTTATGTGTTGCAATGGTGGAGGAAGGTGTACCTCCTTTTTTAAAAGGGACAGGTAAAGGATGGCTTACTGCTGAATACTCAATGCTTCCTTATTCCACTCCAAACAGATCTCCCAGGGAAATTGACCAGAAAAAGGGTAGGTCCTACGAGATCCAGAGATTAATAGGAAGGTCTCTAAGAGCGGTGGTGGACCTTAATAAAATTCCGGACAAGACCATCTGGATAGATTGTGATGTTCTACAAGCAGATGGTGGGACAAGATGTGCAGCTATAACAGGATCTTTTGTCTGCCTTCTCGATGTTGATAACTGGCTTCAGAGAAAAAAAATTGTGGATGACACTATAATAAAGGATTTTCTGGCAGCTGTTTCCGTAGGGCTTGTTAATGATGAGATTCTTTTAGATCTTACTTTTTATGAGGATTCTCGGGCAAGTATAGATATGAATCTTGTGATGACAGCAGGCAAAAAACTTGTGGAGCTGCAGGTTAGCGGGGAGGAGTATTTTTTCTCCAGGGAGCTTCTGGATAAGTTAATAGATGTTGCCGAAAAAGGGGTAGAATTTATTATCCAGGAAGAAAAGAGGCTTCTTTAATGGAGCTTGTTCTTGCAACAAGAAATTCTGACAAAATAAGAGAGATAGAAAAAGCTTTAAAAAACCTTCCTATAAAAATACTTACCTTCAAAGACTTTTCTAATTTTCCCTATGTGGAAGAGAGTGGAAAGAGTTTGAAGGAGAATGCTCTTTTAAAGGCAAAGGCTATAGCAAAATTCACAGGAAAACTTTCTCTTGCTGATGATTCAGGTCTTGAAGTTGAATATTTAAAGGGAGCTCCAGGAGTTTATTCCTCTCGGTTTGCAGGTGAAAATGCCTCTTATGAGGATAATAACAGAAAACTTTTATCTTTGTTAAAGGATGTACCTTACGATAAAAGAGGAGCTCTTTTCAGGTGTGTGATAGCTTTTGCAAAGCCTGAGGGGAAGTATTTCATTGTGGAGGGAGCCTGTCCGGGTAAGATAGTCTTTTCCCCGAGAGGAAGAGGTGGTTTTGGTTACGACCCTATTTTTCAACCAGAAGGTTATAAAAAAACTTTTGCACAGCTTTCCCTTGAGGAGAAAAATCGTATCTCCCACAGAGCAAAAGCTCTTTCTAAGGCAAGAGAGATTTTGGAAAAACTTATAAGAAAGGGAAATAAATTTTTAGTTGGAATTACCGGCAATATGGGTTGTGGCAAGACCACAGTTTCAAGTTTTTTTGAAAGAGAGGGCTTTAAGGTTATATACGCAGATAAAATTGGTCATCAGATTTTAGAGGAAGAAAAAGTAAAGGAAAAACTTCTCGCCTTATTTGGAGAGGATGTATTAGGTAATAATAGAAAAGTATCACGGGAAAAATTAAGAAAGATAGTTGGTGAGGATAAAGAGAAACTTTACAAACTGAACAGGTTGCTTCATCCTCTAATAAAGCAAAAGATATGGGAAATTTTAGAAAGGTGCGAGGATAAAGTCATTTTCATAGAGGCTGCCCTTATTTTTGAAGCAAGCTGGGATTTTTTTATGGACAGAATTATTACTGTTTTCTGCTCCAGAGAAAAGCAAATTGAGAGGATAAGAAAAAAAGGTCTTGAACCTGAGCAGATAAGGGCTTTGCTTGATTCACAGCTTCCTCAGGAGGAAAAGATAAAAAAAGCAGATTTTGTTATCCAGAATGAGAAAGCTTTAAAAGAGCTTGAGATGGATGCAAAAAATGTTCTGAAGGAGATTTTGGAGGAAGTAAAAATTGGCTGCAAGAGCTGACAAGGAAAAAATTTGCCGGATATTTAGGGAAATGGCAGACTTTCTTGCTATAAAAGGAGAAAATCCCTTTAGGATAAGAGCTTATGAAAAGGCAGCAGATATTATTCAGCATCTTTCAGGCAATATTGAGGAACTTTACCAAAAAGGTGAGCTAAGTAAAATTCCCGGGATTGGTAAGGGTATGGTAGAGAAAATAGAGACGATTCTTAAAACAGGTACTTTACCAGCTTATGAGGAATTGAAAAGGTCTCTTCCAGAAGGACTTATTGAGCTTCTTTCAGTCCCTGATGTTGGACCCAAAACTGCAAAACTCCTTTATGAAAAAATAGGAGTAAAGAACTTGAAAGAGCTTGAGGAAGCCGCAAAGGCAGGTAAATTGAGAAGTCTTCCTGGATTAGGAGCTAAAAAGGAGGAGAATATTTTAAGAGGTATAAGGCTCTACAAGACCCGTTCTTCAAGAATTCTCCTTGGAAAAGCCTTACCTCTTGTGAAAAGTATTATAGAGGAACTGGAGAAAAAAGCGGGCTCTTGCATAGAGAAAATCTCTATGGCAGGCAGTTTGCGCAGAGGGAAGGAGACTGTTGGAGATATAGATATTCTTGCCACCTCTCCCAGTTCTTCTTTTTTGATGGAAGTTTTTACAAACCTTCCTTTTGTTAAAGATGTTCTGGCAAAAGGGGAAACAAAGTCCAGCATTTTGACCGGTGATGGACTTCAGGTAGATCTCAGGGTTGTCGCCTCTGACTGTTTTGGTGCCGCAATTCAGTACTTTACAGGTTCGAAGGAGCATAATATAAGACTTCGAGAAAAGGCTATAAAAAAAGGTTTAAAGATAAACGAATATGGTGTTTTTGCTCAAAATGGAAAAAAGATAGGAGGTAAAGAAGAAGCAGAAATTTATGACATTTTGGGTTTGTCGTTTATTCCTCCAGAATTAAGGGAAGATAGAGGAGAAATTGAAGCAGCGGAGAAAGGTGCTCTTCCTGATCTTTTAGAGGAAGAGGATATAAAAGGTGACCTTCATATTCACACAAAGGCAAGTGATGGAGCAGATGATATTGAGGATATAGTAGAAAAAGCAAAAGAAAAAGGCTATGAGTATATTGCTATTACTGACCACACTTATTCACTCAGAGTGGCAGGAGGGCTTGCCCCTGAGGATATACTTGCTCAGATTGAGAGGATAAAAAAGGTAAATTCCAGACTTTCCGGGATTAGAATCTTAAGCGGAGCTGAGGTTAATATACAGCTTGATGGAAGCCTTGATTTACCTGATGAAGTTCTATCAAAGCTTGATGTCGTGATTGCCGCTGTTCATACAGGGTTTAGACAGGACAAAGATGTAATGACAAAACGTGTAATCAAGGCTATCTCTCATCCTCTTGTTCATATTCTTGCTCATCCCTCTGGAAGACTTTTGGGAGAGCGTGAAAGCTATGCCATTGATCTTGACAGAGTGCTTGATGTAGCTGCCAGAAAAGGGGTGTGGATGGAGATAAATTCTCAACCCGAGCGCCTTGACTTAACCGATTACTGGGCAATGGAGGCAAAGAAAAGAGGGGTAAAGATAGTAATTAACACTGATGCTCACAGCAGGGATTCACTTGATTTTATCAAGTTAGGTGTGATTACTGCTCGCAGAGGATGGTTAGAAAAACAGGATGTTATAAATACCCTTTCCTTAAAAGAGCTTCTTAAAGAACTTAAGAAGAAACATAAAAAGATGTAGAGGAAACGCAAAAAGATGTTATTGAGTTGGTTCAGGAGGCAGGGCTCTTTTTAATGAGAGAATTCCAATTTTGTAGCGGGCCATAACTGTAAGTTTGGGATCTGTATCAAGCTGCGACACTATGCCGAATTCTGTGATAGCTTCTGGTATCTTATTTTGAGCTTCATAGGCGTTGCCCAGTAGAAAGTGTGCTTCAGCACTTTGTGGATTCAATTTAACAGCTTCTTTTGCGTCTTTCTCTGCGGCAGAGAATTTCCCCAATCTCATCCAGCTCATTCCCCTTGCAAGGTAGAAGTCGTATAACGAGGGATACCTTTCTTTTGCCTTGATGAAATAACTTTTTGCTCTATCTTTATCTCCCAAAAACTCACAGATAACTCCTGCCATAAGATAGGCAACAGGTTCCTCGGGGCTAATTTTTGTAGCTTTTTGATAGGTTTCAAGGGCGGGGTTTATTTTTCCCTCTTCAAGAAGGCGCTCTGCCTCCTGAATGCAGCTTATATAAGGGGTAGGCTTTGGGAGGATATAAGTAAAAAAAAGATAAACAAATCCAAGACATGCCCCTGCTATTATTGCCCGCTTTATCCATTTTCTTTTAAATCTTCTTTTTTCCTCCCTTATTATTTCGTCAGGATACCACCACCATTTTTTGGGAGGGATGTTTTTCTCTTGCCTGTAGAAAACAGGGTCACCTGTTGAGCTTTTTAATTTTTTCCAGAATATCTTTGCCTTCTCTTTAATAATCTGATCAAGACTATCCAGTCTTGATTTTTCTGCTGAAAGATCTACCCCCTTTTTTTCTAATTTCTCCATCAGATTTTTTATCTTATCTCTCAGCTCAAGCGTCTCAATTACTTTACCATCTTCAATTTCCTCTATCTCCAGGAGGTATTTTCTATAATTTTCTATCCACTCTCTTAATTCACCCCGGGTCTCTCTTTTCATTTCTTAGTTTTAAAGGAGCCTGTTTTTTCTTTCTCCGAGCCTTCTGGCAAATTCTCTTGCCTGGGATACTGTCTTTATACTTCTAAAATCTATGACTATGGAACCTTTCTCCTCAAGTCTTTTCATTATTCTTTTCATAGCCTTTGATGTTCCCAGAGGTCTGGGATAGACAAAGACCACTGATCTTTTTCCCTGGAGTCCTGAGCATTTTTTGATGAAACTCTCAAGGCTTTCAGAGAACTTACCTCCCCACGCACCTTCAACAGCACTTCCTACAAATACAAGTTCATACTGAAACAGACTCGGGATTCTTGTGACTTTCTCAGTTCTTATTTCATCTACTGTGTGGCCCTGACTTTGGAGGGTTGCAAGTATTGTCCTTGTAATTCCATCAAATTTTCTTGACCTACTGGAGTAGACTACTGCTATTCTCATTTTAAAATTTTGTGTAAATTGGTTTTATTTTTTTCTTCCTGTGATAGGTTTCTACCTGAGCTACAAAAGTTCTCACTTTGTTCAGGTAATTTGCCTGGCGTGAACCGTCATAAGATAGAGAAAGTATAGGAAATTCAGGGAAATCTCTTTCTATTTGAGAGGTTACTGCTACAGTTAGATTACCAGGCATACAGGTAAAAGGCATCACATTTACAACCCCATCTCTTCCCCTTTCTATTGAACTTATTATTTTACCCACAGAGAGTATAGCTTCTCCTCTGAGGGATCTGTGAATGTATTTTTCTCCTAATTTAATTATATGTTCAATGTCAGGTTCTTCAAATCCTTTTATAAGATCTTTAAAAGGCTCTTCCAAACGCTTATCCACTATCTCCTGATAGAAGTTTCTTATTCTGTTTTTTATAAATTCAAGAGGTTTTCCTTCTCTCAAAGTTGTTTCTTTATACATCTCGTTTGTATAAAAGAACCATTCTCTCATAGAAGCAAGCTCAACTTTCAACCCCAGTTTTTCAAGTTCGTCTATTATAAAAAGATTAGCATAGGGGTTGTGTCTCACATATATCTCACCTACAATTGTTACCACAGGTTTTTCACTCTTTTTTCTTTCTATTTTTTTGAATCTTTGAGCCGCTTCTCTCATTAAAGGCAAAAGGGGTTTCTCTTCTCTTATAGCCTGACACACCTTCTCTCTGTATTCCAGGTAAACTCTGTCTGTTTCACCTTTATTTTTTTCATCAGGGCGAATTATTCTCTGAACCTTTCTAAGAATATCAATGGCTGCAATCCCGCTCCAGGCAAGTTTTGTAAACCTTACACCGAAACCTGCATAACTGTTTTCAGAGTTTAAGGATATAATGGGTATTTGTGGGTAACCTATTCTTTTTAAAAGCTGCTCCTGAAATTTTTTGTACTGACCGAATCTGCAGGGACCTTCTGCTGTCCCCATAAAGAAAGCCACTTTTTCAGGGTTAAAATCCCTTCTTTTCATTACCTTCAGCATGTCACCTGTTGTTAGAATACAGGGATAGCATTCTCTCCCCGTTGTGTATTTTTGCCCTTCTCTTACAGATTCATCATCACTTGGTGGCATCACCTCTGCTTTTTGTCCTAATGCTTCAAAGGTTGCTTTTAAGGCATAAGAGTGATCGTCCATGTAAGGGATATAAATTACTCTATCATTTCTTGAGAAATCTTTTGAAGAGGGTATAATGGTTTTTCTTTTCTCTTTTTCTTGAAGGAGTGTTCCTTGAATGCTATCAAGGAAAGCCTCAAGTCGTGTTATTATTCCAGCCTCAGCCGAATGCTCGTCTATCTGAAGTTCCAGGGAGGGTCTTTCCATTTCCTCTTCAAAAAATTTTGTCACAAAGGAATCCGGTCCACATCCAAAATTGGTTATATAAATAGGATAAAGATTCTTTGTTTTTTTAATTTCTCTTGCTGCAGCAAGGATTCTCTGACCATAGTTCCAGTACATATTAGGGTAATCTTCTGCTATATTGCCTGGATTAAGATCAAGAAAATCCATGGGTATTGCCAGCATTCCAAGTTCTGCCATTTTATCTGCAATGTCCATGTTTAAGCCTGGATCACATCCATTGTATGGGCGGGAGATTATTACAAATCCTCTTTTATCACCCAAATTCTTTAATACCTCCTCTCCTTTTTTTCTCAGGGCTTTGTAAAATTCGCTCTGGACTTTCTTTGCCACATCAATTGCTCTCTTGATTTTTTCCTCATTATCTGTTAGCATTTTTCCTATGCTCATCAGAGATTTATCAACCCCTTCTCTCAGAGATATTTTTGGTTGTAGAACTTTTATAGAGTACTTTTCTAAGGGGATTGCAGAATTTATGAAATAAGGAAGTCCCTGTGACCAGGGACAGTTATAAGTTCTTCTGAGACGCTTATCTTTTTGTGGGAAGTCAACAATACTTGGGAGAAAAAGATAGTCAACTCCTTTTTCCAGAAGGTCCATCACATGGCCATGGGCTACTTTGATGGGGAAACATACCTCAGCTGTTACAAGCTCTACTCCTTTGTGAATTATCCTGTCGTTTGTTCTTGAGGAAAGGACTACTTCAAATCCGAGTTCTGTAAAGAAACTTTCCCATAAAGGAGAAAGTTCAAATGTATGCAAAGCTCTTGGTACCCCGATTTTTTTATCGCCTTTTCTCTTTGAGTACCTTGTGAAAAGGAGTTTTTCTCTTTCCTTGAAAAGATTTGGTACTTTCTTTCCCCTTTTTCCTTCTTTGCCGCTGTATTTTTCACATCTATCTCCGTAAGTTAAAGGCTCCTTTTCTCCTTCAATAAACACTCTGTTGACTTTGCAGTTATTCGGGCAATCATGGCATTCAAAAGATTCCATTTTATATTTTACGTCAGCAAGTCCAAATCCTTTGAATTTGCTTTCACCTTTTGTCTCTTCTTTTGCCAGGATAGCCGCTCCTATTGCTCCAAGGACTTCATTATGAGGAGGAACTGTAACCTTTTTGCCCAGTATTTTTTCAAAGGCAGCTACAACTGCTCTGTTACATGCAGTTCCGCCCTGGAAGAAGATGTTGTTTCCTATTTTTCTATTTTCCACCACCTTGTTGAGGTAGTTGTAAGCTACAGAGTAGGCAAGTCCTGCAACAAGGTCAGGTATAGGAACACCCCTTTGCAGGTGTTCAAATAATGCTGACTCCATGAAAACCGTGCACCTATCTCCAAGGTTTGCAGGGTTTTCTGCAGTGAAAGCAATGTTTTCAAATTCCTTTTTTATATTTATCTTCAACTCCTCTGCCTGTTCTTCCAGAAAAGACCCTGTTCCTGCTGCACAGGCCTTGTTCATTGTAAAATCAACAATAACCCCATTTTTTAAACTTATATACTTTGAATCCTGCCCCCCAATTTCAAATATAGTGTCAACTTTGGGGTCTATGTTTAAAGCTCCTCTTGCCTGAGCAGTTATCTCGTTTTTAATTACATCAGCCCCAACAAAGGCACCAATTAAATATCTTCCAGAACCTGTGGTCCCAACTCCTCTAATTTTCACCTTTCCCTCAACCTTTTCTCTTACCTCTCTTAAACCGTCCTGGACAGCTTTTAAAGGTTTGCCTGCTGTGGGAAGGTAACTTTTTGCTATCAGTTTGTTATTGCTATCTATGACGGCCACGTTTGTGCTGACAGAACCTATGTCTATCCCTATATAAGCGTCAACAAGCTCACCTGTTTCAGGAAATTGATATTCTTCTTCTCTCTTTGAAGGTTTTTCATCTTCAAAGTCAAGGGAGAGTTTGGGAAGTCCTTTCTTTCCTTTTCTTATTTTAACCTGGATGTCAAACTTTTCAGGGTTGAAATTTCCGGAATCCTCTTTTTCTTTAAGCAAGAGAGCTGCTCCTAAGGCTCCCAGGGAGAAAAAATGAGGTAAAACAAAGATATCTTCCCGCTGAAGTACTTTTTTGAAAGCTACAAGCATTGCCTTATTAGCAGCTACTCCCCCCTGAAAGGAAATGGGTCCTTTAAGTTCTTTACCTCGAGCAATGTTACTTCTGTAGCTTCTGACAAGGGCCTCACACAAGCCCATGGTTATATCTTGCATGGGAGTTGCTTTTTGCTGGAGATGAATCATATCGGATTTGGCAAATACAGCACATCTTCCAGCTATTCTTGCGGGATTTGTGGACTTAAGAGCTACTTTTGCAAATTCTTCCTCTATGTTTAATTCCAATCTTTTAGCCTGTTGATCCAGAAAAGACCCTGTTCCTGATGCACAACTTGAGTTCATTCCAAAATCTGTTACCTCCCCGTTTTCGTTGAGGGAGATGAACTTGGCATCCATACCTCCTATATCAATTATGGTTCTTATTGAGGGGTCGATATGGTGGGTTCCTTTTGCCTGGGCGATTACCTCTTCAAAATAAGGGATTTGCCATTCTCTGGCAAGGAGTTCTCCGTTGGATCCTGTTACTGCTACACAATCAAATGGGTAGGTAGGATATATTTTTTTCAGGATCTCTGTTGCTTTTTTAAAAGGCTGTCCATTATGACGGGTATATTTTTCTTCGTAAACTATCTTTCCCTCAAAATTTATAATTATCACATTTACCGAGACCGAGCCTAAATCCAATCCTGCGATATATCTCTCTCTCATTTTTATACCTTTTAATCTAACTACATAAAGTTAATTTTTCAGGGGATTATAGCACAAAGAAAGTCACTGTCAACCACCAGCAAAACAGGGAAAGGAATTTTCCAGGCTTTGGTTTGAATTCAGGGTTAAATTTTAAGAAAGAATATAGACACGCCAAAGTAAATGGTGAGAGAAAAGATATCAAGAATAGTTGTAATAAGAGGTCCTGACACAACTGCAGGGTCAAGTTTTAACCTTTTGCATACGAGAGGAAGAAGTGAACCAAGAGATGTGGCAGTAACAATGGCTATTAACATACTAAAGGCAACACATACTCCCAGAAGAGAATTCCTTTGGAATATAATTGCTCTGATAAGGGTAATTCCTCCTAAGGGTATACCCATTATTCCTCCTATGAATATCTCCTTTTTTACCACAAGCCATATGTCTTTTAGCCTTACCTCACCAATTGCAAGTCCTCTTACGACTGCCATTGCTGCTTGAGTTCCTGCGTTACCTGATGTATCCATCAATACCGGTATATAAAAAGCAAGGGAAACTACACTTTCCAGGGCAAAGGAAAATTTTTGCATTACAATTCCTGAGAAAAAACCTGTGATGCCGAGAATTACAAGCCAGGTGAGTCTGTTTTTTGCAATGGTTGTTGCTCGCATTTTCATGTATTCTTCACTGTGCTTTCCTGCTGCTCCAAATTTATACATATCTTCTGTATTTTCCTCTCTTATAACATCTATAACATCATCCACAGTAATTATTCCTTTCATTTTTCCATTTTCATCAACTACAGGTAAGGCAAGAAGATCATAATTTGCTATTCTTTTTGCCACTTCTTCTTGATCCATTGTTACAGGTAAGGTTATTGGGTTGCGGTGCATGAGTTTTTTTATCTTTTTTTCAGGGTCTGCCAGAATAAGTTCTTTTAAAGAAAGGACACCGACGAGTTTGTCTTTCTCATTGAGAACATAAATGTAATACACCATTTCCAGGTCTTTTGCGCTTTTTCTAAGTTCCTCAAGTGCCTCTCCTGCTGTCATATTTTCTCTTACCCTGGCAAACTCTGTTGTCATTATTCCTCCGGCACTTGTGGGAGGGTAGCTCATCAGTTCTTTTACATCCTGTGCCTCCTCCTTTTTCATTATTGATAAAAATCTTTCTGCTATTTCTGGGGAGAGTTCCTCGAAAAGGTCAGCTCTTTCATCAGGTGCAAGTTCATTGAGAAGACCTCTTTTTTTCACATCATCTATTGTGGTTAAAATTTCTATCTGTTCTTCCTCATCGAGTTTTTCAAAAACATCAGCAGCAAAATCAAGATCCCATAGAGAAAAAAGGTACACCTTTTCTCTCAGGGAAAATTCTCCCATAACCTGTGCTATTTCCACAGGTTCATAATCCTTAAAAATCTCTTTCAACTCTTCCTTTTCCTTTTTAGCAATGAGCTCTTTTATTTCCGGTAAAATAAGATATATTCTTGAATATTCCTTCTCCATAAATTTTCCCCCTGCTTGCCTCCTTATTATTCAAAAAAGGGAGGGCAAATCCTTTTATAAAGTATAACTTTTGCTAAAAATTTACCAGAGAAGATTTCTCCTGTCAACGGCAGGTTCTGGCAAAATTTTTTTCTTCATCCGGAGGTTTTAGTAAAGGTTGGTAAAATATGCCGGGAGGGGGATTTTCTTTAGATGAATACGATATAGAAATTCTCAACGCTCATAGCGATACTAATTTTAGAACGCCCGTTGAAATAGCGAAAAAACTAAATATTCCTTATTCTATTGTTTGTGATAATAAAGCTTTTCCTAAGATTCGCGAAGAATTTGATGAACATAAAATATTCAATTTGGGAAAAGATGATTTTGTTGATTTTTTAGAGGATGAATTTAAAGTTTGTTGTAAGAAAATACCTGAATTAGAAGCAGCAAAAGGCAAACCTCAAAAAACAATGGTGATTCTTCAAAGCCTTAAAGACGAAGAAATAAAAGATTCAACAAAAATTAAGGACCTTGCTAACTTTATAAAAAAGAACCTACTACTCTAAGG
>Ga0180301_10001414_pt1 | contig 18967 bp, 24 predicted proteins | sample GuaBasSediGuay16_FD_121797 | JGI IMG/M metagenome (GOLD analysis project Ga0180301, IMG submission 121797) | Subseafloor sediment microbial communities from Guaymas Basin, Gulf of California, Mexico - Guay16, Core 4569-2, 12-15 cm | ecosystem: Environmental > Aquatic > Marine > Hydrothermal... | reverse complement strand
TCTCGTCTCCTTCTACTGGAATTACTGGTAATCTCATTCCAATCACCGAGAAAATCAAAAATCAATGAGATTTATTAATTTTACTGTTTATTGTTGCTTTATTTTTGATTTAGAGTTGTTTGGTTTTGTCCCGTTATAAGAGAAGATTGATATGTTGTTTGTTTTGGATATAGAGGTGTCTAAAAGGAGTTTGATGTGAGGATAGTAGGAACACCATATAAGCATTAATACATTAAGTATTTGTTTGTAAAATAACCATACTAAATTAAAATAAAATTTGGTTAAATATTAATAGATAATAACTTTAGTTATGCAGTTAGAAAAGTTTTGGTCTTGGTGTGCTTTGAGGAATTATTTCTCCAAAAACTGGAGGAAGTATATTCTTAATCTGCTCAGTTGTTGGATTATTCTTTTGGGTTATAGCAGTTGGCTTACTCAAGGTTCAAGGATGGACACACACTCTAGCAATAATTCTCTCAGCAATTAGTTTGGTCTACTTTCCAGTGGGTACAGTAATAGGGGCAATTTGCCTAGGTTATTACTAAAGTCAGATGTAAAGCAGGCTTATGGTAAAAAATAAGATTTCAAATATTATAATGTTCAACCAAAGTAGTGCTTATGCCCTGTTCAGTTTTTAGCAAGTCAAAACCATAGATAATGGCCCTCTCCCCTACCTCTCCAGAGATTCTATAGGAAATGATTATTGATAGGTAATAGTGTCTATTTTGAAAGTTTTTTGTATTATAAGGTATCTGATGTCCATAAGAACCGTATGGACCTCCTGCACTAGGTTGTAAAATAACTTTCGATGAGGTGCCTACAGATTCTTCAAAGATTGTTTTAGAATCTGCACTAATCTTTATGTGAAAATTGGTGTAGAGTAGTGGTAGGTCTCCTATGTTCTTGTAGTGGAGAGTTATTGGATGGTACATCTCTTTCCCTACTATATTTTTCGTATCATAGTATACATTTACAATTATATCTGGACCTTTAAATGTAGGCTTTTTGCTACAAATCATCTCCCTTGAAGGGTAAGCCTCTAATACTACAGTATAATTTCTTGATTTTGGAGTGGTTTTGGGAGGAGCCATCTGGAATCTTACAATCTCTAACCCATCAAACAAGTTCTCTTTTGGTATAAACTTCTTTCCAATTGTTTTTCCATCAGGATCGCTTACTATAACATACATATCTGTAAAATTGTGTCTTGCTATGATCTTAAGGTTTAGCTCTACATGTGGTACATTTTCTTGATAGGAGACATCTGTACTCCACTTACATCATAGTCAGGTATAGATGCGTTAGGAGTCGGTGTTTTAGCGGAGTTTGGAGTTACCTTACTTTTTGGCTCTACGCATCCTATTAGAGCGGAAATCAACATTAAGCAAACAATTAAAATTCCAAACTTTTTTAGCTTCACCATATTTTACCTCCGTAGTTTTAATATCTAATCCTATCTCTCAAAAACAAACCTGAGATTATGGCTATTACTGCAATGATCGTTTCGAATCCTGGAATTAAAGGAATCTCACTCTTAGCATAGAGTTTAGTTATTTTATTGTAAGTATTTGGTGTGAGATGCCACTCTGCCTTGTTTCCCTCAACCTTGTCTGCATTGCTCTCAACTATCTTTCCAGGCATCTCTAAGTAAACATTAATGTTAATGGGAACAGAAGTAGCATCTGAGGATTCTTTGGAATACTGCTCGAATATGATATATCCATTCTCCTTTGTTATCTTGATACCTCTTATGGACTCAGAACTTATAGTCTTGAACTTACCTACAAGTTTAACTGTTTTATTGTTGAACCAGTATTCTTTGCATATCATATCGTGACTTTCATACACAACTACAATACCGTCGTTTGTTATTCTTCTGTCTTTTAGTACCCATTTTGATTCTTTGTAATTGCTTAGACCTTTACCCTTACAAAGGCTACCCTCTTCTTTAACGATATAAGGTAAACCAGTTACAGAAACCCAGAAGTCTTCTATCTCACCATCTTTATTAACCTTAACGTGCTCATCAATGGTAACACAACCAGTTATAAAAAGACCAAATACTAATAAGGCCAAAATCCCAAACTTTTTTAGCCCTATCATATCTTTTCATCTCCAAATTCACTTACTATTGATGCCATAACTTTCTTGTACTCTCTCTCAATGTAAGCTGTAACCTCACCCAAAGCTTCTTTAGCCTTGCCTATATGTTCAAAGCCTTTTAGACTGTTAATCCAGTCATTCGCATCGTTAAGGGTTGTTTTTAGAATATACTTTTCACTTCTCGGAGTTTTATCCCAAACTTCCCGATAAGCTTCACCTAACAGCTTTTGAGCAAATCTGTCAAGTATGTGGTGCAAAAAGAAGGCTCTTAACCCGTCATATCCTCCAATTTCATAGGATTTTCTTGCATCATTAAGAAGGACTTTTGGTATCTCCCTACCATCGTGAATACCTTCAATATCTATTATGCAGTTAACTTTGGTAGCTAAATCTTCTGGTATTCCTACTTCTGATGCGATTTTGTTATGTAACCTCCATTTGGGCATAAAACTTACCTCAGCGACTTTCAATCCAAAAATACCTCCCACAATCATTGCATTTGTATTCTTTAGCTCCAGTTTTCCACTTCCCAAACTCTATCAATTTCGATCCGTAACTTTCAATGTTTCTTGATCCACAACGAGGACACTTAATATCGGACATAAAGAATGTTAGAATAAATCAAATATAATTTTTACTACCAAAATAGGTTCACCAATTTGTTAGTCAGAAAAATATAGTAATACCAAAATGATACACCAATTTATGATCCAAGGTACAGGAAAAGTCATTAACAGACCAACAAAGACTGGTGGTAAAAGTTATGATAAATTCTTCATTTATATCCCGACCAATGTTGCTAAAGATTCAGCTTTCCCCTTCAAACCTGGAGAAGAAGTAGTAGTAAGGATAGATAAAAAGAGGTTGGTTATTGAAAAATTGAAGGAGTGATCAGGTTTTAGTAGGTAAACCATTTTATATTTTCTTGTCAGATAAGAGAGTATGGATTATCGCAAGAAAATACTAGGAAAAATAGGTGGAAAGGTGAGATATCGTTATAAAGGATACGGAACAATAGAAGGGACAATAGAAAATAGGTGTTGTCGCGAAGTAAAAGACGTAACAGGAGAGTACTATCCAATAGTTGACTACATCGTATTTGATAAAGATGGTGAAGAAGTCGAAAGTATAAGATTTGGTTTCTACAAACTCTCCAAAGATGGAAAATTAGTATGGAATAGATATGCAGCATTTGTAGAGGAGGTTACAGAACTTAAAAAGCTGTTTAAGGTGGCTGCAGATGAGATACCAGAATTCAAAGAGATAATAGAAGAAGTGTGCCAGTCACTATGACCACTCTAGTTTGATAATTTATCCCCTTAGTTCTTCACAAGCTGTACAGACCTAACACCAATGATCTCAATAATTCTGCCTTCTTGCCAATTTAGGGCATCAGCTATATCTTTTGGAATTGTTACAACTATGATGGATCTTTCTTAACTTTACCTTCTTACCCATATATATATTATGGTCAGTATTAATTTAAAATAGAAAATAAAGTATAAATTTAAGAAAAATAAAAAGTTAAAAAATCAGAAAATCTCAGGAGCTTTATATTCACCAAAAACTTCCCTCAGCACATCAGTCATCTCTCCAAGTGTTGCTCTTGCCTTAACAGCCTCGTAAATGTAGGGCATTAGATTCTCATCACCTTCAGCAGCTTTTGCCAATGCATTCAATGCTTTCTCAAGCTTATTTTTGTCTCTATTTTCTCTAAACCTCTTTAGCCTATCAATCTGCTTTCTTATCATCTCCTCATCAATTCTCAGTATGTCAATTTGTATGTCCTCCTCAATCTGATACTTATTAACACCTACGACCGTTATCTCTCCCTCATCAATTGCCTTCTGCTTTTCGTAAGCACTTCTTTGTATCTCCCTTTGCACATAACCAGCCTCTATTGCTTTAACCATACCTCCCATCTCGTCAATTCTTTCAATGTATCTCATTGCCTCCTCCTCAATCTTGTCAGTCAGCCACTCTAAATAATAAGAGCCGCCCAAAGGATCAACAACGTCAGCAACACCACTCTCCTCAGCAATAATCTGCTGTGTTCTCAAAGCGATTCTGACTGCTTTTTCCGTAGGCAAGCTTAAAGCTTCATCAAAGCTGTTTGTGTGCAAGCTTTGCGCTCCCCCAAGCACAGCAGCTAAGGCTTGTAAAGTTACCCTAACAATGTTGTTCTCAGGTTGTTGGGCTGTTAGAGTGCAACCAGCAGTTTGCACGTGGAATCTTAGCATCATCGAACGTGGATTTTTAGCGTTAAATCTGTCCTTCATTATCTTAGCCCACAATCTTCTCGCTGCTCTAAATTTAGCAACTTCCTCAATCAGATTGTTACCAGCAGCAAAGAAGAAGCTCAGCCTTGGTGCAAAAGCATCTACGTCCATTCCCCTTTCAATAACCCTTTCAACGTAAGTAATGCCATCAGCCAACGTAAAAGCTATCTCTTGGACGGGTGTAGCTCCAGCCTCCTCCATGTGGTAGCCTGAGATGCTTATCGAGTTCCACTTTGGCATCTCCTTTGCGCAATACATTATTATGTCTGTTGCAAGCCTCAATGACGGCTCTGGTGGGAAGATGTAAGTCCCTCTGGCTATGTACTCCTTAAGCATGTCGTTTTGAACCGTCCCCCTCAAACCAGCTTTATCAACGCCCTGCATCTCAGCTATCGCCACATACATGCTCAAGATTTGGGCACATGTTGAGTTGATCGTCATTGATGTCGAAACCTTGCCCAAGGGTATGCCATCAAACAAAACTTGCATGTCTTCAAGGGTATCAATTGCCACACCAACTTTTCCAACTTCGCCTAGAGCCATTGGATGATCGGAATCGTAACCTATTTGTGTTGGCAAGTCAAAGGCAACACTCAATCCAGTCTGCCCTTGTTCAAGCAGATACTTGTACCTCTTGTTCGTCTCTTCAGCAGTCCCAAAGCCTGCATACTGCCTCATTGTCCATACTCTGCCCCTATACATCGTTGGATACACGCCCCTCGTAAACGGATACAACCCCGGATAGCCCAACTTTGTTTCATAATCAACCTCAACATCCTCAGGAGTGTAAACCCTGTCAACAACAATTCCAGAATACGTTTTAAACTCTTTTTTTCTTTCAGGAGCCTTCTTTAACAAAGGCTCTACATATTTCTCCTCCCACTCCTTCTTGTTCATGTTTATCACCCTTTAAATTTGTTTGATTAACCTAAACAACTTTACAACTTTAAAAAATTAAAAATTAACTCAGGTAGACTAAAGCATCACCTGTTGCTACTTTATCACCTTCATTAATGGCTATCTTGGAAATTACGCCATCAGATGGGGCAGTTATCGGGTTTTCCATCTTCATTGCCTCGATTATCAAAACTGTCTCACCAGCTTTTACTTCATCACCTTCACTCTTCAAGATCTTTGTAACTGTCCCAGCCATCGGTGCGGTTATTGCATTTCCTTCAACCTTTACCTCTTCTCTCTTTACCTCTTTAACTTCTTTAGTCTCTTTAACTGCAACTTCTGGCTTTACAACCTTCTTCAGTTTAACCCCAACCTCCTCAACCTCTATCGTTGCCTTCTTGCCGTTCACTTCAACCTCAAATACTGATGGTGAGATCTCTTTGACTTCAACCTCATACTTTTTTCCAGAAACCCTTACCTCATATTTCATGAAATCACCCTCGACAAGACTTTCCAGTAACTCATCTCCCTCCTAATCTCGATGGGTTTCTCCCTTGCATCTTGCATGTACTTGTGGATTGCTGCAACCGCAGCCAAAAACTCATCAGCATCCATATTATCACCTCACAGAGGAATATTGCCGTGTTTCTTGGGTGGCAACTTCTCACGCTTAGTATCCAAAATCCTCAAGGCAGTTATGATCTTGCTCCTCGTGAACTTTGGATCAATAACATCATCAATGTAACCTCTTGCAGCTGCTCTAAACGGATTTGCAAACTTCCTTCTATACTCTTCAATCTTCTCTTGCCTTTTAGCCTCTGGGTCTTCAGCAACAGCAATTTCCTTCTTAAACACAATATCTGCTGCACCCTCTGGACCCATAACGGCTATTTCAGCCGTTGGAAATGCATAAACAACATCAGCCCCCAAATGCTTACTTCCCATAGCCAAATAAGCCCCTCCATAAGCCTTTCTGACAATTATCGTAACCATTGGGACAGTAGCTTCGCTGTAAGCAAACAATATCTTTGCCCCATGCCTAATTATTCCGCCGTATTCCTGCTGTACTCCAGGCAAGTAACCTGGAACATCAACAAACGTTACTATTGGGATGTTAAAGCAGTCGCAAAATCTTACGAATCTTGCTATTTTATCACTACTGTCAACATCCAAACACCCAGCAAAGTAGCTTGGGTTGTTAGCAACGATTCCAACAGTTTTCCCGTCCATTCTCGCAAAACCAACTGTTGCATTTGGTGCATAAAACGGATGAATCTCCAAAAATTCGCCATTATCAACAACAGCCGTTATTATGTCTCTAACGTCATAAGGCTTAGTTGGATCGTCAGGCACAACATCAACAACCTCTGGTGTTGTTCTTGCTGGATCGTCCCCAGTTTCAACTACTGGGGGGTCGTCAAGGTTGTTTAAGGGCAAATAGCTTATCAATTTCCTGACCAACATCATAGCCTCTTCATCATCTTCTGCTACTAAATGGCAGTTACCGCTCTTCATTGCGTGTGCCTGCCATCCGCCAAGCTCTTGCATCGTCACTTCTTCACCAGTCACAGCTTTGATGACTGCTGGGCCTGTAATGAACATGTAGCAGGCTGGATTTTTGGTCATAATTATGAAATCTCCAATTGCTGGGCTATAAACAGCACCTCCAGCACAAGGTCCAAGGATGACGCTAATTTGCGGTATTACTCCACTTGCAAGCGTGTTTCTGTAAAATATGTCACCGTAGCCTTTTAAAGCATCAACACCTTCCTGAATTCTTGCACCACCGCTATCATTTAAACCGATTACGGGCATTCCAACTTTCATTGCAAAATCCATTATGTAAGCAATCTTGAATCCGTGCATCTCTCCCAAACTTCCACCCATCACGGTAAAATCCTGAGCAAATACTGCCACAGGCCTTCCATCGATCGTTCCATAACCTGTAACAACACCATCTGCTGGCAAATCCAGTTTATCCAAACCAAAATCGATGTTCCTCTTTTCTACAAATGGGTTTACTTCTACAAAGCTTCCTGAATCAAGCAGAAGTTCAATTCTTTCCCTTGCAGTTAGCTTGCCTTGATCGTGCTGTTTCTGTATTCTTTTATCTCCTCCCATCTGTTTTATTTTCTCTTTTTTATCGTATATCTCATCAATAAGCTCTTTTTTCATTTGATCACCTTACACTTTTATCTTTAACCTTAACCCTCAACAAATTCCAGTAGTACACCTTTCGTGCTTTTAGGGTGGATGAATGCAACTTTCTTACCTCCAGCCCCAATTCTTGGCTTTTCATCAATAAGCTTTAAGCCCTCATTCTTGGCGTTTTCCAAGGCTTTTTCAATGTCATCAACGTTTACAGCTATGTGGTGGATTCCTTCCCCTCTCTTTTCAATAAACTTTGCAATTGCACTGTCTTCAGATGTTGCCTCAAGCAACTCTATCTTGCTCTCTCCAACAGGAAGCATTGCAACCTTAACCTTTTGTTCGGCAACCTCTTCAATCTCTTTAACCTCAAAACCCAGTTTTTTGTAAAGCTCCATTGCTTCATTCAAATTGCTTACGGCTATACCGATATGGTCAATTTTTTTAAACATTTCAACCACCTCTTCCCTTCAATTTAACCACATTATTCTTAATAAAATCGATTATCTCGTTTAAAGGTGTACCAGGACCAAAAACACTTGCAATTCCAAGCTGTTTGAGCTTGTCAACATCTTCTTTTGGAATTATTCCTCCTGTTAGAACCAAAACATCTTTGTTCGGCTCTAGACCCCTCTTTTTAAGCTCCTCTATTACATGCGGAATCAACTCAAGATGCGCTCCACTAAGAATGCTCAAACCAATGACATCAACGTCTTCTTGCAACGCAGTCTCAGCAATCTCCTCTGGAGTCCTTCTTATGCCAGTATAAATGACTTCAAAGCCAGCATCCCTCAAAGCTCTTGCAACAACTTTAGCACCTCTATCATGACCGTCTAAACCGGGCTTGGCAACTAAAACTCTAATTCTTCTCTCCATAAATCCTCCCCTCCCCAGATAAGACTGATATAGCTCACTTAACCTGAAAGAAATAAATATCTTTCGAAAATTCTGGTTTTGATTTTTACAAACCAGAAAACATTGTTACTGGCTATTAATTGGTTTAAAAATGCTATTATCTTGCAAATCATTGTAAAAGAGTTATCTGATTTACAGCAACTTTGAAAATGAGTTGTTATTCAGAGTTTGTGGGAACAGTGTAAAATATTAATGGGAAAATAAAGCTCAGGAATGGTAGGGGATGTTTAGGAGATTACCGAATATTTCACCTAACACCGAACAATTCGAATAAGTTCGAATATTTTCACAAATATAAAAGAAAAAAGTTAAATTTAGTTATTTACAAAATATATTTACATTTTTTACAATCTAAAAGAAAATTTTAAATAATAGTTATTGATTTGTTTTGAAAAATATAGGGTGGTAAAATGAAAATGACCAAATTCGGAAATTGCAAACTTTGTGTGTATTTAACAGCGATTGGCTTAACAGCGAGTTTTGCGGTTTTAATAGCTTCAAACTATCTAAACCTTGAATTTGCAAAGGTTTCAGCATTGTTGACAACAGCATTCTTTGCTGTTTGGGGTTTGTTGCATTTAATTGGGTATGCAAGCAAAAAAGATGTGAAAGAAGGTGTAAAACGTGCAACTCAAAATTATTCCCAATAACAAGGAGAAGTTTCATGGGTATTACAGCATGGCTTTTAGCATTATTGGGTATGAGGGGTGTTGCTGCCAAGATTATTCAACCAAAAGTTGTTAATTAGAGGGTTTGAGAGAATTAATGTTGTAAGGAGAGCTTTTTTAAGGAGCAAAGATATTTAGAATGCCCTAGAGTTTGTCAAGTCAAAGGGATGGAGTGTTGATGAGGTGATGGCTGAAACAGTGATACACAGATTCAAGGATGGAGAGATGTTAGCAGTAGGTTTTCCTGTTGGAGATAGGGCTGTTTTGGTTTACTACGAATATTTCAAAGGAACAAAGATAAGATCAGAAGCAAGGGTCTACGTGTTGAAAGATGAAAAGACAGCAAGATTGGAATTTGTAAGTGTTAACGGTAAAGAACCAATCAGAACGTTAGGTGATTGCCCACCTGGAACGGTTGAGTGTCCACAGTGCACGTGTATAGATCAAACTGTCATCAACTGTGTAATATACAATTGTAGCAGATGCGTAGCAGTATGCTTTGGAAATACACTCTGCCTACTTCTTTGTGCAGCGATTTTCTGTCCAGAGTCGATACACTGGTGCTGTCCACAAGAATGTATAGAAATGTACTGCTGTCCAACACCTTAAATATTATGAATTTTTCTTATTTTTTCCTTTTTTTGGGAATATAAATTCGAGGATCCCAAAAATTACAAAGCGTGGTATATTTCTGGCATTAGTAATTGTAACAATAGCGGTTGGACTCTATCTTTACGAAATAGTAACTTTATGGTTTTTAGTTTGTTTGTTCCTCTATGCATTGCTGATTGCTACCAATCTAAACCGTAACAGAATATTGCATCCTACCTTTTTAGCTCTCACTCTTCCACCTCTCTTACTCAGCTCTTTCAATCAGAAATTTGATACAGCATTGTTACATACTTTCTTTGCAGCTGGTAGTTTAGCAAATCTCTCGAAAATGTTTAGTGGTAGTAGACAAACAATTATAGCAACCCCCTCACTCATTGTATGGCTTATCCCTTTGTTTCACCCAAAAAAGGACTGTTTAGAAGTTGTTTTTAGCGTACCTTTTGGCTTCATTTTAACAACTATTATTCTTTTAAACAATCGAGTAGGTGAGTCGGAATGAAACTCATCTCAATAATCCAAAAACACCTCTACTGCTTCTTTTTAGCGAGAAAGGTGGAAAGAGACTTTAGAAAATCCGTTGCAGTTGTAGTAATAGGAGCAGTCCTCTCTGTAGATGGTATGAACGAATCACTTTCCATACTCTTCAACCTACAGATCACCTTACACCACTTAATACTCTTAACTTTTGCCTTCACATTCATGGATTGGTTTTTTAGGACATGCCTTCTCTACACAATTGCCATCCTCTTCTTCGGATACTATGTTGAGTTTAGAACTTTGATGTTGCTTTCAGCCTACTCCTTCCTTACAACAATCCTCGGCAATCCTTATGTCAGAAGGCTTTTCTGGGTATCAGGCAAGAATTGAGCTGGTAATTTTGCTCACAGCTTATGGCTATCTCCCAATAGTATTTGGTAATCTTACAATAATTTTCCTAAGAATTCTCAATCTGAATTTTTATCTTGAATTAACCAGTATTTCCATCGTACTTTCTGTTATTATGTGGATTTATGCAGTCAAAGTGAGTGGAGAGGATGTGGTAGACGGAAGATGCGATTAAAAAACTTGTAGGAGGTGTTTGAATGGTAAAAGGGATTGCAGAGAACGTTTTATTACAATAATTCTTGAGACCTCAAAAACATACCAAAACCTGCTTGAAAAAGCAATAGAACTTTAGAAAACTGAGATTACTACAAAATAAATTTAGTTGCGTGACAGAGTGAGATTTTAGGGAGATCTTCCAGATTGTCATCAACAGCCTAAGTTGTAGCTTATATAATAGGAAAATTTCCTAACAACCAAATCGTCAATTCTGAGGCCCCCATTAGGTATATGTTTACTTTTTAAGGAATTTCAGATAAAACTTTATCGTTATTTATGCCTAAACTCTACTATTACTGTTGACTTCAGCCCCGTCATTTCAAAAACTTTTTTGTTTCATTCGAACTATTCTTTCACTTGAGGATGTTTATTGGAATCGTAAATCTCGTATGTGCCATCCTCGTGTAAAAATAAGAATGGCTTCATGTTAGGCCAGTGACGTCTAGCAGGTAGGTTTACTACAAGTGCCATCAAATGTTGGCATATTGTATCATCTGTCCAGTCTCCTCTCATCCTCACCCTTCGAAATAGCTCACTAAAAGTTACTCTCTCACCTTGGTGTAGGGAATTTCTTATTGCTTCTTTACAAGTTTCCCTCCTCATGCCCTACCCTCTGACTCTTCACCTTTCCAATTCCTTCACATCAAACCCAAGTTTGGTTAGAATTCTGTATGCATCCATCGCTGTAAAGGCTACTCTTGGAAGTCCTGTCACCGCTGCAATAACTTGTTTGATCGGGTATTTTTTCCCTTCAAATACAATATAGTATCTCCTATTGCCTGTCATTTCTTCTGGCACTAGTGTACTTAGAGCTTTAAGGATGCCTTCCTTTGTTATATCATACTTGGTCCCTCCTATAGTAAACACCACCATCAACATCACCAATTTCACTTTCACCATCATTACTTATAAGGTTTTCTATAAGTTTGCGGAATTTGTAATCTCAGACTACTGTTCATAAAAACCCAATTAGTTTGACATAATAATCGAAAGGTAATCTCTAATTTTCGAAGAAATTTTCATAATTAAAAAGATGCAAGAAAGCTATTCTGATTTTCAAATTCAGAAAAGTTAAATTATTGATGGTGTTAGTCAATTCTATGAAAGTTGTCGCTGGTAATGCATCACCGATGCTTGCCTTAAAGGTTGCTGAGGCTTTAAATCTAAAACTCGCAAAAACAACTTTTAAAAAATTTCCAGATAGTGAAATCTATGTCAGAGTTGAGGATTTTGATGATGTAAACATCGTTGTTCAAAGTTTAAACTGCAATGAAGATGTTGTATCTTTGATGCTTTTGTTTGATGCTTTAAGCGATACCGAGATCATAGCAATAATCCCGTACATGGGTTATGCAAGGCAGGATAAAGCATTTGAGGATGGTGAGGCTGTTAGCATTAGGGCTATAGCGAAGTTGTTGGAAAGTTATGCATCTGAGATTATTACGGTAAACATACACAGCAAGGATGCTGCCGGCCATTTCAACAAATTGGTTGATTTAGATGCAATGCCAATTATCGGCAATTATTTTAAAGAACAAGACGTTGTGATGCTTTCTCCCGATTTTGGGTCGTATGAGAGGGTTAAAATTGCTGCAAAGGCTGCAAATTGCGATTTTGATTATCTGGAAAAGAGAAGAATTGATGCGGAAACTGTTGAGATTACACCAAAGAGCTTGGACGTTGAGGGCAAAGACATAGTGTTTGTTGATGACATAATTTCCACTGGAGGGACGATGATTGAGGCATCAAAAATGCTGTTAAAAAGTGGGGCTAAAAGTGTTAGAGCTGTTTGCGTCCATGCTGTATTGGCTAATTACGCTTTGAACAAGCTTTACAATGCTGGTGTGACGGAGGTAATTGCTACAGATACAGTAGAGAAAGTGGTAAGTAAGATAAGTGTTGCTGAGTTGATAGCTAATGAGGTAAAATAAGCAGATATGACTCTAAAATTTTGAGTCAAGGTAAAATTTAACTTGCTAAGTTTTTTAGCAAAAATATTTAATATTTGCATTTCGAAGTTTAGATGTGACCTGGGTTCTAAAGGAAATACTGGACGATGATGCGAAAAAAGAGAAGAGAAAATTGAAAGTAACTAAAAAAGAAAAGGAAACGTATCAAAAAGAAAAAGTAAAGAAAGTTGGGTCAAAGGAGGGGTTGTTACCAACTGGAATAGAATTATTGGACAAAAATCTTGATGGCGGTCTGCCTGAAGGCTCTTTTATATGTATCTATGGCGACCCAGTAGCCACACCTGAAGCCTTTCTCTACCAATTTTCCGCAACGAGGAAAACGTACTACATCAATACAACGAGACCATCAATCATCATTAGGGATGACATAAAGAAGATGGGTTTTGAAGTTAACGATGTCAACTTTATTGACGTTTACTCAAACTACTACTTGAATCCCGTTTTGTCGATGACTCAAGAAGAGAGAGACAAAGAAATTTTGGATTTTGTTGTTAAGGAAATTCAGAAAATTGTTGCCAATGAAAGCGATGCCGTAAATATCATTGTCGATAATTTCTCGTTTTTTGTGGATTTGAAGGTTCCACAAAATCTCAAGGACTTCTTATTAAATAGACTTTACAATGCGGCAAAGGAAAATGAAGGATTTGTTGTAGTATACTTGATAAAGGATTCTCATCCAAAGAAAACAGTTGTAAAAATTTTTGACAAATCCGACATAATATTCTTTGTTGATATTAGCATTACGGGCTCAAGATTTGTAAAACTGTTTGGAATACCAAAGATTAGGGGAATGGTAACATTAAACGACATCTACAAGTTTGAAATCAACGAAGGTGTGCAGCTTGATACTTCAAGGGACATAGCTTAGCCTTTGTTTAAAAACTTGAGACTTGAAACCTGAAACCACTAAAATTTAATATCAAAACTCTGATTGGTTTTATGGAGGAATGTTTAAGAGTTATTCACGAACGAGTTTCAATAAGGAAGTTTAAGAATGATGAAATTTCCGACGAAGTTCTAATGAAGATTCTAAAAGCTGGAAATGCTGCACCTTCAGCGGGTAATTTGCAGGCAAGAGATTTTATTGTTGTCAAAGATAAAAATACAAAACTCAAGTTGGCTAAAGCATCGCTAAACCAGATGTTTATTGCTGAAGCTCCCGTTGTTATCGTTGTTTGTGCAAACTATCCAAGGAGTATGAGGGTGTATAGGGAAAGGGGTAAGCTATATGCAGAACAGGATGCTACTGCTGCAGTTGAAAACATGTTGTTAGCAATCCATGCCTTGGGTTTAGGAGCGGTGTGGGTTGGCGCATTTTACGAATCGGAAGTATCGGAAATACTGGAAGTTCCTGACTATGCACGACCGATAGCAATCATACCCGTTGGATACCCAGCAGAAAAACCTGAGCCAAGGAGCAGGTATCCTATTGATGTCATTACTCACTGGGAGAAGTGGTAGCCAGTATCAGCAAAAATTATATGGAATTTGCATTAAGATTGTCTATGGAGTACCTGTATTACTTGTACCCTTTAAGGACATTTTTGGTAGTTGCTGGCACTATTGAAAAGCCAAATGCGATGACTGCCGACTGGGTTACACCACTCTCATTTAGACCAACTTTGTTGGGAGTTTCGATTGGGCACACAAGGTACACAAAAAAGTTGATTGAGAAGGAGAAGGATTTTGTTGTAGCGGTCCCAACTTTGGAGTTGCTGAAGGATGTTTGGGTTGCTGGAACGGTGAGTGGGGTTAAAGTTAACAAGGCTGAGGAAATGAGTGTAACTTTTGTAGAATCCAAAAAGGTCAAAGCCCCTTCAATCAAGGAGTGTCAGGCGAACCTCGAATGCAAGGTTGTGAATGAAGTGGATGTTGGAGACCATACGTTTTTTGTTGGAGAGATCGTGAACGTTAGTTATGGGGATGCATTTAAAGAAAAACCAGACATAAAGAGTTACAAATTCATAATGCACCTCATGGGGAGAGATTTCACAACAAATTCATCGGAAATATACAATCCATAATTTTTTGATTTTATTGCTAAATAATCAGATATATACGAAACCCCAACATTTAATATAACGATACACTACAATAATTGTGGAAGTTGTAACATACTCAAGAAACGTATTTTTGCCATTAACAAACGCATGTAGAAACAGATGTGCCTACTGTGGTTTTAGGAGTGACAATCCAAGGTTAATGGATGAAAAAGAGGTGTTGGACTTATTAAGGAAGGCAAGAAACGCCAAAGAAGCTTTATTTACATTCGGTGAAAAGCCTGAGGTTTATGATGAAATAAAAAACAAGCTTAAAACGATGGGATATTCATCTTTTTTGGATTACATAGTTGCAATGAACAAAATGGCAATAGAAAATGGGTTTTTGCCCCACACCAATGCTGGAATTCTCGATAAATCTGAATTGAGAAAGCTAAAGCCATACAACGCAAGCATGGGCTTAATGCTTGAGCAGGCTGTTGAATTGGATTGCCACAAAAACAGTCCAGGAAAAAAGCCTGAGGTAAGGCTTAAGATGATTGAAGATGCTGGAAAGTTAAAAATTCCATTTACAACGGGCATCTTGGTGGGAATTGGGGAAAAAGAATACGATAGGGAATACTCCATAGAAGTGATTGCAGAAATTCACAAAAATTATGAACATATTCAAGAAGTGATAATTCAGAACTTTAGCCCGAAAAAAGGAACTGAAATGGAAAATTTTAGCCCACCAACGATTGAAGAAATGCTTGAAACTGTTAAGATGGCAAGGAAGGTTTTGCCCAAAGATATAACAATTCAGATCCCGCCAAATTTGGTTGATGACCTATATCCATTCATAAAAGCTGGAGTGCGGGATTTGGGTGGTATATCAGACGTTACACCCGATTATATAAACCCTGAACATCCATGGCCTACAATACAAAAAATCGAAAGACGTTTAAAGGGAGAAGTTCTGCTAAGAGAGAGATTGCCCATATATCCTAAATACGTAAAATTAGGTTGGTTTGGTGAAGAGATCGGTTGGCTCATCAAAAAACTTTCAGATGGAGATGGGTATGCTAATTCAGGATTATAAAAAATTGATAGAGGAACCGTTTGAAACGTTTAGAATTGCTGATGAGATCAGGAGAAAAGTTGTTGGTGACGTGGTTACTTTCGTTGTAAACAGGAACATAAACTTCACCGATATTTGTGTAAATAGGTGCAAGTTTTGTTCTTTTAGAAACAAATCAAGATTTTTGCTCAGTATTGAAGAAATAAAGAGGAAGGTTGAGGAAGCCTTAGACTACGGATGTACGGAGGTTTGCATTCAAGGCGGCATACATCCAAAGTCCGATTTGGATTTTTACATCTCAATTCTTGAGGCTGTGAGAGAGGTGTCAGACAAAATCCACATACACGCCTTTTCACCAATGGAAGTGTATAATGCGGCGAGAAAGAGTGATGTTAGCATTAAAGACGTTTTGAAGGAGTTGAAAAAAGCTGGATTGAATTCGATGCCAGGAACTGCAGCAGAAATTCTGAATGATGGAATAAGAAGGAAAATCTGTCCTGAGAAGTTAACAACGCAACAGTGGATTGATGTGATTACCAAAGCTCACAAGATTGGCATACCAACAACAGCCACTATGATGTACGGGCATATTGAAGATTGGAGCCATAGGATTGAACATTTGTTGATAATCAAGCAAATCCAGCAAAAAACCTCAGGTTTTACTGAATTTATCCCCCTACCGTTCATGTGGAAGAACAACGAGTTGGGCAGAATTACAAAAAGCCCCTCTGGTTTTGAAGACTTGCTTGTCATAGCAATTTCAAGAATAATGTTGTATCCTGAAATAAAGAATATACAGGCTTCGTGGGTTAAAATGGGGTTAAAGCTGGCTCAAGCCGCATTGAACTTTGGGGCGAATGATTTAGGTGGGACTTTAATGGAAGAGAACATATCAAAGGCTGCTGGAGCGACGAGTGGCGAATTTTTGGAGGTTGATGAATTAAAGGCTTTGATAGAGTCTGCTGGCAGAATAGCGAGGCAGAGGGATACGTTGTATAGGATTATTGATTGATTTTTAGGTTTTTAATTTAAAGATTGTTACTGTTAAGACTTTTCTTTTATTGAGAGTAAACTTTTTTAATGTTTAGGTATGTTATAATTTCATAGAAAATAACCCCATAAAATTTCGAGTTAGTTGTAATTTAGGCTTAATCAGACATGAGCAGATGTAAATAAAAATAGTTGGTGATAAAGTGAGTGGAGTTCAAATAAAATTGAAACTTCAGAATGTACTTGAAACTTCTCTTTTTAACAACATAGTTAAAGAATACTTCCAGAACACGTTTCCAAAAATCTTTGAAAAATACAATACAACACCAGCAAAAGGTGGTATTGGATTTGAAGAATATTCAGATATGAGTTATCCTATGCATATTCTCAATGGGATATTGCCCTCAATGATATATTTAGAGCAGAAATTATTGGAAAATGAAAATACATCTGAATTGGTAAAACGAGAAGACTCCGATATAAAAATGCTAGTTAAATGTACTCTGCTTGGAATAACATTACATGACATCAATAAGTTGGTGGGAAAATCAAGTTTGATAGAATCTTTAGAACATTTCGATGGAATAATTAATGAATTAGGACTAAGATTATCAAACGAGGAAAAGAATATAATAAAATATCTAATAGTCAGTACGGAAGACAAAACAAGATATACGATTTCTGATAGTGAACTACCGAGAAGAAGGAGTTTAGATAGATTCATCAAAGATTATCTACTGGAAGTTGTACATTTAGCAGATGGTATCTCAATACCCCCGGAAGAATCATTTTCACACACTTTTTATATCACTTCAAAAAAGTTACGAAATTACTTTCCAGAAGTTCATACATTCTACTTTCATGAAGCTCCCTATGAGGTACTCAGTAGATATTTGCTGATCAAATTTATTGGTCAAATAGATGGAAAAATACTGCTGATATCTCCCAGAGGTTTTATTTGGATTGGAAAACGGCTAACAAGTAAAGAAATAGAAAAATTATTAAACAAATTCAAAAATGAGTTTGAAAAGTTACTTCTTGATAATTTAGATAAAATGGTAATTTTAACTTGGGAGAAAACTCAATTAGATATTTTTAGATTTTTTGAGCCTACAGAAGAATTCATAAAAAATTTAATAAAAAATTTTATAGAAAAGAATGAATATTTCCTTTTAGAATACAAACTACCAAGAGACGAGACGAAGAAAGAGAATATAAAAAGAGAAATAGAAAAATTAAAAGAGGAAGGTAAAATTGACATATTGGTTCTTTTAAGAGCCGTATCTAATATAAAACCTGATGACAAAATTTCAAGAAAGATTAAGAACAATCTTAAGAAAAACTGGCTATTGGATGCAGAAGAAGTCAAAGAAAAGGAATTAAAAATTATCGGGGCTACACATAGGTTTTCTATCGAAGAAAAAGAAAAACTATATTCTGAATTTGTTAAAATGGTTAAAGAAGAGTATAAAAATTCAAAAATAGATATTAAAGAGCTTTTCAGAACAGTACTAGCATATGCGTACCTAGATAATAAACCAATTTTTGAGATTAAGGTGCATGATATAGGGGATAAACAAAATATTTGCTCAATTTGTGGTGCAGAAACGAGTATCGTGGCTAAAGAAGGTGTTGCTTTTGGCTTCGCTCCGCGAGGATTTACAAACCGTACAGTAGTTTCAATTAAGAATACTGAGCGTAAAACCTGTGAAACTTGTTTAGCAGAAGTAATGTTACGAAAGTTAATCTTTAGTCGTAGTAAGGATTTATATGCAGTATATATTGATGCCTGTGATTATACCACACCAATTCTCAATGCTGAAGGGGTAGCAAAAAAGATAGAAGAACAAATTAACTGTCTTCGTGCATTATCTAACGATATCTTTAATTCCTATAGGATTGTTTACGGATATCCCTTTAAAGATTCAAAAAATGTGATGATTCCTTTTTTAATGGCACATCTTCAAACGGGTAAAGAGGCGGACTTTCTTAGGAGATTCTATGAGCTATTGGTTTTTGCCAGTAATACAGGGTTCAAAGTATATCTTACATATGCATTAAATCCTGACAGGATCAAAAAAGAAACTTTTGTTCTAGATTATGCTCTGTATAGTCCTGAAATTTTTGACCTTATAAACCCTACTCATTCTCCAACCACCTCATCAAAAAGCTTGAATGCAACACCTAACCTCGCCTCTACAGGCAACCTGCTCCAGAAGGCATCTTC
>Ga0180301_10001413_pt1 | contig 18994 bp, 21 predicted proteins | sample GuaBasSediGuay16_FD_121797 | JGI IMG/M metagenome (GOLD analysis project Ga0180301, IMG submission 121797) | Subseafloor sediment microbial communities from Guaymas Basin, Gulf of California, Mexico - Guay16, Core 4569-2, 12-15 cm | ecosystem: Environmental > Aquatic > Marine > Hydrothermal... | reverse complement strand
TGGAGCTTGGGGAGAGATTAATTGTTATTTATGGTATGCGTAGGACTGGTAAAACTAGTCTTTTGAAAACATGTCTTTACGAGCTAAAATACCCTTTCACCTACATTAATGTTGGGGAAATCTTTAGGGAACATGGTTTCATATCTAAGTTCTACCTTTACGAGGAAATGGCTAGTTCTTTCACGGAAAACATGGGTTTCTTCGAGAAAATAGGTTTCAAACTAAGGGAGCTTCTTAGAAGAACAAGAGCATTCCACATTAGCGGTTCCGGGGTTGAAGTTGAACCGGCAATTGAAAGAATAAGTATTAGTTCTCTCCTAAGAGCCTTTAACTCATGGGCTAGAAAGCACAGTACAAGATTCATTGTAGCATTCGATGAAGCACAGTATCTCAGATTTAGCGGTAAAACAAGATATGACGGAATATTCGCTTGGGCCATAGATGAACTAGAAAACGTAACAATTGTTCTTACTGGAAGCGAAGTAGGAGTTCTAAGGGATTTCCTAAAATTCGAAGATCCCAAAGCACCCCTATTCGGAAGATATAGGAGAGAAATATTCCTCAAAAAATTCGACAAGAAAAAATCGCTAGAGTTCCTAAAGGAAGGATTCAAACAACTAAACATGAACGCTTCCCCTAAAGAACTTGAGGAAGCTGTTGAAACATTTGATGGAGTAGTTGGTTGGCTAACACACTACGGATACTATAGAGCAGTAAGGAAGCTAAATCATAAAGAAGCAATATCTGAAGTTTTCAGGGAAGGCTCAAAACTAGTATTGGATGAGTTAGAGAAAATAATTGAACCATCAAGGGAAAGATACGTTGCAATACTTAAAGCAGTAAGTAAGGGAGTAAAGAAATGGTCTGAAATAAAAACGTACGTAGAATTCAAAACAAAAACCAAAATCTACGATAGAAACTTCTCAAACCTCCTAGAAAAACTAGTAAAATACGGAGTACTAGAAAAACAAAACAACACATACAAAATAACAGACCCCCTAATAGACTACGTTGTAAAAGAATATTTATGAAAACTTGTTTTTATGTGGTTTGTCTTTCCAACCCTAATGTTTTGACTAGTTCTTTCTCTACTTTCTCAAGTCTTAAGCTTACTATCGTAAACGCCTCTTTTATGCTGAACTTCAATTTCTTAGCTATTTCCTTTGTTTCTTTAATGGATTTCTCTATTTCGTTTGATATGTCGTAGAATTTATCTCATTTTCAATGTTTTCTATGTCTTTAATGAACCAGTGTAGTTTCTTATCAACTTTAAATGTTTTAAGTAATGCTTTTCCTAGGTCTTTGAGCATTGATTTCATTTCTTTAACTTCTTTTTCAACATGGGAAAAACATTAGGGAGGCTTTCTTCTCTCTTCCAGATTTTCTCCCAACTCTCTTTTTTCAATTTTTAACTAGCTCTAGTTTTTGCTTTATTTCTTGTTTTGCTGTGGATTACCTTCTTGTTTATTAGGAGTGCTACTTGTTCAGCTATTATTAGTGCTAGTCCTACGTGTACTAGTGCTGATTTTAGAAGCGCCGAAACTACCCCGACTATTAATAGTTAGTCCGGAAACATACGGAGCAACCGCAAAAAACAGTGGAGCTCGTTTCGCCAGCACCACAGCTAACCCACATACGCAAAATACCTAAGACAAACGCCAACAGGCCAAGCAATAGCAGTATCAACAAACCAGCCACAACCAACACTAATACAAATAAAACAACCACCATAAACACCAAAAACCCTCCAAAAACAACCTAGCAGAACATAGTTGCAGAAGATGTTCTAAGGAGTCTACTTAAGCTTTGGTTAAAGCTTTAGAAACCGGTCGAAAAATATTCCAGATTTCTTTACTCTCTTATTGTTCTCCTCCATGTTCTTGGAAGTATTATTGATAGAAAAGACACTATACCGTTTAAGTACCAGTATAGTAGTGTTGCTATTACATGTAATCGACTTATCCTTGTTTTCTTCAGCTTTAAAGCTCGAATTAATATTGTGAGAAGTGAAAGCACACCTATTGTAAGTAAGCTTAAGCTCCAGTAAATTAGCGTTGCAGGTATTAGTAGGTTAATGTTGAAGACATAAGCTAGGGCAACTACTATCAATATTGTGTAGAATAAGGCTGAAGCTAAAGCAGCTATAGGTGACATGTAAGCTAGTAGTAGGCTTAGAAACACTTTCAAACTTAGCTTATCAGTGTTTCTTACGAGCTCAAGTAAGCATTGATAGTATCCCTGAAACCATCTTACCCTCTGGTTAATGTATGGTATGAGTTTTCTAGGAGCTTTCTCGTAAATTTCTCCTTTACCATAGGATATTTTAAACCCTTGTTTTGCTAGTAATAAGGCGAGCATTGCATCTTCCGTTAGAACCCTTGGGAACCCTTTTATTCTTTTAAGAACACTTGTTTTAACAGCTAATCCTTTACCACTTAGTGTAATATATCCTCCGGAAATAGTCCTTAAAGATTCAAGGTAAATATCATACCATAACACGGTGTCTAAAAATATTAGTTTTCCTAGGAAGCTTTCTGAGAACCTGTAGACTTTAGGGAAGAAAGCATCAAAACCGTTCTTCAAAGCATTACTGACTTCCATAAAATAGTTTTCCGAAGCAACAACGTCAGCGTCGAAAACTAGGAAAACATCCTCTACAATATGTTTTAGAGCGTAGTTTAAAGCGTCAGCTTTCCCCCATCTAGCACAGCCCTCTCTAACGAGAATTTCACAGGCAATACCTTTTCTTCTAAGCTTTCCAGCATAGTATCTGGCGGCTTCAAAAGTTCCGTAATCTCCTCCCTCTAAAACAAAGTAAACCCTAAACATTTCTCTAGGATACTTTTGCAAAACAATTGATTCAACAGTTAGCTTCAAACTAGTATGGTTTTCCCTGTAAGCTGGAACAATAACCGCTACCTTAGCAACTCATCTCCATTTGCAATGTTGGCTTCGAAATTTTTCCTTCTAACAAGAAAAGGATACATGATTATAGGTATAAAATACACTGTTAAAACAGTGTTAGCCAAAGCTAAGATCGATGAGCTTAGCATAATTAGCGTTTCCAACACACCAGCATCACTTAAACACTAAGTATCGTTTGGATTTCTGTGTTTCCCACTTATACTATGGGAAAAAAGGAGATAAAATGTGCTTCCACGTTATGCTATGTTTTTATTTTATTTTAGCGGCTTTTCCTCTTTTTTCTTTTTCTTCCTCGGCTTTTTCACCATAGTTCAATGCCTCTTTCCTTAGTTCTGCTTTATACTTTAGTATTAGATGTTAAGAACATAGGTAATTGTATGTGTTGATACTGTTTCCTTCAGCCGTTTAAGGCTTAGTTGTTCAGTAAATGTTTACTTTCTGTTTAGCGCTGACTACTCCAGGGATACAGTATTTTAACTTCTCCTAGCTCTAGTTTTTCAAGCTCCAATATGCTGTGTTGTGTTTGCAATGCTACTAGCGCTAACGGTTTAACTTTGAACTTCGCCATTAAGGTTTTTAATGCTGACAGCTTATCTAGGTCGTCAACCACTATGTCAACTATTATTGCTTTTCTTTCGGATTGAAGACAGCTTTTAGGCACTGTTATGAACCTTATTTCCCCATGCGCTCTTGAAATGTAATGTATTGTTGCTACACCTTTCCCTTCACATCTAAAGTAGCATGTGATTGGGCAAACCTCAGCTTCAAGTTTAACAGCAACCGCTGAAGCTAAAGGAAGCGCTTCAGACGAAGCTGAGTAAACATAGTTCACCCCTAATTCTTTAACAGCACTCTCTATTAGAAGGGAACATAGCTTTATGAACCCAGCATACCTAGCTAAACGGTAAATATCTCCCTCAAATTTCTCATATGCTTCCTCAGCAGCTTTCTCAAGAAGCCTAAGCCTCTTTACTGTTTCAACGATTTTCTCAGCAGTTTTCTCCTCAGGATCATTAAGCAGGTTAATGTATCTCCAAAGCACCTGATAAGGTATTCCAAGAAGAACCTCAAGCCTTCTCAAACTATAGAAACTATTGAGTATATCAAGTATTTCTAAAGATTTTGAACGAGAAACCCTAGCAACCATACTCCAGCCAGCTAACCTACATTAAACCATGCATAAGTACATAGCAGTGCACTTATAAGCTTATTTTCAAATACCCAACAAAAGAAATCAAAGGATGAACTAAGGCGAATAAGGAAGCGAAGGTTAAAGACAAAGGAACAGTTGTTCAGAGATTTTGGAGAAAATAAGGCATATGAGCTACTAGTATTTTTAGCTAGAAATTTCTCTTACAAAGAAATAAGAGAACTTATAGAATGGAGCAGTGAGGTCGTTAAGAAGCTCATGGAAACGAGCAACATAAAATATAGACCATCGGTAAGTCTCAGACATAGAACATTATATTTTCTGAAAAAACCATTAAGTGAAATACTTAAGGAAGCACTTAATATTAAAGATCGTATAAGCAATGAGCTAAAGAAAATTCAGAAGGATCCTACATACTTTAAAGCACTATATCACACTAATCCTATAATGTTGGATTATATACTAGCCTACCTACTTTACATAAAGCAAGAGTCGGCTACAGAAATAGCTAAAATTCTTAAGATAAAACATAAAACAACCATTTTAAATGTAATTAAGAAGCTCGGCCTAACAACCCTAGGCATAGTTAAACAGAAAAGGCACATTAATGTTTCAAAACATGGACTAATGTATGCTAAGCGATTATATCAGAAGGAAGCAGAAGAACTTGAGAAAATTCACCAACAAATTATTGAGAGAAAAATAACATATCAACAAATAGAAGTAGGGAAGTAGCTGAGAAATTAGTTATACACATGCACTTGGAACAGAAAGTTAAGCAATAAATGCGTTATCAAAGCTTTACAAAAAAAGACTATAGAACTCTAAGAAGAATTTTAGAAAAATACAGTTTAACAATAAGGCCAAGAGCAAAATATAGTAAGAAACCATTCACAGGCAACTTAATTGAAGAAGCATTTAAACACAATACTTTAAAAGCCTATTTCAATAAGATGGTAATCCTTAAGCCTAAACCTTACCATTAAGTCCTTTCCAGTTTAAGGTTGTGATTGTTAATTAGGGCCAATAGAAGTTGTAACTAGCTTATAAAGCTAGTATGTCTGGTTAAAGTAAAATTATAGTTGATCGTTTTCTCATCTATTCTTTTTACAACATATTTTCCCAGGTGGATGATAGTGGTAAATAGGAAAGCTAGGGTTGAAACAGCGCCTATGAAGACAAGTAAGAGATCATATTTTATGGCAAATAATCTCGAAATCAGTTAAGTTTTACCCCCCATCTCAGAAATAAACATAGGCCCAAAACTGGACAGAAAAAAATGTCCTTCAGTAACATCTACGATAATATATGCTAACTATGCTTTCAGTAATTGTAAACGTTTTCCGCTTTTAGGGCTAAGCAAAAAGGAGTCTAGGCTTAAGTTATATTTGAAAATTGTAATGAAAATTATAGGGATTTTATCCGCTTATTCTTAAATTCCTTCACAGTCTCAATTACTGCCTTTTCTATAGGTATTCTTTCAATACTCGACGCTCCAACAAAGCCTACGGCATCTGTGTGATCATATATGTACTGTGTATCTTCGGGTGTTGCTATAGGTCCGCCGTGGGCTAACGCTATTATATCAGGTTTAACTGATTTAGCAGCTTCAATTATTCTCTGTACATGTTCAGCTGCCTGTTCAAGAGTTCGAATATTTCCAAAGCCTCTTTTACCACCAACTAATCCACCCATAGTTCTACCTGCATGGGCTACTATTACGTCTGCTCCCGCCTTTACCATTTCTATGGTATCTTCCGGTAATCTTACATATGCCATTGTGAAGAATCCCATTTCATGTGCTAATCTAAAGTTTTCGACTTCACGGTTAAAGCCTATTCCTACATCATCTCTAGATCTTCTGTAATATTCGTTTCTGTCGTATAAAGCAAATGTGGGGAAGTTTATTATTCCAGAGAAGCCCATGTGCATTAGTTTCTTTAGGAATCTTTCCATGTCTCGTGTAGGATCAGCGAGATCTACGCCTGCAATTACAGGTGTGTTCTTTACGATATTCAATATTGGTTTTGCCATTTTCACAGTTAAGGCGTTGGAATCTCCAAATATAACTGTTGGCAGTCCCATTAAACGGGAAAGCCCTGTACTATAGACGATTATCAAGTCTGCGCCAGCAAGCTCCGCGCATTTAGCTATTATACCCGCGCTACATCCTGCTCCAAGAATGGGCTTACCTTCTGAAATTGTTTTATGCAATCTTTCTAAAACTTCTTCACGAGAAAACCTCCTTACCAAATTTACTCACCCCCTAAATTATTTATGACAAAATGTAACTAAAAAACATAAACATTTAATGTATATTTTCAATGAGCTCATCCCATACCCTAATTACTTCTTCTACGAATTTTTTATCATTAATGTGGGCATCAACGACTACAAACTTTATATTTGGTGGCAATTTCGTTTTTAACTCGTTAATCAACACTTCATCCGTTTCAGGATCGTAAAATGGAGCTCCAGGCTTATCTAACGCTGAAAATCCTTTAAGAGGAATTACTACTGCGACAGAGCCTTTCGCTAGCTTTAGCTTATCCGCTATCACTTGGCTAAGTTTCACCATTTCTTCCTTATTGGTTCTAGCAAGCGTTACGTAAGGACCGTGCCTGTATAGTTTACGTGACTTAAAAATCTCTGGCAGTTCTTTCGGTGTTCCTCTAAATATGTGCATATCTAAACCTCCAGGTATAAATATGTAGGGAAGTCCTTTTTTGAGAGCGGGTTCAAGTCTGTCCTTTCTCTCTCTAGGCGGTACGCCTGGTGGATGGAAAATATGTAGTCTAATTAGCTCAAAAGGTGTCAAATCGATAACGCCAAAAACCTCATCCTGCTCTATCAATTCATCGAGATTCTGGGATTTTGCATGAAAAACCACGACGTCATATCCTTTCTCCCTCAATTTCGACGTTATGCCCATAGCTGCTGGTGTTGTAACGCCAAGTGCTGTTATGCCAACTACGGGTTTTTGAGGCTTTGCCTTAGCAGTAAGCTCAACCATTCCTATAATTGCGCCAGCTGCTGCTGACAATGCGCGTTTCATAATATAGTTTAAACCAACCATATCTGCTGGTGTTTGAAAAATCATAATGTCTTTTTCTCCAATATAGTGTGGATCTACGAATGTTGAAACCATTAATTTGGGCACACCTATAGGTAAAACTTTCATGGCAGCTGTTCCAATAGCTGTTCCAGTCGAACCGCCGATCGCGATAATTCCGTCAAGCTCTCCTTTCCTATATAGGTCTAATACGGCTTTTTTAACCCCTTTTATGACGACTTCTAAAGCCTTTATTTTCTCTAATCCTTGTTCAATATCCTTTATTAAACTCTCTAGTTTTCTTCCTCCTAAATCGGCAACTTTCTCCCTAGGTATATCCCCTTGGAACAATGGTTTGCCTAGTATTCCAGCATCTATAACTATTGCTCTATGTCCTCTATCCTCTATAAGCTTTTTAAGGTATTTAGCTTCCTCTCCTTTTGTATCGAGTGTTGCTATGATGACTATATTTTTCTTGCCTATCTACACCACCCCCAAATACGCTTTTCTCACATATTCATTATTAAGCATCTCTTGAGATGTGCCAGAAAGCAATATTTTCCCGTTGTCGAGTAAGTAAGCTCTCTCCGTGAAATTAAGTGCATATTGAGCTTTTTGTTCAACTAATAAAATTGATATTCCTTCTTCTTTAATCAGAGATAGCGTATTGTAAAACTGCCTTACGACTTTAGGTGCTAAACCAAACGATGGTTCGTCAAGCATTAATAATGAAGGCAATGACATTAGGCCTCTAGCTAATGCTAACATTCTTTGCTCGCCACCACTTAGAGTTCCAGCAAGCTGGTTTTTTCTCTCCTTCAACATAGGAAATAGTTGAAAAACTCTTTCAAGGGATTCTTCTTTCTTTTCTCTAGCTCTTCTATTATAGCAACCCATCTCTAAGTTTTCTAAGACAGTCATGTAAGGAAATACGGATTTTTCACAAGGAACATATGAAATCCCTAGTTCAACTCTTTTGTAAGGTGGTGCTTTGGTAATTTCTACGCCATTATATTTTATTTCACCTTTCCATGGGATAAGCAGACCAACGATCGTCTTAAGCAGAGTTGTCTTTCCGGCACCGTTACTGCCTATTATCGCTACCGCTTCTCCTTTATCCACCTTTATGGTTACATTATCCAAAATCTTTAATTCACCATACCCAGAACATATATTCTTAACTTCGAGCAATATCTTCACCTCCAATATAAGCTTCTATAACTTTACTGTTGGAAGCAACTTCTTCCGGTGAGCCTTCAGCTATTTTTACTCCATGGTCTAGAACTATCACCTTATCGGATATTCTCATGACGAATTTGAGAACATGTTCGACGATAAAAAGCGTTATATTCAACTTCGAGTTTATTCTCTTCAATAATTCTAGAAGCCAGGCTATTTCGGCTCCTGTTAAACCGGCCGCTATTTCGTCTAACAATAGGAGAGCGGGTCTAGTGGACAGAGCCCTAGCCAATTCTACCATTTTTCTTTCTAAAATTGTTAAGTTTTTTACAATGCAATTTTTCTTGTCATGTAACCCTACTATCTTTAAGCTTTCCAATGCTCTAGACTCGGCTTCACTAACGTCTGAAGTATGGAGTAATGCGCCGGTCATTACGTTTTCCAATACAGTCATATTGGCGAACACTCTGTTTTCCTGAAAAGTTCTGCCAATGCCTCTTTTACAAATTGCTTGAGGTGGTAGCTTTGTTATATCTTCTTTCCTAAAATATATTTTTCCTTCATTGGGTTTTATATAGCCGTTAATTATGTTAAAGAGAGTAGTTTTCCCAGCACCATTAGGACCTATAAGACTCGTTACGCTTCCCTCTTCTACGGTGAGAGAAACCTGCCTAAGCGCCACTATTCCTCCGAATCGCTTAGTTACATTTTCAACTTTTAAGATTTCAACCATTTGATAAACCTCCTTGTAATATTTATTACTCCTTGGGGCATAAGGAGAATAATTACCATTAAAAGAGCGCCGTGGAGCATATAGTTGAGTCCGGAAAACATTACAAAGTATATTCTGAACATCTCTAGAAGAGGAATAAGTATTATAGTTCCAAGAACTGGACCCCAGACTGTTCCAGCACCTCCCAGAATGGTTAGTAGGGCCTGAATCAGAGAAATATCTAGACCAAACGCTACGTAGGGATCGATATATCTGATGTAAGTCACGTAGAGGAAACCTGCAATACTATTGAGGATAGCTGAAAGCATGAATGCTAGGATTTTAATAAGTACCGTGTTTATACCTATTGATTGAGCAGCAATTTCATCCTCTTTTACGGCGAGGAAGTAGTATCCTATCTTGGATTTAGATAAATAATATACAATGAATACTGCAAGTATGGAAAATGCTAGAGTCAGGAAGTAATAAGGCACTTTTGAAGCAAAAGAAACATCTAGAATAGAATCTCCCCTGTACGGTAGAACTACACCCATAGGCCCTTGCGTTATATCTTTCCTTATGATGAAGATTAGTTTGAAGACTTCTGCCACCGCTAAAGTGGCGAAGGCAAAGAATACTCCATGTAATCTAAAGCAAATGTAACCTATGATGACGCTGAGTATCGCTGAGAAAACTATGCCTACGACAAGCCCTATCCATAAGTTAACATTTAATTTTAAATATAGAAGGGCTGCTGTATAAGCCCCTACTCCGAAGAATACTGCATTACCTAAAGAAACCTGTCCAACATAGCCACCTATTAGATTCCAGGCTTCGCTGATTATTATATAGAGAAATATCAAAATAGCTAAATGAAGCAATAAGGGAGATTGTACGACGAATGGAAACACTATAAGAGCTACGAATATTAATATCCAGTTAAGCTTTCCCATTATAACATTTTTATCAATCATTATTCTCTAACCTCTTTTCCGAGAAGACCCTTAGGCCTAAAGAGGAGAACTAGCAGGAAAATTATAAAAGCTGAGAGCTCTTTAACCTCTGATGAGAGGATATAAGAGCTAAGAGCTTCGACAACGCCTATTATTAATCCGCCTAGTAGAGCGCCTTCTATACTGCCTAAGCCTCCTAAAACAACTATCATGAAGCTCTTGATCGTTAATTCGATTCCAACGAAGGGACCTACGTAGTAAATTGGTGCAAAGAGAACTGCGCCGATCGCAGACATTGCAGTTGCTATGCCAAAGCTTATTAGAAATATTTTCTGTATATTAATGCCGCTCACTAGAGCGAGTTCTTTATTTTGGGCAGATGCTCTTATCGCTTTGCCCATGTATGTTTTTTGAAGCCAAATGTAAAACCCTGAGAAAACTATCATTGCAATTATGAAGTTTACAACGTAAGTAAGCGATATTTTCCCTCCGCCAACGTCGATATACATGTTTTCAAGCTCTGATTTGACAAATCGAGTATCGGCAGTCCAGAGAAATAGGGCTAGTCCTTGTAAAAATAAGGAAAAGCCCATCATGAATAACATCTTGCTTAGCACAGGTTTATCCATGATTCTACCAACTATTGTTTTTTGAAGCACGCAGCCTAAAGCTAGGTACAATGGAAAAATTATTATTATCGAAAGAAATAGAGGGGTTCCCGTGAAAACTTGTAGCCAAAAACAGGTATACATGGCTAGCATCATTATATCTCCATAAGCAAAATGGGGGATTTCTAAAACTCCAAATATCAATGTCAAGCCAACGCTTAATAGTGCGTATATCCCCCCTACTAATATTCCTCTCAGCAGGATTTGCATGAGAAAACCATCCATTATAACCACCAAAAAAGAAAAAATAGTGTTAAGGATCTTTAAGTCTGTCTTCATAAGGCAGGAGAGGAGTTATTATTGTTCGAGTAGCGTATTCCTCAGGCCAAATAGTGAACCATTCGAGTTCTCCTTTTTCGTTTTTCTGTATTTGTGTAACGTAAGAGAAGGCATAGATGTTGTCGCCGTTTTCATCAAATTTTACTGGATAAAGTATTCCCTCTTCCTCTGGTATATTGGTATTCCTTAAAGCTTCATATATATCCTTAGGATCTGTGGAGGCCGCCCGTTCGATAGCATCTACGAGCACTTGGAAGTCTTGAGCCGTAGCTAGAGCATCGCCAGTAGGCCAGTAGCCATATTTCTCATAAAATGCTTTTATTACTTTTTGCGCATTAGGTCTGGGGTTGTCGTAGTTTGAATAGCATGCTACGAATACTCCTAGAGCTAATTTATCTACTTCCTGTATAAACTTTGGATCCGTGAAACCTGCACCGATAGCTACTATATTTGGTACATAGCAGTCTAGCTCATACATAGTCTTCATTAAAACTATAGCATCTTGCAGATATGATGAGCATATGAGAACGTCCGGTTTAGCCTCTTTTATCTTCAAAACTAGAGCCGTTAAATCGATTGGGGGCTTTCTGCTATAACCCTCCCATAAGACTATTTTAACATCTGGTGCGTTTTTCTCAAGCCAGGCTTTTGATATCTCAGCATTGGTAGCGCCCCAAACGCTATCTTCGTATACGTGTGCTATAGTTTTAGGTTTGAGTTTTTCAATAATAAATTCCATCATAGAGTTTATATATGGCGTCGTCGTGACATGAGGTCTAAATACGTATTTGTATCCTTGTCTAGTTATCTTTTCGGAAAATGCTGCCATCACCACTAGTGGAACACCATATTTCTCGCATATGGGAGCTATAGCTAAAGTACTACCTGATGTAAAAGCGCCAAAGATCACCGATACTTTTTCTACAGTTATTAATCTCTCAACTTCAGAAACCGCTATAGAAGGATCACCTTTATCGTCGGCCCACACGGGAACCAGCTTTGCTCCTCCTAGAGATTTCACTCCTCCTTCAGCATTGTATTCTTCAAATAACATTTCGACCATTCTCCTAGTATGTAAAGCGTATTCAGCAACTGGTCCAGTTAGAGGCATCACTACTCCAACCTTAACCTCAGTAACTCTGGGTTTTTGTGTCGAAGTCATATACCAGAAAGCGCCAGCTACCACGGCAATTAAAACGACAGCCACTATGATAAGTGCTTGTATTTTAGTTATAGCTCTCCCGTTCATATTTCATCGATGTAAAATACTTTGCATATAAATATATAAGTTTTCCCATAAGCAAAAATATATAAGGCATAGTTAATAATTTAATCAAGAGGAAACTCCATGAAGCGGGAGATACTGTCACGAATATTCGGGAAATCGCTCCGCATAAGTATCTTAGAGCTATTCCTCAATCATAAGGACGAAATACTTAATATGAATGAAATAGCTAGGCGTTTAAATAAGAACCCTGGCAGCATATATAGGGCATTGCCAGCACTAATTAGAGATAATTTTATTGAGGAAATAAAAATAAGCAAAAGCAGAAGTGCATATAGACTTAATCTAAAAAATCCTATAGTTCAAGATCTTTTAGAATTTTATGAAAAAATTATGAAAAAATCCATGTCATATAATCAATAAGCATGAATGATAAAATAGCATCTTTTATCTCCCTTAGCTTCGCATTCCACTTCTTCAGCTTCTAGCTCTATTCCATAAGCGCTACCTATTACAGCTGCTAAGTAGCCCGCTAGGTTATGACATACAGGGCGATCAAAGGGTTTAAAAACTTCAGCCCAGTATGAATTCTTAATTATAGCATATCCCTTCTTAGTTTTAGGATTAAAGCTCCACTCGACTACCTGCCAAGCTCCAGTCCACTCTGAAAATTCTAGAATTTTCTTCAGTCTTTTAATAGGATCCTTTATTCGTGTAAATGTATTATTAAAACGTAGTAATCCTAATCTGTAACCGCGTTCATACTCTATGTAAAAAAATTCATCTCCATGAATCTCTAGATATGTTCTAGCAAGATTCCGCAGATTCTTTAACGTAAAGACGACGGCTCTCTCGCCCATTCCCTCTATAAATAGCAAAGAATTACGTCTCTGAAAATGGAAATCTCGCGTTTCAATGCGACTTTTACTGTTAACCACAGTTTTCACCAGATAACTCCTTTAAATACTTGAGGATTCTTCAACTATTAAATATTTCTAATATGGTTCAGACTGTTACTTTAACTGAAATGTTAGGTCATTTCTTTATTCTCAGATAGCGGTAATAGAGCATCTATGACTTCTTCAATCTGTCTAGGAAATTTAGTCCTAGGATCGACTACTAGCCATTCAAAGAGCATGTTTCTTCCTTCTTCTAGAAAGGCTTCGGGCGTCACCCCATCCTTATTATCCTCGGATAAGTAATGTACTTTTCATTATTCTCCGGCAAACTCTTTCCGGCTATTCTATGAACTTCCCCTGCCATCTACTCTAGCTGGAACTTCTATAGCACCATCATTCGGTATACCAGCGATAGCTCTTCATTGAGGACATTTACTTGCTGAACACTTTCCTCATCATTACGGGTACGTCTTCTTCATCGCTTCTCTTAGGAGAATATAGATTTGTCAACGGCTTGGATTTTGTGAGAGCATCTTTATCTTCTTAGCTTCTCTAACATGGCTTTCCAAATAAACATTCCATCCAATTTCTGAATCGGAACCGCCCATAGAGGGGGAGCAAATATTAAAACAGCGCCTCAAATACTACGTGAAAGCGGAAGCACATGTGGAAGCCGCGAACACTATCATCTATGGTTCCTATTTTAAACCTCGGGCTTCTCTGTGAAGAGGGTGCTAGAAGGCTTTGCTCCTATGGGTTCCCATTAGGGTTCATGAGGTCGTTGCTGAACTTAGAGGAGGCTTCAATGGGCCTCCTAGGTTTGAAACTATGCCTCCAAGCATTATTCCCTGTGATGTATGCGTTTTGAAAGCGTATTTGAATGGGGTATCGTATTTTGCTTCGCTAGATTATTCCGGGAAACTTATCGTTGAAAGTGTTTTCGAAGGCCTCGTTAGGCTTGCTGTAACACGTGTTCCCAACGGTTTACCGTTAACGTGGGTTCCCATTCCGACATCTAGGCTTCCCTTGAAAGTTAAGCATGTTCCCCCTCCTTCTTTCCCATTGCTCATAGACTTCTGCTCTTCAGGCGGGAAATGCATGTGCAAAGCTATTGTTGCTTCACCTAAGGAATTCTCAAGGGAAGCTTCAGCATGGGTTAGCCATGTTTTCAACATTGAACCTCAAGATGATCTTCGGGAATATTCTTTCAGAGAGTTTCTTGAGGGAAAAGTTTCGAAAAGTGGAGCATATGTTTTCACTCTTGAAGCGTTCAGGGTTTTAGCTAAGCCTTTCGGAGGAACCATTGTTAGAACCCCTTTAACATTAAACACTAAACCGGTTAGCGGGGGCCGAATTGTTTTAGGTGAAGTACTTGACTACTTAGGCTACCCTACCGGGGGAAAATATAGTGTAAAAGTGGGGCAAATGCACTCTCTAATTGTTGGAACAACTGGTTCCGGAAAAACAACTTCAGCTGCTAGGTTCGCTTTAGAAACTTCTAGGGTACATGTGAAAACAGTTGTCCTAGACTGGACGGGAGAGTACTCCTCCATGCTTAACGCTAAAGTTTTCCAGCCCGACAGCGACTTCTCCCTCCCCTTAAAAACGCTTAGCGTAAGAGTTGTTTTCGAAATCCTAAAATACCATGCTGAAACCATGTGGAACACTGTTCTCTCACCAATGCAGTACAGTATTCTTAGAAAAGCAGTTTACAAAGCCCAAGGAAACCCCGGAGAAATCTTTTACACAGTAGAAAAAGAACTCAACAGTTCAAGAAGAGATGTTAGACAAGCATCAAACGCGCTACTTAACAAACTCGAACCAGTAAGAAACGTTCTCCGCCAGCTCTGCAACAACATGAACCCACCATTATCCGTGAAGAACCTACCTAAGCTTTCAATAGTTAACCTCGGAGTTTACGAAACAGCCGGGGAAAAAGCTTTAGCAGCACAGCTAATACTACATAGCCTCATAGCCCAACTCAGAAACACAATTTCAAAGCAGCCCTTACTACACATTGTTCTAGAAGAAGCACGCCATAACCTAAAACCCCACATGGACCTTCCAACACTAATAGAGGAAGCACTCATAGAACATAGGAAACACGGAATAAACCTAACCCTAGTAACATCAAACCCAAACTTACCCCAAACAGTAACACTAAACACCCAGCTAATACTCGTACATAGAGCAAATACTCTTCAAGCAGCAATGAAACAAGCAGAACTCGTTTCACCAGCACCTCAACTAACACCCTCATACGCAAAACACATAAGACAACTACCAACAGGCCAAGCAATAGCAGTATCAACAAACCAGCCACAACCAACACTAATACAAATAAAACCACCACGAAAACACTAAGCAGAAAACCCTTCTAAACTATAACTTAATAGGTTCCACGTGAAACTTGTTAGTAGAGGCCGCATGTAAATGACCGTGATAAGCGGGTACAGGTACCTCGAAATCGTCCCTGGCAAGAGAGGAGGCAGACCCACAATTAAAGGCACAAGAGTATCAGTCGACAACATCTTAGAAGCCCTCTCGAAAGAATGGAGCATATAGGAAATAGCGGAAAACTACGAAATACCCGAAGAAGCCATTTTAGAAGTCATCAAATACGCTACTGAAGTTCTAAACAACCTTCATTAAAAATGGTAGGCATTTGTAAGTAAACATTTGTTTTCTCCAAGGGAAACCTTATAAACTAACATTGTATCCTACAGTACATGTGGGTTGGGTGGTTTATGAGTAAAACGGCTCTTCTATATGAGCGTAAAAGCGATGAGTTATTGAAGCTTAAAGGATACTATGTGGCTATTCTAGACGGCGAAATCGTAGATAAAGACAAAGACTTCTTCAAACTCCTACAGAGACTACGTAAAAAGAAAGTGAAAATCGAAAACATAATAATAGACTACATTCCGGAAAAACCAGTTGAGCTAATAGTTTAATCCCGCTAGGGGCCGTAATTGACAATTGAAGGTTTCTATGACCCTATCCGCAAATACTTTTACATCTTAGCTAAAGTGTATTTAGGAGGAAAACCGTACACCGTTAATTTAATGGTTGATACTGGAGCCTCAATTACAGCACTGCTCGACCGTGATGCCCTAAGAATTTTCGGAAACAAAGTAAGCAAGCTTAAAAAATCGAAAAGAAACCTCGTAGGAATAGGGGGATTCGCAGACACATACTACGTAGAAAACGTGAAAATAGAGCTTATTGACAGTAAAAACCCTGAACTAAAACACACTACAACTTTAAATAGACTCTATGTGGTAACACATCACAAACACTTTAGAGGCGAAGAATGGAAGAAAGTTTCACAACTACCAAGCATTCTCGGAAGAGACATACTCTTCAAAGCAAGAAAAATAATATTCGACTTCTCAACAACACCCCCCAAGCTAAAAATAGAATTCCCCTAAAAAGGAAACAAAAACACTTCCACCAAACCCTATATAGAAACCATAATACTTACACATCACCCTTTAAAAACCCACCTATAAAAACCAGGGGCAACAGTGAACAACCAAATAGAAAACATCATAGAAGAAATTAGAAAACATAAGCTAAAACCAAAACAAATCATCGAAAAATACGGAGAACAAACACTAAAACAAATAATAACCTACCTCAACAACCAAGAATACAGCATTACAGACATAGCAGCATTCCTAAACCTAAAATCAACATCCTATTTCAAAGAACTACTAAGAAAACTCGGGTTAAAAGTTGAAGCAAAACCATCACATCACATGAAACCCCTGATCGAAGATAGAACACAGGAGCTACTAAAGGAAGCCAGAGAAAACCCTAAAGTCATGAACACGGTAAAGTACATTCTGGAAAACAAGAAGCCACCACCATGGATACGTGAACTACCGGAAAAACAGCTAGCAGAAACCATTCTATGGTTAAACCACGTGGAAAAATGGAGCCTAAGAAAACTAAGCAAAACCCTAGGGAAAACAGTTCAAACACTATCACTAACACTGAAAAAACATGGAGCACAACCTAGGAAACCCATGAGAAAACCAATAGAGGACCCGGAAGATAAAGCGTACCTAGCAGGGCTCATAGCAGGAGACCTAACAGCAAGAATAAACCACGGATCACTAATAGTTCAAATAGGAACAACACACTACACACCATGGCACCAACTATTCCAGAAATTCTTCGCAAAATACACATCAACAATACATGAAACACCAAGACACAGACCCGACAAGAAACCAAAATACGAATGGAACCTTTACGCAACACTACACCCAAAAGACAAATGGACACTACAAACACCCAAAAACAAAATACCCAAATGGATTCTGGAAAACCCAAAACAACAACTACCACCATACCTAGCAGGACTAACAGACTCAGAAGGAGGATGGCACATAGCATCAAGATACAATAGGCCGCCGGAAAAGGGAGGCAAAGAATTCTACTATATAAGATATAGCATAGTAAATACGCAACGACAACTCCTAGAGGAAATAAGAGATCTTCTACAGAAACATTTCAAAATAAAAACATTTGTCACAATAGCGCACAAGGAAGGAGAAAAGGGAAGATACTCAACAAAACCAGCATACAAACTCGTAGCAGTAGGAAACGAAGCAGTAGAGCTAGCAATACTCCTACTACCACACCTAAAACACCCGGAGAAAATAGAGAGAGCAAAACTGACAATAAAACATGGAGGAAAAACACTGACACAAGAAGACATAGAAGAATGGAGAAAACTAAGACAAAAAGAAAAACAACAAACACTCAAAGACATAGAACTGGCAAAGAAACTATACCAGCAAAAACACAACCCCTAAAAACAAAAACACCAACATCACACCTCTTTTTTACTTTAAACACGAGAGCAACTATTTAATATATAATGTTTTAATGTTTAAAAGCCACTATAACTGTTGCTCTTTTAGGCTTATCTCTGTAATAATATTCACTTAGTTTAAACGGCAACCTTGGCAATCCAAAATATTCTAAAAATTCTCTTTCAGAAACTTTCCATGAAAACTCGTATTTTACTTTCTTAACAATATGGAAATCTAAGGTGCTTAAGCAGTTAATTACATCGTTAAGGTTAAGTATTGTCTCTTTTTCTTCACCAACACCTTTAATTCCAGAAATTTCGTAGACTATGTTTAGCTTATTTATTTCTCTGAAATCATCTTGGAAAGGTTCGACAATTAAGAGTTTTCCTTTCCTTTTCAGAAATTCTCTAATCTTACGTAGAAGCATAGCTACATCTCCTTTTCCCGCGCAAATGTTTCCTAAACTAAAGTATAACATTACAGCTTCGAATGTTTCTCTAAAATTCATTGTAAAAATGTTTCCTTCAATAAAATCGCAATTACTAAGTTCAAACAATTTTGCATTAGCATGTGCATCTTCAGCTTCATAAAGATCTATACCTAAGAAAAACACTTGACCATACATTATTGCGTTCTGAATAGTTGACCAGCCATCACCGCATCCAACATCTAAAACTTTCCAGCCAACTCTAGGATCCAACATGCTAAAAGCCTTAACTCTAAGACCATTCATCCACACCTCTTCAAAATACTTTGAAGTACCCCATACAGTACCTTTCAGCTTCTCTCTCATAAGAACCCTTAATTCTTCAAAATCCAACATAAGCTGTACACTAATGTATAACTTCTAAGTTAAGTTTAAAAATACATTCCTAAGGTTCTTACAATAGCAAAGAAGTATTAATTAAATCTAATGTGCTCCTTTCCTTCTCCCTGTCCTTCTAGCAGCTATATGGCCTGTCTTCCTACCTGGAGGAGCTGTCCTAGAAACAGTAGACGGGAACGAAACACTTTGCTTCTGGCCGCCGCCGTGTGGGTGGGATACTGCGTTCATTGCTACTCCTCTTACTCTTGGGTATTTCCATGCTTTTACTTTTGATCTGTAGTAGTTTGTTCCTGCTTTTAG
>Ga0180301_10001412_pt1 | contig 18995 bp, 12 predicted proteins | sample GuaBasSediGuay16_FD_121797 | JGI IMG/M metagenome (GOLD analysis project Ga0180301, IMG submission 121797) | Subseafloor sediment microbial communities from Guaymas Basin, Gulf of California, Mexico - Guay16, Core 4569-2, 12-15 cm | ecosystem: Environmental > Aquatic > Marine > Hydrothermal... | reverse complement strand
TTTCTTTAAGCTGAATAAGCTTTTCTTTTTGAGGGTTATTCGAGGCGATCTGTTTCTCTACTTCCTGGAGTTTTAGTGTGAGTTTTATAGTATTCTCTTTAATCCATTGTATTTTTTGCTCAATCGTATAATCCACTCCGCACTGTATCTCTGTTCTGGTTCCGCTGGATGTTCCTATCTGGACGGCATAAACTCCTTTCTGAGCAATTATCTTTCCACCGATTATGGTACCCCTTTCTCCCATCTCTATTTTACCACGGGTGCGAACAATGGAGTTCATGATGCAGGTTTTAACAAAGATATCGTCGCCGGCTTCTACATAACAGTTCTCGATAAACCTTGTATTTATTTTGCCGCCAACTTTTATTATGCCTTCTTTTCTGCCGATTATTCCCTGTTCAACCACCAGATCTTTCGCGCAAACTACATTGGATGCATCGAAGGTTTTTTTGCCATAGATGGAGCCTTCCGATTCCACCTTGAACTGCTCCTTTAGATCACCATGGATGATAATATCACCCGGAAAAACCACGTTTCCGGTGCTGTAATCCACATCACTTGTTATCTCCAGAACCTCGTTTACCCAGAAAGTCTCCTTTTCGATGATCAATCTGCCGTACGTTGCCGCAACAACGCTGTCTTCCTGCCATCTGGTATTTTCCCCCGGTAGGAGTTGTTGAACCTTTTCTTTTTTATAGGGTATGGAAAGGCCGTGAACATCTGTACCCATTTTGCCTGGCCTTAAGGGTACTTTTTTTGCAAGGATATCTCCTTTTTTTACAATCGTGAAAGGACTGTATTCACGGAAATCAATCTTCTGTGTTGAAAGATCCGATTCCTGTTGTTTTTTCTGCAAACTTTCTTCAAGAACGAGATGCTCCGGTATTTCGGGAACAGGATCTTCTCCCCTGGCTATTACTACATTCTGTATGTGAACACGCTCAATATTGCATCTAAATATTGTATCTTTTATAAGTTGCCAGTCTATACCAGAGTTGACATCGTTCTGGAAGAGCTTCTCTTCGACTAAATCGATATCAATTGGTTTCCCGTCTCCGGAAGGATGGTAAAAACTTGCAGTTACTTTCATCCTGTCATCCGAAATGTTTATCACCACATTGCCGTCGAGATGACGGCCTGATTCCTGTTCAAGAGATTTAAGTTCTTTCTTTGATATTTCCTCCGGTATGATATTTTCATTCTTTTCTGCAGCCTCGTCAGGGGCAAGTTTAACTTCGTCGAGATCTTTCAATAATTTTTCTATGTCTTCCGTGAAATTGTCTGGTTCCTGATTGTTGTTTTTCTCTTCTTCTTCCATCTTCGATTCTATGTTTCTTTAAGAAAATCAATAATCTTCTCTATCTCGAAAGGTTTAAGGAGAAGACCACTCGCTCCTGCATCAAGAGCTCTCTGAACTGCGGGATCATCGGGATAGCCGGTATTGATGAGGATCTTTGCCCGGGGTTTTTGTTTTAAAATATTTTCCGTAATTTCTGCGCCGTTTTTCTTAGGCATTCGTATATCTATAATCATGAGATCATATTCATTTTCAAGTGCTGCGGCTTCGCCTTCCTCGGGATCTGTGAAGCTGGAAACCTCATGCTCCATGTCCGTTAGTAGTTCCTGTATAACGTGAATAACGCCAGATTCGTCATCGATAATCAGGACTTTTTTCACTCTTTGCCTCTTTTTTTTCATTGCAATACGAAGAATGGGCTTTTAATTATGATAAGGGCTCTTTGAGGAGTCCCATGCACCTCAAGCTTTGGGGTTCTTAAGCCTCACATGCAGCTCGAGGTGCAAGGACTCCCTGGCGAAACATTTCTCTTAAGAAAAGCCCAATCTTCACATCACCATTCTATCAAAAGGCCTTAAAAAGGAGAAGTCCATTTACTATCAACAGGATACCGACACCTTTTAAGAAAATAATATTCCGAGCAGAGCCTATAACCACAGAGAACTCCCTTAAAGTTACAGCATAACTGACCCTTTCCATACGGTATGCGAAAAGGATAAGAACGTATGTTATTATTGTGCCGACACCACTGATATATCCACCCTGCCTGTATGAGGAGGCTAGTCCACAGAAATAGAGACTGTGAATGAATCCCGTTGAAGCCATGAAAAGAATCGAAAGAGGATTAAACTCCTGTGTATAGATGAACTAAATTATCCCATACTCTTGCGCTTTATTAATTACATAATCTCTATCTTTACAATGCTCCAGTATGGCGTAGTTATTTTTAAGACCTTCAATCTTTTTTAAAGAAATGCTTTTTTGTTTTAATTCTTCTATTAGAATTGTAGGTACAAAATAGAGCCCGAAATAATCGAGACCGGCTGGATGTAAACCAATCACAATATCTGAAGTTTTCCTTGATTGAGTGTAAGTTTTAACGTTTGATTTATATACCCTATCTACACCACCTCTGCTTCCGCCTGTAAAACTTATAAACCTTTGCGCAGTTTTAACTTGAGCTCTTATTATATTTTCCCTTTCATCCTTGTCTTTTAAAACAATTATTATGTCATAGGGAGAAAGAGGAAGATCCACCAACGATACATTCTGGTATTTCTTCATCAGAATACCTACGACTATGTGCTCATGTGCAAATCCATTTACCGATGCTTTTCTTCCACGAAACTCTGAATCAGACAAAGCCCACTAATTCCTTAAGATCCTATTTTCTTAAAACTAATATCCAATCCGTATTGATTCTTTCCTCACGCGGCACTTTTATAAAATGTTTTATTATCTCAGAGCCAAAATAATTTTCTACTGTAAAACCTGTTATTTCCGCCATCTTCATGATATAGAGCCAATTTTTAAATATTTCTCCCCGTATCTTATTATTACCAACAACGATTATATAATAACTTCCTTTCTTTAAAACACGGTAAACTTCTTTTAGATTCTTTTGCATATCGGATAAGTATTTATATGCGATATATGCTCTTCGTTTATCTTTTTGATATATTTTTTCTATTGTTTCGTCTGCTTCCTTTATTCCGATCCTGTGTAATTCTTTATACTCGTGCTTGTTTACGCTTTCAGTTCCCACATGTTTTTTCTTCAAAGGAGTAAGCGACCCGTTTGCCAATCCAAGCCAGTAAATCTCCAGTTGATGTGTTCTTGGATAATCAACGGCATTTGCATAGGGAGGTGATGTAACAGAAAGATCGAATGTGTTATCGGGATATTTAATATGGCGGGCATCGTTGTATTCCGGAAATTCAACTCTAATTTCCGGATCACACAGAGTTGAAAACTCTTTCATTTTTGGAACATTAATAAGGAGTGCTTCGACAAACCTGGTTAAGGCCTCTGTAGAGCAGACTTTTTTATTTAGTCTTTTTCTTATGACGGTTCTTGTACAGTTATCATCCGCATTGGAAACTGAGCGGACTATTGAAGAAAGGCAAACTCTATAAAAGTTTTTAATATTAGAATCGAAATTAAGTTCATCTATTAATTTTCTGATACAGGCTAATTCCAGTATTATTTCTCTATTAAACCAATTATCTCTATATGGAAAATCGGGAATATCCTTTTTATCAATAAACCAGGGTCTGAAATGTAGTACTTCTTTTATGAGCTGATCGCAACTTTTATCAAGATCTCTATTGTTAAGGGCTGTTGTTTTAACCTTGGAAATAAATCTTGAAAAAGGATCAACATCAATTCCCACTGAATGTCGATAATTTAATAGAGCTTCGAGACTTGTAGTTCCAGAACCGCTGAAAGGGTCTAAAACCAGATCACCTTTCTTTGAAAACCGTTGAATTAACCACCTCGGCAGCTCAGGAAAAAATTTAGCCGGGTACTTATGCAGACCATGAGTGAGTGCCGTCTGATCGTAGCTTATAAACAAAAAACGATCACCATTGTGAACGGGGAGGTCTATAGGAATATCTCCGTCAACTCTTATTATTTTTTCTCCAAACTCATTCGTTTCTTCTTTGACATTTGAAAAGTATTCCGGAAAATCAATAGTGTTCTGCAATTTAAGAGATTTTTTTGAGAATGATCTGATCTTTTTTCTGGCTACTTTGGCCTCAATTTCTGATAAGTTAATGATATAGGAAGACACCTTCGCTCCTTAAAACCGATTTGATAATATACTAACAGGAGAAAATTGTCAAAAGTTGATTCAGCTACTCAGACCGGAAAAAGGGCTTAAAGAATTGGAATCTCAATTTTAAAGGTGGTCCCCCCTTTCTTTCCTGAGCTTGCTTCGATTTTCCATCCGTGGGATTCCATAACAGACTTTACCACTGCAAGACCTAGGCCCGACCCCTCTTCTCTTCTCGAACTCGTCCCCCTGTAAAAGGGGTCGAAGATAAAGGGCAGCTCCTCTTCAGGTATTCCAGTTCCTGTATCTTTAATTTCCACTTTTAACGTATCTGCATCGAGCAGGACGGTCAGAGATATTGTATCTCCCTCTCTCGTATATCTTATTGCATTTCCCAGAATGTTTTCAAAAGCCCTGTATGCCAGATCACGATCCATCGAGATCGATACAGAACGCGGAACTTCAAGCCTCAATTCGAACCTTCTGCCGTAGATAGCCGAATCTTCTTTGAATTGTTCTCCCAGCTCCATAAAAAACTCTTTTGCTTCTATCGGAACATGGTTTTGTTTCCATTCACCTGTTTCCATCTTAACGAAATCAAGCAACTGGGCTACCATTCTTTCGAGACTCTTTGCCTTCTCTTTTATTATGGAGAGATACTTTTTCTGTGTATTCGCATCAGAGGCCATTCCGTCCTCTATTGCTTCTGCATATCCCTCAATAAGAGAAAGGGGGGTTTTAAGATCGTGGGATACTCCCATCAAAAACCTGGCTCTGCGGGCATACTCCTCTTTGAGTGCCTTGCGCATACTTTCGAAAGAGCGCGTAAGTGATGCGATTTCATCTTTACTCCTTGCCTTACGAAGCTCGAAATCGAGATTCCCCTCGGCCACGTGTCTGGTTGCATTTTCAAGAAGGATGATAGAGGTGGTTAAGGAGCGTACAAGCAAAACCGAAAAAATAACCACAAACAGTATAATTCCGATAAGGGAATACACACCCAGAAAGCGAAAGAGTATTAGTTTGGGCTTTCTTAAGTTTTCTGGCCGGTGGGTCTGGAAAAACACCAGATTCTCTTTTCCTGTTTCGGTTCTAACAATGTCGAAGTGAAAGAAGTAATCCCCCCCATACTGTTTTGCATGGTAAAAAAAGTCTGTGAGAGTAACCCTATCTCCGGTAGAGAAGCCATTTATAGTTGAGCTGCTGACTATACCATCCTCTTCGAGCACAATAAAGTCAGGAGGATCTTTGGCTTTTTCCTGTATGGGACTGCTTTCTTCTGTTGCGCCGGATTTTTGCATTGCAGATCGCAGCCAGTGAATTGTAACGGGATATTTTGGCAGCCTCACCTCACCGGTTTCGGATGTTCTGTTAATCATCAAAACCAGAAAGTATACCAGAAAGGGTATGATGACAATTCCGGCTACCAGCACGACAAAACGGGTTTTAAGCTTCATGAGGAGCCCTTATTCTCTTCCTGGTTTCTTCCTTCCGGATTAAACCTGTAGCCGAAACCGTGAACCGTTTCCAGATATCTGGGATTACCGGCATTCTCCTCTATTTTTCTTCTCAATCTCTGTATGTAGACGGCTACTGCAGTAACGTCTCCGTACTCGTTTTTCCACACCTCACGGTAGATTGCTTCAGGAGAGAATGCCCTTTCAGGGTTGGATACCAGAAAGGCAAGGACATCGAACTCTCTTGTGGAGAGACGGATTCGCTGATTCCCCTTTTTCAGGAGACATGCATCGAGATTCAGTGTATAAGGACCGAAGGTAACAATATTTGCTTTTTCCGGAAGAGATTCAAAATATCTTCTCAAATGAGCCCTTACCTTTGCGGCAAGTACCTTTGGGGAGAAAGGTTTTGTAACGTAGTCATCCGCTCCAATACCCAGCCCCATAATTACATCTTCGTCGGAATCCCGTGCAGATACAATGAGTACTGGAATATCTTCTTTTCGCCGTATCTGCTGTAGAAACTCGAAACCGTCTTTCTCGGGAAGGTTTAAATCAAGCACTATCAGGTCGTATTTAATTCTTTTAAGAACCTCTTCGGCCTGTTCCGCCGTTTCGCAAACGGTGGTTTCCATCCCTTCCTTATGAAGGTAGAGGCTTATGAGTTCCGCCATTTCTCTCACATCTTCTACTATCAGGACATTTGCCTTCATCTATTTCTCTCTATTCATAGCGAAGTGCCTGAATAGGATCAAGTCTTGATGCTTTCCTGGCCGGGTATATACCGAAAAAAATTCCCACTGCAACGGAAAAACCCAAAGCCAGTATAACCGTACCCGGAGTGATTATAGTGGTAATATTTCCCACAGCGGTAATCATTCTTGAAGCTGCTGCTCCCAGGAGCCATCCAGCAAAACCCCCTGTAATGGAGAGGAGCACGGCTTCGGTTAAAAACTGAGCCATAATATCCTTTCTTCTAGCACCTATGGCTTTTCTTATACCTATTTCTCTGGTTCTCTCGGTTACGGAGACAAGCATTATATTCATAATGCCTATTCCGCCCACAAGAAGAGAAATGCCTGCAATACTGGCCAGAAGGATCGTAAGAGTGGCGGAGACTCCTTCCATGGTTTGAAGAAGGTCTTCCTGGCTTATAATTGTAAAATCATCCTCAACACCGGGAAGAAGCCTGTGAAGATAGCGCAGAAGTGTTGCAGTTTGCTCACGTACTTCCTCCATTTTCTCTTTGCTTGATACACTTATACTTATACTGTTGAGTTTATCATCACCTGTTACCCGCCTTATAGCAATTGTTACAGGTATGAGTATTATGTCATCCCTGCTTCCAAAACCTCCTCCCCCCCTTGGTTCGAGAATACCTATTACCCTGAATGGGAAGTTGTTTATCCTTATGGTCTTACCCAGAGGGTCCCCGCTATCAAAAAGATTTAATATAATGTCCTGGCCTATTACACAGACATTCTTCCGCATATTGAGATCAGCTACGGTAAAAAAACTTCCCGCACTCAAGTTCCATTTGCGAACCAGCAGATAATCTGGTGTTGTTCCCACAACATTTGTTCTCCAGTTGTTTCGATTATACTTCACTTGAAATCTCGCAGAAATCTCGGGTGCAACACCTGTAATTTCGGGTATGGTATTTCTTATTGCTTCTGCATCGGCCATGGTTAGAGTGGGAGCAGAACCTGTGCCACCTCGTGCTATGCCTGTTCGTGAGCTTCCCGGTATAACCGTAAGCAGATTTGTTCCCAGCCCCTCGATACGACTGCGGATATCCTGTTGTGCCCCCTGGCCGACCGAAACCATTGCAATTACCGCGGTAACGCCGATGAGTATTCCCAGAGTGGTAAGGAGAGAACGCAGTCTGTTCTGCCATAAAGATCTGAAAGATGCTCTTAAGTGTTCCCACACTTCGGGTAAAGAGGGTATTAGCTTGTTAAGAAAGCTGCCCTTTTTCTGATCTATGTAAAATTTGCTTTCCGGTTTTATTCTTTCCGGTCCTTCACTGCTGATTTCTATCTCTTCTTTTTTTTGATCCGATATAATAGAGCCGTCTTTAAACCTGACTATTCGTCTTGCATAACCCGCAATATCCTCCTCATGGGTTACAAGAACTACTGTAATACCGGAGCTGTTCATCCGGCTTAACATCTCCATAATCTCTTTACCCCGTACCGAGTCGAGGTTTCCAGTGGGTTCGTCCGCAAGGATAATGGCAGGAGAGTTTGCCAGAGCCCTGGCCAGGGCTACTCTCTGCTGTTCACCCCCTGAAAGCTCGCTGGGTCGATGTGTCGCCCGATCCGGAAGCCCTACAATACCAAGAAGTTTTAAAGGATGGTCCGGCTGAACTTTGTGGCCGTTTCGAAGATAAAAGAGGGGAAGCTCTACATTTTCCCTGGCAGTAGCTCTGGGCAGAAGGTTGAAAGACTGGAAAACAAATCCTATCTTCTGACTACGGATGTCGGCGAGCTCATCGTCGGTGCAGGAGGCTACGGGATATCCGTCAAGATAATAGGTGCCCGAAGTGGGTCTATCAAGACAACCGATCAGGTTCAGGAAAGTTGATTTCCCCGAACCCGATGCACCCATTATGGCAACAAACTCACCCCTTTTAATGGTAAGGGATACACCCTTAAGGGCTTCCACCCTGGTTTTGCCAAGCCTGTAAACTTTTTTCAGATCTCTTACTTCTATGATATTATGGTTATGTCTGGCTTCATTTGTCATTGTTTTCCTCCGAATGGAGAAATTTCAATATATTCTCCTACCTGAATGCCCGGAACATCATCCCTGGATTTACTCCACGGCCTTCAGTGCCGGCAGTAGATCTATTCTTCGGCAGGATCACCTCGTCCCCCTCTTCCAGACCCGATATTATCTGTGTATACAATCCATCGGTTATTCCGGTTACTACAATCTTTTGGGTAGTTTCATCTCCGCTTTTCACAAGAACAATTGCCCTATTAGCCATATTTCCCGGTGCTGTCCTGCTTTCGGATGATTCAGGCCCTTGTGCCGAATCTATATTCCCGGTTCCCTCTCTTCCGGGCATATCGGTCATCGAAGCTGACTCCCCTCCTTCCGGTATTACGCCCTCGGGCAAAGTTCCACCGCCTGCACGTTGCCCGCCCCGGGCAAAGGGTACTCCATCGGGTCTCTGCATCCCGGTGCCGGGGAGATTGCCTCCTGCACGTGTGCTACCTGCCGGGAGACCAGAAGATGTTCTCACTGTCCGTTGAATTGCGGAGTTGGGAAGAGCAAGAACATCTCTTGCTTCTGAGATAACGATTTCTGCATCGGCATTCATTCCCCATAGAATTGTTTCATTTGCATTTGGTACCTCTATAGATACTTCAAATACAGTAACATTTCCTTCTATTTTGGCTTTTGGATTTATCTCGGTTACTTCTCCTGTAAGTTGCAGATCGGGAAAACCGAAGGGAGTAACGGTTGCTTTAAGTCCCGGCTTCACCTTACCGATATCGATTTCGTCCACCGAAGCTTTAAGGATCATTGGATTGTTTACAGTAACCGTTACTATTTCCGATGAGGGACTTATCAAATCGCCTGTTTTAATATGGAGCTCTGCTATCTTTCCTGATACAGGAGTTCTAATTCTTGTAGATTGAAAAGCAAGTCGGGCTTTAAGATATTCGTTTTCCGCTTTTGACAGTGCGGATTGCACTGACATAAGTTCTTCAGAATCGGCTCCCTTTAGTGTATCTTCCAGCTTGAGAGAGGCTGTCTCAAAGTTTGCTCTGGCCAGGGTGAGCTGTTTTTCTGCCTCTAAGAGCTGGTCCCTGGAGGCAAGCCCTTTCTCATGGAGTGCCTTTACGCTTTTATAGTTTGACTCCTGTATCTCCAGGTTAGCCTTTGCCTGATCAAGTTCGCTCTTAGCGATGGTAAGCTCTTCCTTTGTAGGTTTTTCTTTAAGCGATTCCATTTTTGCCTTCTGCGATTCGAGGTTTGAAAGGGCACTGCTTAGCTCTAAATCCAATCCCGAAGAATCCACCACTGCAACCACTTTTCCCGACTCTACGATTTGACCGATTTTGACAAAGATTTTCTCAACTTTTCTGGAAGGCATATTGGAATCGGGACGCACCGTGGTTACAGATACAGGCTCAAAACTACCCGATGCAGGTACGGTAACTCTGATTGTCTGTCTTGTAACTTTAACCGTATTATACTGCGTATCTTGCTCCTGTTTATTTACAGAAAGCAACTGCCTTCCGAATGTAAGAAAAACGCCTGCACCTGCAAAAATAATGAGAGATATAATTAAAACGGTTTTTTTTCTGCCTTTCATTCTATACTCTCCTGCAATAATTTAATCCGTCCTGTTCGAGCCTGTTGTCCCGTAGGGTCATTTAGACTCCTTTAAACTAAGGTTTAAAGACCAGCACTTTTTTCCAATTCCAGTATTGCCAGGTTTAATTGTGATTTTACGTTTTGAACCTCTGCCTGCGCAGTTGAAAGCTTTACAGAAGCTTCGAGAAGATCCATGGTCGAGGCCAGATTCTCGTTATACTGTGTCTCTACAAGGGTATATTCATCCTCTGCCAGAGACATTCTTGCCTGGGAAAGTTCGAGCTTCGATAAAAGAGTTTTTACTGTGTTAACATTCTCTTCTATTTCGAGCGCTATTTCTGTATTAAGCTTTTCGATTCTTATACTGTTAATTTTTTTCTGTGTCTCAATCTGTTCCAGTTCGGCCTTCCTGTCCCCCCAGTCGAGAATAGGAATACTTGCATTTATACCCGCACTCCATGAAGAGTAGTCTGTTTCCAGATCCCAATCTCTTGAGTATCCTACCTCTCCTGAGATTGAAATAACAGGAGAAGCCTTGCTCTTAGAAAGTCTTTCGCTGATCTTAAGTGATTCGATTTCAAGGTAGAGCTGTCTGAGGTCGGTTCGTCTAAGTGAGGCGGTTTCCATTAGTTTTTTCAATTCGAGTTCTGGAACAGATATCTCCTTTTCTTCTCTTACCCTGTATTCCATTGAAGGGGACAATCCTGTTAAGGCCGAAAGATTTTTTCTTGCAATGGAAAGGGCCGACCGGGACTCTTCCATATCTATCTCTGCACTCAGCAGGTTTACCTTTGCCTGTTTTAAAGTAACGCCGGATTCCTTCCCCGCTTCGTAAAGAGTGTTTACCCTTTCATACTCTTTTTCTCTCTGTTTGAGAATCTCCTCTTTCAGTTTAAGATCGTTTTGTGCTGAAAGCATGGTGTAGAAGGCACGTTTTACAGAATACAGTACGGATTGTCTGCCGGCCTCTGCAGTAAGCTCTTCTTTTTTATAGGTTATCTCTGCCTGTTTAACGGAAGCGGAAGCCTTTCCACCGGGGTATCCGTCCCACAGGGTTTGATTAGCAGAGAGAGTCAGTGATGAGGAGTGGGCAAACTCATCATCCTTTCTTATCGAATGGGAGCCGCTTAGAGAAATCCTGGTGGAGGGACCGCTCAATTCAAGCCCACCCCTGGCTGTACCTGCCGATGTGGTCGAGTCGGTTTGTAGTTTCTGAGCTTCTTCCCTCGAGTCGTGGATAGTGCCTGTATGAATGTAATCCCCGTTAGCGGTAAGAGAAAAGCCGTTTTCCGCCTTAACCTCTCTGTACCTTTCCGCTGCCTTTTTTAAGGTCAGCTCTGTTAACTGTATGTCCCGATTGGACAATAGGGCCGCCCTTATACATTCCTCAAGGGTTAATTCTTCTGCATTCTCTGAAAAAAGTCTTAAGGAAGTGCTAAAAATAAAAAGTACAACCAGAAAAACCTTCATGTTTTAAAATAATATAGAAGCAGTTGTCTAAAATACATAGACAGTAAATTAAAATTATATAACATTTTGTTATATACAGGAGAAGCAGTTAAACTCTAAAAGTTTTAAATCCTCACGCATATCCGGGGCTCAGGTGAAGCAAAAGCCCGTCCCTCTTACCACCCTGCCGAAAAGAGAAAGCTCCAGTGGCCACCTTTATCGGGACGTTGAAAGGGGTAAGCATAGTAAATCTGTAAGATCAGCATACCAAGAATGTTTATCCTTACCGCACCCCCTGCACTGAAAACAGGAATTCGCTCATTCGACCTTGTAGCAATTTCTAATAACGGAGGGTCGTCCCGGGACCATGCAATACCACCGTCAAAAAAACCTACCAGGGTCAGGGGTAAATAGGGAAAATCGAGTAAGCCCAGTTGATCGTTTCCAAGTATTGGTATTCTCAGTTCTGCATTAAAGACGCCGATTTTTGTACCCAGGAGTCTCTTAAACTCAGGACATATCAGTTTTCCATCTATTAACCTGCACTCGGAAGGTTCGAAGGAGTACAGACTGTATCCTCGAACATAAGTCTCGGCACCGATATTGTAAGGAGCAAGGAGACTGTTCTCCGAATCGCCCAGATACCTCCCGGAATGAAGAAACCTGAAAGCGAGGGATGCAAATCTCATAAAAAAATAGTGCCTGTAATCTCCGGTAACTGCAAGAAAGTTGAGAGAACCCAGTATAGGCTCTGCTTCCAGACGGAATCGAAACCCCTTTAGGGGGGAGGTGAAGCCGTTGAAGGAGTAATCACCCACAAGTGCAAACTGATTCTGAAATAAATTAAGAGGATCTGGAGCGGCCAGAGGTTCCTTGCTTTCAAGGAGAATACCCTCTTCTGAGTAAACAACCGTTTGTTTCTCATAGTCGAAGCCTATTCTGGTATAGCCGGTTAGACCTTCCAGCCTGATGTTTGTTGAAAAGGGGTATTCGGCTAAAAAGATCAATCTATTTGTAAAGGTTCTTCTGGTTATTTGGGTGAGTTCGATTGCTTCTTCCGGGATCTCTCTCGATTGAATCTCTGCTGAAATGGTTGGAAAATGTTCTCCTGCCACGCCCCAGTTAAGATGCCTTTTAAGATTTATATAGGCGGCTTGGATACCGAAATCCTTTATATTATCGCTTACCTGTAATGCTGTTATAATCTGATGATTGTTAAGCATATCGTCGAAGGTAAAAAGTGCCTGGCCCATAAACTGAAGCCCCAGGGAGCTTATATTCACCCCTGCTGCAATATTACCGATGCTTGCTAGAGAAAGAATGGGTTTGTACGGTTTCTCTGTCAAATCATCTCTTTCCGGGAATTCGGTTTCGGGAGCTTCAAGGTAGCGGGTTACCTGATCTTTAATGATTGGTACCGGGGGCAGTGCCACGGTAAGCCATCTGTAAAACGATTGTTTTACCGCATTACCTCTATGCAGATGAATCTCCCTCTCTGTTAATGTTTCGGGATCGATGGAGTAAATATTGTAGTTTCTGTTTTCAAAAACGTTTACAAAGAGTTTCCCATCCTCTCTTGAAAGGGAAAGTGCCGGAGATAAATCGGTAAGGCCGCTTACTCCGGTTTTAACACTGGTTAATCGGTACAGTTTTTTATCTGTAAGGGAATACCTGTAAACATCTATAAAGCCGTCCAGATCGGAGATAAAGTAAACGCTTTTCCCGTCGGGAGAAAATTGGGGACTTATGTGCTTTGCCTTTTTTGAGAAGGAGAAAGCCTCAATTTTTTGTGATGCGAGGTTGTAAATTGCAAGCCCGGGCGGTGAAAATCTCAATTTATCTATATCCGTATCACCCATCCTGTCAGAGGAAAAGACTATCGACTTTCCGTCCGGCGACCAGGAAGGTTGTATGTCGGTATAAATGTCATTTGTAAGCGCTGTGAAAGATTGCTTCTCCAGATCGTAAAGGTAAAGGTCTCCCATACCTTGTGAAGTGCCGGAGAAGGCAATGTATCTTCCGTCGGGAGACCAGGACAGATGGTTTATTCCATCCACATCTTCACAGTCAAGAGTTTGTACTATTTTACCGCTTCTGGAATCTGCAATTGCAATTGCATTCTCTCCTCTCCTTGTTACAACAAAGGCAAGACGGGAGGAATCTGGTGCCCATGCTCCCGAAGAATCGATAAATGAGAGTGAATCGAAGTGCCTGCTGGCCGGGGCAGAGGAGATTTTACGAATTATCTTTCCAGTCTCTGCATCTGCTATAAAGAGATCCAGTGTAAAGATGCCCCTCCCGGAAAAAAATGCCAGGAGTTTCCCATTGGGGCTTGCGGCAGGGGAGATGTTTATGCCATCACCTCCCGAAATAACAGGTTCTCCCAGTTCGGTAAAAGCTTCTCTATTTTTGATTTGATCTTCTGCCCAGAGCGTTATTTTTTCCTTCCATTCTGCGGAAAAATCCTTCCATTTTAAGCCAAGAACTTCCCTTACAGCCTGTCTTAAGCCGGATTCTACCGCAGCTTTAAAAAACTCCTGGCAGGCTATATCCCCCCATCTTCCTGCAATAAACGCCCAGAGGGCATGTCCGAATCTATAGGGAGAGTAGTCTGGATCACTCGAGAGTTTGTTGATGTCGGGAAGATCATCATTGAGTACCGCGTCCCGCAGCCACATTGCAGTCTGTGAGTTTTCCCTTCCCAGAGAAAGATATTCGGCCAGTCCTTCTGAAAACCACAGGGGAAAGTCCCGGATACTTTCTCTGCTTATACCCCTCCTTCCGGTCATGGCGAAGTGAAAAGCATGGACAAGTTCGTGTCCGAGCACATGATCGTTTTCCCTGTTTACTCCAGTTAGAGGGATCACAATCCTGTTTCTAACCCCCTCTGTTACTCCTCCGATACCCTGGGGAATAAGCCCTGATATTATATTGGTCTGCTGGAAGTGGGGATGACTGGCATAGATTATTACGGGCTGACGATTTGCCGGTTCGAAACCAAAAAAGGAAGTGTATCTCTTAAACCACCGTTCAAGCATTCCGGCTGCAACCGTGCTGTACTCAGGGGATTCAAGGTAGTGATAGATGGAGAAGTTGGGTGTTTCCAGTATTTTAAAGTCAAAGTCCTTGTATTGAACTTTATTCTTACCAAACGCCTGGGCGAAAACGGATGTACCCCACAACAGCAGAAATGCAGTTTCAATGAGCAAGAACAAGAGCTTTTTTATTTTCTGTGTATGGTAGATAAATGCCTCCTGTTCAACCGGAGAGGATTCTTCTGTCAAATCTTTTTGTCCTTGTAAAAAGGAAAAATCCAGCTGCAACGCAACCCAGCAAAGCGCCTATGAGATAACTCAAACCGTAAGGAATCAGGTTGCTAATTGCTGTTAAAATACTTAAGAGAAAATTGATCGTAAAGAATGAAAAACAGGCATAAAAGGAAAAGAGGTACATTTCAAAGTAAAAAAGATAGGTTACTAATGCTAACAGAAGCAAATTAAAAAAGACTCCCACAAGAGAAATCCTTAAAACCAGCAAGCTTGTTAAGCGACCTAAAAGCAGGTCGAACATCCATGGGGAGAGCACCAGGAAAATAAAAGTAAAAACTCCTTGAAAATGAGCCTGTTCGATAAGTTCCTTTTTCAATATTCTTACCAGATGGTATTTTTTCTCTTGTATTTTTAAGTAGCTATTTCTACCAAGGGAGTTGAGAAATTTTTGTAAATAGATAAAAACATTTGTTTCGGAGAAGACTACAAAATAAACCAATCCTGGAATCATGGTAAGCATTGCGATGTATATAACTACATCATAGGGCTGAAAAATCTTTATAAAGGTGCCTTCAATTTGAGACCCTTTGAAAAACCAGTACACCATGTTATCTGACCAGATGCCTAGATTGTAGAAAATACCTGTAAGAAAAAGAGGGATATAACGGGAAAAATAGTGAAGAAACTTTTTAATCAAATAAAGCTCGATTTTCACAGGATAGGATTGCGATACAAAAAAACCGAGGAGTAAAAAGATTAAAACATAACCTGAGGTAAATCCAAGCATTACTCCTCCGAGGCCGTAGCTCTTACCGAGAAGGAAAAATCCCGATATAGCGACAAACTGTCCTGCAAAAAACGCCAGAAGAATATGTAAGAATTTTTTTAAGAGAGAGATCCCTATCATGAGAAACCATATACAGTTTATGGTGATAAAGAAAAGGACTGCCGATGCTTTAAACATGAAGGGGTATTTTATTCCCCCGTTTTGGATTGAGTTTACAGGCAGGGTAGCCAGTAAAACAGATAGAAGCAGAGAGATTAATAGAAATAGAGTAAGGAGTGCTCCCGCCTCCTCGTTTTTTTTCTCATAAAGGGCATCTGCAAGCATCCTGGTAAAGATAAAATGGAGCCCGCCATAGAGAGAAAGAGAGAAGGCGAAACTGTAAATTACAATTCCCTGAAAGAGTGCTCTCCGTTCCACCTCGAGAAAAAGGGAGAAGCGGTTTACGAGGTTAAGACCTATCATTGAAAGAAGCCAGGGACCTGCTACAATCATTATTCCGGAGAAGGCAACAGAGACAAAAGATGAAAGTCTCCCGCTTTTAAGGGCCCTCTGGAGGGTAAAACCTATTCCTGCCATAGGACTTTCCTTATAAGAGCGCGATAAATCTTTGAATATTTTTCAAACACATCATCCCGATTGTAGAATCTTACGGTTTTTTCTCTGTTTCTTTCTACCAGATAGGATATTTCATCGGGATTATTGTAAATATATTTCAATCCTTCTGCAAGTTTTTCGGGATCCTTTGGATCTGCAAGAAATCTTTCATCGTACTCCAGAAGCTCCGGCACATTACCGACCCTTGTGGCTACAACCGGGATTCCTGCACAGAATCCCTCGAGAATTACCAAAGGCTGGGCTTCTCTGACACTGGTAAGCATAAGCACATCCAGGAATGAGTAGTACTTAAGAACATCCTGTTTTCCTGTAAATATAAATCTGTCTTCAATGTGCAGACTTCTTACCATAAGCCTGCAATTTTCGTAATAGCCTGGGTCTTCATCGGTTGGGCCGATGCAGTAAAACGTGGCAGTTGGAACCATCTCCAGAAATATTTTTGCAGTTGCGATAAAGGTTTTAATATCTTTAATAGGGACAACTCTGCCTACCAGACCCACATGAAAGCCCTCTCTCTTTTCTCTGCAAACGGAGGAGTACCTTTGTATATCGATTCCATTTGGGATTACCAGTGTCCTTTCCCTGGGGGCCCCAAGCTCTATTTGCAGTTTTCTGTTTTCCTCAAAAAGAGAGGTTATAAGATCGGCATGATTGTAGGTTATTCTGCTCAATCCCCTGAACATCTTGATCCACATATCCCTCTGGTATCCTCGAATAAAGCCGGATTTTCTTATCTCCATCTCGCGTTCCTTGTGATAGAGACCATGCTCGGTTACAAAGAAAGGTTTATCCTTACGAATCTTGGCAGCCACTCCGGCAAGCCCTGCGTATCCGGTGGAGATGGCATGGTAGAGATCGGCTTTCGGAGCCTCTGCTCCGAGAATCGTGAAGACCATGTTGTGCACCGACCGCCATGCCCAGTAGTAATCTATAAAGGGATATACTGGATTCTGTCTCTGATTTGATTCGGTAATAAGCTCCCACCCCTCATCGCTTGTAACAGCATCTTCGTAGAGATAGTAACGCTCGGGCAGGTTGGTAACCATGGTATGAAGATTGGGAGCAGCCTCTGCGAATAACTCTCTGTGGATATTTATGATTTCCTTGAAAAGTGTCTTTTCCCTCTTTGGTCTCTTTTCGCTTGATTGGCGTTCTGTTATAACCACATCCCTGTGATCTATAATATTGGGTGGTAATTCATACTGGATTTCCTGATTTTCCTCTGGTGAAATGGTAAAAAGTACAAAATTAAAAGATTTAAGCTCTTTAATGAGTTCATGTACCCAACTGGATACACCTCCTGTTATATAAGGGTAGGAGCCTTCCAGTATGAGGCAAATCCTGTTCTCCCCTTCCATTTACCTACCCTGCCAGTATGAGAGAAGTTCTGTATATTCATTGTATTGGGAATTTTCCGCTGTAGAAATGGCAGAGAGAATACGAAGAACTTCAAGGAAGTCTTTTCCTGCAAAGTGTATTTGGGCTTCAAGAATACGAACCCTCAAAGGATCCTCCTTTACATGATCCGGAGCGTTCTGTAAAAAAGAGAGTGCCTGTTGAGTTAACCCCAACTCGAGTAAAATATAAACGGACTTCTCCAGGTCGTCCATGGAAAAGTAATTTCTATATTTACTAAGCTCACGGAAATAGTTAAAGGCTTCCTTCAAGTAAAAGTTTCTTATAGTAACCCTCCTTTTATTAAGAAGAGCAAGCTCAAAATAGAGGTTTCCGAGATTTCTGTATATATGGGGATCCCTTTCTCTCTTTTTAAGAAGATCTTTGTTTTCCTCTATTATTTGATTATAACGGTTTTCTATGACATTGAGACTCTCTGCAGCAAAGAGAGCAATTTCTTTGTCTTTGCTTTTTAAAAGTCTCTCCAGTATTCGAACCAACATCTGGTTTGTGGCAAGATCGTTATCTTCATGTCCGAGAATTCTCTCCACCTCTTCGATATCCACAGGCTCTGTTTCTAATGGTGTAATAGAACAGGCTTTGTAGATGAAACTCTCTATGGGAAGAAGCCCCTGTTCAAAAGCACGAAGCGCTTTGTTGGGAGTCCTTGGTTTAAAGATAAAGCGGCTCTCAAGTTTTCTAAAAAAATCCTGTATTTTATTCATCGCCTAAACTTTCTGCATTTCCAGAAGCTTCTCCGCCTCTTCCTGAAGATCTCCCACCATTTTTGTCTCCGAAACCATAGAGGAAAAACCTACTATTACCTCAAGATCTACACTCCTGTGATCTATCTTCCACTCTCCTGTGTTTATTTTCTCCAGGGTACTAAGACAGAAAAGTGATACTCCATCGTGATCCATGTTGGGATAAACGAGGGCAAGCTGGTTGTTTTCCTTGTAATGGAAGATATGGGCTGCATTACCCGAGAGCTCTCTTAGCTCGGAAGCAATCTCGACAATCAAATTGTTTATATCAGCTTGATTAAAAGTCTTAAGAAGCTCTTCATAATTGACGAGCTCAACAATTACCATGCTCAAAGTACCTTTCTGTGCATGTATTGCCGGAATCTCCTGTTCCAGGTATCTGTAAAACTGCGAATACATGGGGATTCCTGTGGCGGGATGAATATCTTCCTTTTTTAACAGAGCTTCCCATTCTGCGGCTTTTTCGAGTGCAGAGCTTGCAAGATCAAAAATTATGCTGAGTATCCTTTCTGTGTAGGTATTGTATTTTCTAAAAGCTATATCTTCCACATTTAGAACCCCCCACACCCTGTGGCCAATACGAATAGGGATTGTGTAAACGTTTCTTCCTGTGCTCATGTGCCGTAAATGTTCGTATTGTAACAGCATACGTGCAGAAAACAACTGATTGTTGCGAAATACCCAGCCCTCAATGGTATTCTCTATAGGTATAACCGTAATTTTCTCCTCTTCTTCTGAGTATCCTATACTTGCATGTAGAAGAAGTGCTTTTCTCTCGGAACTGTATTGCCACACCGAAGCTCTCTCTGCTTCTGTAAAGTTTTCCACAATTTCGAGAAGCACTTTGAGGGCTT
>Ga0180301_10001411_pt1 | contig 18995 bp, 16 predicted proteins | sample GuaBasSediGuay16_FD_121797 | JGI IMG/M metagenome (GOLD analysis project Ga0180301, IMG submission 121797) | Subseafloor sediment microbial communities from Guaymas Basin, Gulf of California, Mexico - Guay16, Core 4569-2, 12-15 cm | ecosystem: Environmental > Aquatic > Marine > Hydrothermal... | reverse complement strand
CTATTTGGAGGAGCAGCTAACCATGATTTAAGTAATGCGTCATAGAAGTTAAGGCCCAAGGCTGCTACTTCACCAGTAGAACGCATTTCAACACCTAATTCAGGATATGCTCCCCTTAATCTTGCCCACGAAAATTGAGGGGATTTTACTCCCCAGTAGTTTATTAAAGGTTCATAAATTTTATCATTATTGGGGAGAGTTAAATGACCATAAAGTAATACGTCTGCTACATTTTCCATCAAGTTAATACCCTTAACCTTAGAAACGAAAGGCATTGAACGAGAAGCCCTCAAATTGCATTCAATTACATATACTTCACCATTCTTGACTAGATATTGAATATTAACTGGACCTTTTACATTAAGTGAGTTACATATCAAGTAGGTATATTCCTTGATTTTATCAATGATTTGCTTACCTATACTTATTGGAGGAATAACCATGGTAGAATCTCCTGAGTGAACACCTGCATTTTCGATATGTTCTATTACAGCACCTATTAGTACACGATTACCATCGGATACGCAATCCACTTCTACTTCTCTTGAACCTTCAAAGAACTTACTAATAATTAACTTATGATATCTCGATATCTTCAAACTTTTTAAATATTCTTTTAATTCATTAAAGCTATAAAGAACTTTCATAGCAGAACCAGATAGCACGTATGAAGGACGAACTATGACTGGAAATCCTACTTTTTTACAAAATTCATAGACCTCTCTTATATTTTCGCATTCTGCCCAAGGTGGTTGGGGTATATTGAGTTTATCTAATAAAGCACTGAATTTCTGCCTATCTTCTGCAATATCTACAGAAGAGCCACTAGTGCCTAATATCTTAATACCTTCCTTTTCGAGTAATGGTGCAAGGTTGTTAGCTATTTGGCCACCAACACATGTGATGACGCCTAAGGGTTTTTCCTTTTCATATATGTCTAATACCCTCTCTAGGGTAATTTCATCAAAGTAGAGCTTATCATTTACATCCCAATCTGTCGAAACAGTCTCCGGGTTATAGTTTAATACGATAACTTCATCTACTCCTCTTTTCTTTAAAGCCCATGCTAGTTCGACTACACACCAGTCAAATTCTACAGAAACACCTATTCTAAAAACACCTGCACCTAATATGAGTACCTTCTTCTTTCCCGAATTAAAGGAGATATCATCATGATCACCACCATAGGTTAAATACAGATAGTTAGTCCTAGCAGGCCATTCTGCAGCCAGGGTATCGATTCTCTTAACTACGGGTAAAATACCATAGCTTCTTCTAAATTCTCTAACCTCTTTTTCACTCCACCCTAAACAGATAGCTATTTGTCTATCAGAGAAGCCTAAACGTTTAGCATCCCATATCACTTTTTTAAGCTCATTTTTATTTTCAGAATTGCGTAATGATTTCAATTTAGACTCTAGTTGAACTATATTCTTGATCTTGAAAAGAAACCAAGGATCTATCCCGGTTAGCTTATAAATTTTACGTATTGGTATACCTAGTTTTATCGCTTTAGCTATTAGGAAAATCCTCTCAGGGCTCGGACTACTTAATAACTTAACAAGTTTTTCTTGAGATAGAGGAATATCATCATCAGGATTACAAACAAGACCCTCCTTACCTATATCTAACATTCTTATAGCCTTTTGTAAGGCTTCCTCAAAGCATCTACCAATTGCCATAACTTCTCCTATGCTACGCATTTCGGTTCCTATCGCTTTTATGGCGTTAGTAAACTTTGAGAAGTCCCATCGAGGCATCTTTACTACAACATAATCTAGCGCAGGTTCGAAGTGAGCTGAAGTAATTCCAGTGACTTTATTGACTAGTTCAGGCAATGTATAGCCTATTGCTAGTTTAGCCGCTATGTAAGCTAGAGGGTAGCCTGTAGCTTTACTAGCAAGTGCTGAGGAGCGGGACATACGAGGGTTGGTCTCAATTATGTAAAATTCCTCAGAATTCGGATCCAGAGCTAATTGAACGTTACATTCACCGATTACACCTACAGCTCTAGCAACTGCTAAAGAAGCATCTCTAAGCATTTGGTACTCACGATTAGTAAGGGTTTGTGATGGAGCAACAACTATAGAATCTCCCGTATGGATACCCATAGGATCCATATTTTCAAGGCATGCTACTGCGACGGCATTATCTTTATAATCTCGTACTACCTCAAATTCTATCTCCTTCCAATGATGAAGATACTTTTCAACTAATACCTCTCCTATTAACGATTGTGCTAGAGCTCTTTCAACTAACGATGCTAATTCTTGCTCATTAAAAGCAACTAAAGATCCAGCTCCTCCTAAGTTAAAAGCAACTCTAACCATTACGGGATATCCTATTTCTTCTGCAGCATCTAGGGCTTCATCTACAGAGAAGACAGCTTTAGAGGGAGGGACAGGTAGTCCATTTTCGATCATTAGTTTTCTAAAGAGGTCTCTATCCGATGCTTTCACTATACTATCTACAGGCGTTCCTAGAACTCTAACCCCATATTTTCTAAATATACCCTTCTGCTCAAGTAGCACTCCACAATTCAAGGCAGTTTGACCACCGAAGCCTAGTAAAATACCATCAGGTAACTCCTTCTCTATTACTTCCTCAACAAAATTAGGAGTGACCGGAAGGAGATATACTTTATCTGCAAGTTTAAGAGAAGTTTGTATAGTTGCTACATTCGGATTAACTAGTATGACTTTAATTCCTTCTTCTTTTAGTGCCTTGATAGCTTGAGAGCCACTATAATCGAACTCAGCAGCTTCGGCGATCTTTATACCGCCTGAACCTAGTATTAGAACACTTTTTATATCATTAGTTCTCGGCATAAAGATGTCACCTCGCTCTTAAGATGAGAGAAAATGAAAGTTAATGAGCTTGAATTATAAAAGCGTAAAAAGCCAACAGGAGGACAAAATCTTGACCAGAATGTACAGGAAAGACAACGTTTATTGTTCGGTGAGTCCAAGACCCTTACTATCCTTCCTTTTTGACAAAATATAAAACTTACGGTTATTTTTAGTCCTAGATAGAGGTAGAGCATATATCTAGGCTACCCAAGAGGGACCCCCCTTGGTCAAATGCTTTTATTGTTCAAGACAAGCGGTAATAAGAATAGCTTACTCTAAAATGCATCTATGTAATAAGCATTTCTCAAACTATCTTATACAGCGAGTTAGGGATACTATAGAGCGTTATAGAATGATTATCCCCAATGAGAAGATACTTCTAGCAGCCTCGGGAGGTAAAGACAGTACGGCTATGATACATATAATGACCTTATTAAAATATGAAGTTGAATACGATGTTATTGGCTTACACATAAACTTAGGCATAGGTAGTTATTCTGATAAGTGCAACGAAAAAGCTATAGAGCTATTCGAAAAGCTGAACATACCTTATGTAGTTATAAGATTAGATAAAATAATTGGACTAGGAATACCTAAGTTAAGTAAAATAGCAAAAAGAAAGGCATGTAGTATATGTGGTATAGTAAAGCGTTACCTTATGAATTATACAGCAAATTATGTTAAAGCAGATAAAATAGCCACGGGACATACTATCGATGATATGGGGCAATACCTACTAAAAGCATTCCTATTACAAGATATAAGGCAATTGAACAAGATAAGACCTATAAACGAAAAAATAGAATGTCTTAATTTAGCAGGGAGAATAAAGCCATTATGTGAAATAACAGAGAAGGAAACATACCTTTATGCTTATGTAAATAAGCTACCCTTCGCTCACGAGGAGTGCCCTCTTGTTAGAAGGGATACTTTAGATTTCCAGATTAGATCATTTATTAAGGTATTAGAGTATAAAAACCCATCAATTTTAATATCATTAATAAGAAAACATTCTGAAATCTCAAGAAGTCAAGGAGAATATATTAATGGTATTAGTACATGTTCTTATTGTAAGATGCCAAGTAGTTCTGAGATATGTGCCTTCTGTAGGCTTATGCTAAGAATAGGAAAAGAGCCTGAGAGTATTATAAATAGCATACAGGATAACTTAGAGGGAGCTCTTTTTGAGTGAAATGAGAGCTAAAAGGAAAAATAGCGAGAGATAAGCAAGAAGTACGATTGAATGAATGATAAAATTTTATGAAAATGTTAAATAGGAGGATCACTCTAAACTAAGATACTAATAGATCTGGAGAGGAAATATTTGAGTTTAAGAGTTAAGGAAGGGTCATTTTCGATATTTGAGACTATATATGCAATTTTGCTTAATATTAAAGAAGAAGCGAAAAGTAAAGAGAAGCTCGCATATAGTGTGAAGCTCAATGAAGATGAAGTAGGTATATTTTTAAGATTCCTACTTAAAAAGACTTTAATAAGACTTGAAGACGAAAGTTATGTTCTAACTGGGAAAGGTAAGGAATTCTTGAACGATTATACAAGAATGAGAGAAGGAGAGGAAACCTAAAATTGACATAGCAGTATACCCTTCACTCATTTTTCTTTAAATCTTCAGATATAATTCTCGCAACTTTCTTACCTGAGAGGAGCATTCCTCCGAAGATTGGCCCCATTCTAGGAAGCCTATATAGAGCAGCTACTGCCATACCTGCTGCGTAGAGCCCAGGGCATACTTTACCCGTCTTTTCCACGATAGCATCTTCTGCATAAGGGGCCCACATAGAGCTCTCACCAGGTACTCTTATTTTTAGATTAGGTATTTTCTTTGCAGCAATTTTAATTACCTCTGCCTCATGACCTGTACAATCAACAACAGCCCTTGCTATAAATGAAAGAGGGTCTACATGAAGTCCGCTCATAATTACTGCAGTCCATTGAGTTACTACACCAGCGATTTTAGGTATATTCTCCTTCTCTCTATAAATTAAGTCCTCGACTGTAATTCCAAGGAGTATATGTGCTCCTGCATCGATAGCAGCATTAGCTAATTTTGCAATAAGTTGTGAACTATCTATGACATATAAATCATTATTTATCTTCTTTAACTTACAACCTATTTCTTCTAAGATTCTGTTTGCAGGAGTCTCTACAATTACCTTTGGCATAAGCATTCCTCCACCGCCTATTCCCCCTCCAAAGCTAAGTCTTCGCTCAAATACTACTACCTTAAAATCCTCTTTGGCTAAGAAGTAGGCAGCAGTAAGACCAGAAGGACCAGCTCCTACTATAGCTACGTCGATTTCTGCTATTTCATGCAAGAAAGATAGGGATTCTCTCAGTATACTCTGGGTAATTATCGATTCCTTAATCTTCATAAAGATCATCCCTCACTTCCTATGCGAAAGCCTTATATAAGGCTTTCTTCAAAAGTGTAGGCGCACTATGATTACAGAAAACAAATTGACAATATATAATGATAAAAAAGATTCAGATTTAAGGATAGATGAAGTAGATATAAAACTGATAAAAGAACTTAAGAAGGACGGAAGAATTAGTCTAGTTAAACTTGGTAAAAGGTTAGGAATGAGACATTCTTCAGTACGTAATAGATTAATGAGGTTAATTAAGGAGGGATACCTTCGGATACAGGCCAATTTGGGAATACAGAAGCTCAAACTTCAAGTAGCCTTCGTTTTCTTAGATATGAGAGATAGTAGCATCTTACTAAAGAATATTAAGAGGCTAATTAATTGTCCAAGAATAGTAATGATCGGAACTATTATGGGTGAATACAACTTTCTGATAATACTTGTAGGCAAAGGTTTTGACGAAATTCAAACATTTATTGAACGAAACCTTAGGCCACTTGAGAGTTTACGTAAATTAAGTATAGTCTACGGCGAGATAGTTTATCCTGAATACCTACCATTAAACATATTCAATGATGTAGAATGCGATAATGAATGTGAAAGATGTGAAGTTATTTCCCTTCAAGAATGTAAAGGTAGTAAATACCTATAATGAGAGGGGATTAAATATCGAGCTTTTAAGAGTAGAAGAGCTCTACGTTAGTATTAATAATAAAGAGATACTCAAAGGAGTGAATCTCAATCTAAATAACCAAGAAGTCCATGTAATTTTTGGGCCTAATGGTTCTGGTAAGTCTACACTCTTAGCAACCATCGTAGGTCTGCCTATATACCATATTGAAAAAGGACGTATAATATATATGAATGAAGATATCTCAGGATTAACCCCCTATGAGAGAGCTAAACTAGGCATCTCTATAGCATTTCAGAACCCACCTAAAATAAACATACGGTTAAACTATCTAATTAATCAGTTAATTAGGAGGTTTAAAAGTAGTACATCCTTAAGTTACGAAGAAGTAGGCATAGAACATTTACTTAGCAGAAATCTGTATTATGGGTTTAGTGGAGGAGAAATAAAGAGAGTAGAGGTTTTCTTAGCATTACTTCAAAGACCACGTTTAGCTTTGCTTGATGAGCCTGATAGTGGAGTAGATGTTGATAGCTTAAAGATTATAGCAAACATAATAAATGAGCTAATAGAGGAAGGTTCATCGTTAATCATTGTAACACATTTAGGACATATATTAAAGTATATAGAGCAGGTAGATAAAGCTCACGTATTGATTAATGGAAGAATCGTCTACACAGATGATCCAGATAAGGTTACGAAAATAATCCTTAGGGAGGGTTACTCTTATTTTAGAAACATGGTGAAAGCTTATGAATAGAATGGAAGAGCTAAGAAGGAGAGCAGAAAGAACGATAAGAAGAGATGAGAAATGTAATGGAAAGATAGACTTTAGTAAGTATGATTTTGGCCAGCCTGAAAAAGGGGAATTATCACTTTCAGAACTATCTGAAGAAGTGAGAAGAAAAGCGGAACAGGTAGGAGTTGAATTAAAGAAGGAGATTAATAGTGGTACCTATTTACAGATAGATCATAGTGTAGTATACGCTGATGTTATCAATTATTTAAAAAAGAAAGGCGTCATTGTAATGAGTACATCAGAAGCATTAAAAAAGCTAGATTGGGTTAAGGAGTATTATTGGAGGATAATACCAGTTGATATGGATAGATATACCGCTATAACGGAACTAGAATTAAGACATGGATACTTCATATATGTGCCTCCAGGAGTAAAGATAGAGCGGCCTATACAAGCTTGCTTATTTACGAGGAGAAGGAATGTAGCTCAACCAGTACATAACATAATAATTGTTGACGAAAACGCTAGCCTTAACTTATTAACAGGTTGTGTGACTATGGCTAATGAGGGATTACACATAGGAGTTTCAGAATTTTATGTTAAGAAAAATGCAAAAGTGAATTTCATAATGATACATAACTGGTCACAAAGATATCATGTAAGACCTCGTACTGCTGCTATAGTTGAACAAAATGGTGTTTTTGTAAGCTATTATGTAAATCTATATCCTGTACAGAGTTTACAAATGTTTCCTAAAGCATACCTAAGAAGTAGAGCTCGAGCCTACATTACATCAGTAGTCCTTGGAAAAGATAGTTCTAATGTAGATATTGGTGGAGGTATTGAATTACTAGAAGAAGGAAGTAGAGGGGAAGTAGTCTCTCGTAGTATAGTGAAAGACTATGCTAATGTAATTATGAGAGGATTGATAGTAGGTAAGGCACCTAATACTAGAGGGCATTTAGAATGCAGAGGATTACTACTATCGCCAAATGCTAAGGGTAGTGCCATACCACAGCTTAAAGCCCTTACTGAAGGAACAGAGTTAACACATGAGGCTGCTATAGGAAGAATATCTGAAGAAGAATTATACTATTTAATGGCTAGGGGCTTTACAGAAGAGGAAGCGACGTCTTTAATAGTACGTGGTTTCCTTGATGTAGGACTAGAGATGATACCTCAACAACTTCGCTCATATTTAAAGAGCATATTAGATCTTGTAGCTAAGTTATCTAAGGGATAAAAATGTCTATGAGTGTAAGTCTCTCACAAGAGGAGCTTATTAGGTATGATAGACAATTAAAGGTACTCGGTATAGAGGGGCAGAAGAGATTAAAAAGAGCAACAGTAACATTGGTAGGACTTGGTGGACTTGGTAGTATTGTGAGCATTTATTTAGTTGCCATGGGGATAGGCAGGATAATTCTAATAGATAGGGAAAGAGTAGAACTTAGTAATCTCAATAGGCAGATATTATATAATACTAAAGACGTAGGAAGGTATAAAGTAAGGGTCGCTGTTAAGAGATTAAGTGAAATAAATCCTACCGTAGACATAGAGGGAGTAATTGCGGATATAAGTAAGCTAGATATAGGAGAATTTGTTAAGGTCTCCGATATAGTCATTGATGGTACAGATAATTGGAGAAGTAGGTTCTTACTTAATGAAGTTTGTGTAAAGAAGAATGTACCTTTTATTCATGCTGGTGTAAAAGGAACCTATGGGCAGTTATTTATAGTAATTCCACATAAAGGACCGTGTCTTAGATGTCTAATTGTAAGAAAGCCTAAAGAGGAACATGGAATACCAATTCTTGGAATAACACCAGCTATCTTAGCTTCTTTAGAGGTATTAGAGGCTACTAAGATACTCACTGGAATAGGTACGCCGTCAGTAGGATATTTAGTATTGTTTAACGGAAGAACTATGAGTCTTAAAAAACTTAGGGTTTATAGAAATCCTAATTGCCCAGTATGTGGTACAGGTAAAAATACATCATGATAGGATGTTATGATTTAGTGAGTATAATTGATCGTTAATTAATACGAAATGAATTAAATTGATAAAGTGAATATCATTTGAGGCTTTCCATTTTCTCTATAATTTTCTCAGTCATTTGACGAGTACCTACGTAAGTAGTACTTCTCTTCTTGGAAGCTATATCAAATGTAACGTACTTGCCTTCACTAACTATCTGTTCTACGGCCTCCCTTACTAGCCTAGCTGCTCTAACTTCCCCTATATATTCAAGCATTAGTGCCCCAGCAAGAATGGTAGCTATAGGATTAGCAATTCCCTTTCCAGCTAACTGAGGAGCAGTACCATGTGTAGGTTCAAATATAGCGTACTCATCTCCTATATTAGCGCTAGGTACAATGCCTATAGTACCTACTAATCCAGCAGCTAAATCTGATAATATATCGCCGAACATGTTACTTGTTAATATAACATCAAAATGTCCTGGATCTAATACTAGTTGCATAGCCATATTATCTACAAGTAGATCTTCAACTTCTATATCAGGATACTCCTTAGCTGCTTTGTAAAATTCATCTCTAAGCATGCCACATGTTAGTTTAAGTATATTCGCCTTATGTACGAGTGTTATTTTTCTTCTTTCATACTTTCTAGCATAATTAAATGCGAAATGAACTACACGCCTACAGGCTTTTCTTGTGATAATCCTTAGAGCTATTGCCATATCATGCTTTTCACTTACGTAACATTCAGCGCCTGAATATAGACCTTCTGTACCCTCTCTAATGATAACTATATCTAAGCCTTTATAATGTGTAGGAAGTCCTTCTAAGTACCTAACTGGGCGAACTATAGCATAGAGATTAAATATTCTACGTAATGTTACATTCACACTTTTATACCCAGTTCCTATAGGTGTCATTAATGGACCTTTAAGCGCTATTTTATTCCTTTTAATGCTTTCTACTGTCTCCTTAGGAAGTGGAGTTCCATATTTTCTATATGCACTCTCACCCGCATCTACGACCTCCCATTCTATGTCTAAATCTGTGGCTTCTATAACGGCTCTTGCAGATTCTATAACCTCAGGACCAATGCCGTCTCCAGGTATTAGAGTAATTGTATATGTCAAAAGTTTCACCTTGATGGAAGATCGTTATATTTTAAGACATACCTTATAATACCGCCTTCCTTAAGTATCTTCATCATGATAGGAGGAATGGGGTTGAATCTAATGACAACGTCTCTTGTAGTACTTATAACTACTCCCTTGTCTAAATGTATCTCGAGGGTCTCTCCCTCATTTATATCAGTAGTATCAGCAATTATCGCCGGTATACCCAGATTAAATGCATTTCTATAGAATATTCTAGCAAAGCTTCTTGCAATGATAGCACCTATGCCTAACACTTTAAGAACTAGGACTGCATGTTCTCTACTCGATCCCATTCCAAAGTTATATCCACCTACTACAATATCATTAGGTTTAACTTTCTTAACGAAATCAGGACGTATATCTTCAAAGGTATGCTTAGCGAGTTCATTTATATTGCCTCTGAGGTAGAAGTATCTTCCAGGAATTATATGATCAGTACTGATATTATCTCCGAATTTCCAGACACGACCTTTTATAATCAATCTCACATCACCTCTCGAGGATCAGTTATTTTACCCATTATAGCGGAAGCCACTACAGTAGCAGGACTAGCCAGGTATATTTCAGAATTAGGATTTCCCATACGTCCTTTAAAGTTCCTATTCTGAGAAGAAAGGCACACTTCACCATCTCCTAGTATCCCTAAGTGAATCCCTACACAAGGTCCACATCCAGGGGGTAAGACTATACCGCCAGCTTTTACTATTATATCAAGTATACCTTCTCGTAGTGCTTGAAGGTATATTTTACGTGAGGCTGGCGCTATTAGAAGTCTAACATTTTTAGCTACCTTACGGTCTTTAAGTATAGAGGCTACAATTCTAAGATCTTCAAGTCTTCCATTAGTGCATGTTCCCACGAATGCTTGATTAATCTCTATACCTTCTACATCGCTAATAGAGACTACCTTATCCACTGAATGCGGAAGAGCAATCATAGGCTCCAAGTTACTCACATCTACGTATATACGCTCTTCGTAGTCAGCGTCTTCATCAGCTTTAAGAAACTTAAAGTTTGAAACTTTTCGAGTCTCTAAGAGAAAATCCTTAGTAATGTTATCAACTTCAATTAAAGCTGTTTTTGCACCCATCTCAACAGCCATATTAGTTAGTGTTAACCTAGAATCTATGCTTAATCTTTCTATAGCTTCACCTTTAAATTCAAGTGCCTTGTATATAGCACCAGTCACACCGATTTTCTTTAAGAGATATAAAGCTATATCCTTGGCGAAAACGCCTTTAGGTAGCGAGCCATAAATAACTACTTCAATCGATTCAGGCACTCTTATCCATATCTTACCTAAGGCCATAGCAATAGCAACGTCAGTAGATCCAAAGCCTGCAGCGAATGTAGCTAAAGCACCTGCTGTGCAAGTATGTGAATCAGCACCTACCACTACATCACCAGGCATAGCATACTTTTCTATAAAAACTTGGTGGATTATACCGTCACCTACATCGTGGAGTATTATTCCCATTTCTTTAGAAAAATTACGAATTAAGAGGTGTTCATTAGAGAGTTCACGACAGGGACTTGGTGCAGCATGATCTATAAAGAATATAATTCGTTGTTCGTCAAACACTTTGTCCTTGTTAAGCTTTTTGAATTGTCGTATAGCTAGAGGTGCTGTTCCATCTTGTGCTATGATCCAATCTACATTGGTTATTATAATGTCCCCTGCATGAACTTCTTTTCTATTTTTTAAGCTGAGTATTTTCTCTGCAAGTGTAAGGCCCAAAAGAAATCACCTTACCTATGGAAATTCGCATTTTTCCATACCCTAGGTAAGAATTTTTTAACTAATGCTAGCATCTCCTCATCGGAGAATATCGTTCTTCTACCTTGAGCATAAGCTCGCATTATCTCATTATAGATTTTATTAACACCTGGATCATCTTTAGTTACACGCTCTGACCCTTTCAAGTTAAAGAAAGTATTAATCCACATAGCCACTCCTGCTCTGCCAGATCTATCATTAATAAATACTCGAGGCTGTCTTCCTAAGATCATTTCTACATTGAAAGGTAGGTAGACTTCCTTATTTTTCATTAAACCATCGGCATGAATACCTGCAGCTGTAGAGAATACTCTCTCCCCAACTAAAGGTTGTGACTGAGGGACTTTGTACTTTATAACATTTCTATAGTAGTCAGTTATTTCACTTATTAGTCGTAAATCTATGGATTTATCACCTGTTAATTGAACATAATAGAGTAACATCACCTCTAATGGAGTGTTTCCACACCTTTCGCCAATACCTAACAGTGTACAATTAACTGCAGAAACTCCATAAAACCATGAGGCTAGAGAATTAGGAACAGCCATACAGAAATCGTTATGCCCATGAAATTCAAGCCATGAGGAAGGTATATCACAGTGATATCGTATAGTATAAATAAGTTTAGGAATACTTCTCGGTAAAGATACATAGGGGAATGGTACACCTAAACCTAAGGTATCACAGAGACGGAATTTAACAGGCACTCCATATTTTTCAGAAAGCTTCATAAGCTTATTAACAAGAGGAAGAACACATCCATAAATATCAGCTCTTGTAACATCCTCTAAATGACAACGAGGTATTATACCATTTTTTAAAGCTTCTTCAGCGACTTCCAGATATTTACTGATAGCAGTATCTCTACTAAGGCCTAGTTTAAAGAAAATATGATAATCAGAAATGGACATAAGTATGCCAGTTTCCTCTAATTTGATACTTTTAACTAATTTCAAGTCATTTAACGAGGCCCTAATCCATCCAGTTATCCTTGGATACTCGTACTCGAGCTCTAGAAGCTCTCTAACTATTTCTCTATCTCGTTTTGTATATAGAAAAAATTCAGTCCACCTTACTACCCCGTTTTTACCACTAAGCTTATGCAAGTATTCGTAAAGTGTCAAGATCTGCCTAGGAGTGTATGGTTCTCTAGCTTGCATCCCATCTCTAAATGTGGTATCTGTAATGAACAATTCGTCAGGTATATCTATAGGAGGGGCAAGCAAATCAAAAGGTAAGCGAGGCACTTCATTAAAGGGAAATATATCCCTTAAAAGATTAGGCGAAGGTACTTTCTTTACTTTAAATGAAGGAATAGTAGTATTACATTTGAGGAGCTTCATACACTCACCTCACACTCTAAAATTATTCTTTACATATTTTTAAATATTTTTTACTATAAGCGATTAATATATAAAACAAAAGTAAAGAAGACTCATAACAAAGATAAAGATTCTACTTATTAGTTTCTATAGAAATATAAAATTCGTGAAGCATGAGATTTTAAAAATAGGAGCGGCTAAAGTTAGCATCACTCCAAAAGAAAGGGTGTTTCTAGCAGGATTTGATCGCAATAGGGTTAGTGAGGGAGTTCATGATGAAATATACTTAAGAGCCGTAACATTTGAACATGAGGATGATAAACTAATTTTAATATCCGCAGATCTAATAGGCTTACTTAAAGACTTCATAGACTCTATAAGAAGGAGAGCTGCAAAGATTTTTAACGTAAAAGAAAGCCACATTATATGTTGTTGTACACATACTCATTCAGGTCCAGATACTATAGGATTATGGGGGCCTAATTACTTTACACCAGGCCTTAATGAAATGTATATGGAAGAACTTAAGAGGAAATTTCTCCTAGTAATAAACAAAGCTTTGGAGAATATGCAAGATGCCATAGTAAAGTACTCCTGGAAATGGATAGAGCCAAGAGGTATCGTGAAAAATGCTCGAGACCCTTATATTGTAGATAGATATCTTGCTGTAATAAGAATAGAGAACCTAAGCGGAAAAAGTATAGCAACAATAGTTAACTTTGCATGTCATCCAGAAGTCCTAGATACTCATAATAAGCTAATCACATCAGACTACCCACATTACTTAAGAGATTATATAGAACGTAAGATTGGAGGTATAGCTATATTCTTTAATGGAGCTTTAGGGGGGATGCTAACACCTGATGTAAGAATGAGAGACTTTAATGAAGCGAAAAGGGTGGGAGAGAAGCTAGGAAGAGAAGTAGTCATGACATTAGCTGGTGAACGTGAATTGAAGGAAATACATATAAGAGTAAAGAACACTAAGCTAAGGATTCCTCAAAGAAATAAGAGCTTTGAGGAAGCTCTTAGAAAGGGGCTCATAAAGCGAAGGATGTTTGGTAGTTATATTGAAACTGAAATAAGTTTAGTAAACATAGGCGAGATTTCAATTGCTACCCTACCAGGTGAAGCACTACCACGAATAGGGATAGAAATTCGCGGAGGTATGAATGGTAAATGCAAATTAATCTTAGGATTAGCAAATGATGAAATAGGGTACATAATCCCTTCCGACTCATGGGATGACTCAAAATATGAAGAAAGCATGAGTTTAGGTCCAGAGACTGCAGACATAATACTAGAAGAATTGTATAAAATGATTACTTTAGAGTAGGTGTGTAGAAATGAGTGTATTAACGAAGATATATGATGAAATTTCTACCATATGGGCTATTGATACTCATGAGCATATTTATCCATACAAAGTCATAGCTGGTAAGAGATTAGATATCTTCGAGATCATGAAAATGAGCTATGTATCATGGATCACAAATATACCCAAGGAAAAGGACTATCAAAGATTAACGGAGAGTTTAAAGAGAGTAAGAGGTAGTGCTTTTCTAAGAAGCTACATTAGAGCGATCAAAGATATTTATAATATTGATATTAGTGACCTAGATGAGGTGAGTCTTAGAGTAGTTTCAGAGAAGATAAGTAGAGCTTATCATAATAGGGAATGGCAGAAGGAAATCCTCAGAAAGAGGGCTAGAGTAGAGAAATGTATCTTAGATCCTTACTGGAATATATGGATTGAGGAGTACGACAAGGAGCTTTTCGTGCTAGCTCTAAGAATAAATATGTTCTTATTTGGGTATAATAGAGAGGCAAGAGATCATAATGGGAATTCACCTTACTTCCTTGCAGATAAATTGAAGTTTAACATAGAAAGCTTTGATGATTACTTAGAGTTCATAGATTTCATATTCAAAATCGTTAAGAAAAGAGGTTATATCTGTTTAAAATCAGCACTAGCATATGATCGAGACTTATATTTTGAGAATGTAAGTGAGGAAGAAGCTAAGCAAGCTTTCGGAAAAGGGGAAAAGGAAGTTTCAGAGAGAGAAAAGCGTAAATTTGGGGATTTCATAATGCATTACATATTGTCTAAGGCTGAGGAGTATTCACTCCCTATACAAATTCATACAGGATTAGCACGCATAGAGGGCTCAAGCCCTATGAATTTAGTGAATCTATTTAGACAATATCCCGATGTAAAATTCATATTATTTCATGGAGGATATCCCTGGACTTCAGAGGTTTGTGCATTGGCATTAAGTTTTCCGAATGTCTATGTTGATTTATGCTGGCTACCGATAATCTCTCCTTCGATAGCACGGAAACTATTAAAAGAATTGATAGAAGTGACAGGAGGGTATAAGATCATGTGGGGAGGAGATTGCTGGGTAGTTGAGGAAGCATATGGTGCATTATCAACAATGAGAGAGCTTCTAGCAAAAGTTTTAGCTGAATACGTAGAAGAAGGATATTTCTATTTAAATGACGCATTAGATATCGCAGAGAGAATATTAAGGCTTAATGCAAAAGAAGTTTTTAAGATGTAGCTTTCTTTATAAGGGATAATAAGGTCAATTAAATTTCCTCATAAAGATACTTTAGAGGCTTGTTTTCATAAATTAGTAGAACTTAGAGTCGTGAATAGATATGAATGTAGAAGCAGTATTGTACGGTGTAGGATTCATAGGAGCACTCATAGGTAAAGTGGCTATAAGGAAGGGTATTGAAATTAAAGGAGCTATAGACATAGATCCAAGAAAAATAGGTAAGGACTTAGGTGAAGTAATTGGTATAGGAGAAAAGATCGGAGTTAGGATAAGTAAAGATCCTGAAGAAGTGCTTTCTAAGGCTAAACCTGATGTAGTGTTTCATGCTACGGGTAGTTTCTTAGATAAAGTGTACCCTCAAATAGTTAGGATAATAAAACACAACGCCAAGGTTATTTCAACTTGTGAGACTCTAGCATATCCCTACTATAGATATCCTGAGCTAGCAGAGTTAATAGATATCTATGCGAAAGCACATAACTCATCAGTACTCAGTTGTGGTGTTAATCCAGGATTCATAATGGATCTACTACCTTCAATAATGACCTTATCATTAATTGATATTAAATCCATCAAGATTACACGTAGTCTTAATGCCGCTAAAAGGAGATTTTCATTCCAAAAGAAGATAGGTCTAGGACTTAAACCGGAAGAGTGGAGAGAAATGTTGAATCAAAGAATAATATCAGGACATGTAGGATATGCTGAGTCTATATGTCTCATAGCCTCGATGTTAGGAATTAAACTTGAGAGAATAGAGGAGAGACAGGAGCCTATCTTAGCAGAAAGAGACTATTCAACAAGGTATTTTAAGATAAAGGAAGGTAATGTAGTAGGCATCAAAGGTGTAGGTAAAGGTTACTGCAAGGAAGGAATAGATATTGAGATTAATTTGATAGCTTCAGTAAGTGCTGAAGACTATGAAGAGATAACAATATTGGGAGAGCCTACTACGAGGTGGAGGAGTAACGGAACACCAGGAGACCTAGCTACAGCAGCAGTAGTAGTGAATGTAGTCCCTAACATACTTGAAGCTCAACCAGGGTTATTGACAATTAAAGATATAAAAGTGCCATCTTGGAAAAATCGCTTGTATGTAGTTTCTACCTCATAAAAATGTGTTTAAGAAGATCTTATTTATAGTCGTTATTTTCATTAACAACTATATCCTTAACTTAGAATTTCGGAACAGGAGTTTCTTCAAAATGCCAAAGTTTAAAAAGTACTCCTGGAGCCTCATTTGTAAGTATTAAACGAATACCCATGGGTCTCGGCTTAATCATAGCGATAGATAACATATCAGCAATAATCCCTCTTATAACATCTAAATCACTTCTAGGTAAAGGTATCATATCTACACCTGCTACACATAATGCTGAAAGAGCTATGAAATCTCGTACTCTTAATAAATCATGTTGTACTAGTCTCTTGAGTTCATTATCCTCAGCAAGAGGAAGCATTACTTCATTAAAGCCAATAGACTTAATCTTAGAGGCTACATTACGTAAAATTTCGTTTACGCTTAAAATCGAAAAATACGAGGGTTCACTTACTCCTCTGCTTTTTCTGTAAATGTCCAGTAAAGGAATTACACTTTCTTCCATCCATGGAGAAATAGATAGATCTATACCATAAAATGGGATATTTATCTCTTTAATGCATCTACTAAGGGGAGTGGAGACTAGGTTGTAAGCTTGAAGTATAGCTTTTTCAAGAGGAATTCCTAATCTGATATTTCCCATTAGAAAGTTAGGATAAAGTAAAGCAACCATTATGCCAGGCTTTTCCCTAAGACATGCTCCTGAGGGAAAGTAGGGAGTCATTATTGGCCCCTTTAATGTAAGCGAGATCCTAGTTTGAGATGGATAATCCATACTTCGTCTTAGAGCGTCTAGTATGTATGAGTAAAGACCAGCTATCTTAGGAATATCCTTCAAACTAAATTCCTTGATGTTTAGACTTAAGAATATATTTTCATAATTCCTAAAAGCATTAACCCAGCGCTTAAAGGATTCTAATACATCTATAGAAACTTCGGCAGGTATTATAATTGGAAGAGAGAGGTAATCATAACCAGTATCCAGTATTAGATTATTCATTGATGAAAGTATTTTAGGAGCATTAAGCTGTACCAGGTCTTTTTCCTCAATAGGTTTCAAGGCTATACGAAATGAAATTATAGGAAGGGGAAATTCTCTTAAACTCTCTTTAATTTGTAGACATAAGACCTTGCTTTCTTCAAAGACTGCAGATTTTAGGAGGTCTTGAGGTTTGTGGGGGAGAGCTAGAGTTATCGCTCTTACGCGTATGGACATAGGATAATATTATCTTCTAGAAAAGAAAAATATATCGAAGAGTGCCTAAAAGATGGAGGGAGCTTAAAAATGCACCCCTTTCTAAAGCTCATCCGCTTACCTAACTGTATCATGATGGGAGTAGCAGTTATAACGGGAATAGTAATAGCCTCTAAGGGAAATATAGTAAATATCGACGTCCCTCAGATCATAATTGGCTTTTCAGCGGGCTTCTTTCTAACAGGATTTTCTATGATATTTAATGATTACTGGGATAGAGAAATAGATGCAATAAACGATCCTACTAGGCCTATACCTAGCGGAAAGATAAAACCCCGAGAAGCAATCATATATGCATCTATCTTCTTCTCTCTAGGAATCATTCTCTCGCTTACCATAAACGAATATTGTTTAATAATGGCTATACTCTTCTCAACTATTTCAATATTATATACCACTTGGGGAAAACGTACTGGCCTTTTAGGTAACCTAATGGTTAGTAGCTGTGTAATAGCACCTTTCCTTTACGGAGGAGCTATCGTACAAAAAATAGACTTTGTTTTATGGATTTTCATACTCATGGTGTTTTTATCGAATACAGCTAGAGAAATAACTAAAGGAATTGTTGATATAGAAGGAGATAGAACCTATGGAGTAGAAACCATCGCTGTCAGATATGGAGCAAAAGTGGCAGCATTTATTTCCGCGATACTTTATCTTTCAGCAATCTCATTAAGTTTACTTCCTATCCTATGGAAATTAGTCTCTATAGGGTATGTGATATTAGTAATAGTAGCAGATGTGGGATTCATCTACTCAACAATATTTTTGCTTAAAAATCCTAATAAAGAGAATGCTAAGAAAGCGAAAAATGAAGTACTGGTGTGGATGTTTTTAGGTCTGCTAGCATTTTTACTAGGCATGTTCAAGTTTTAATAGTTTAGCTATGAAAAATCCCTGCGTCCTATGAATATGAGGGAATAATCTCCGAACGAAAGGGCTACAGTAATAACCTGGGTAACCCTTAGTCCCAGGGATATTCGATAGGCGTAATAATTTTACTTTACCTAAAGTATAATCTATAACCTTCTCTCCCTCTTCAGGCAGAATGCTACATACACAATAAACCGTAATCTCGCTTAAATTAATAGCATTTAAAAGTAATTCTTCTTGAACCCTTATAAGTGAGGGTATATTAGTTCTTTCAAGCCTTACCCTAAGTGAAGGATCTATAGAGATAGCTCCTGAAGAAGAGCAAGGAGCATCAAGTAGGGCCTTATCGAAATGAGCTTTAAAATT
>Ga0180301_10001409_pt1 | contig 19002 bp, 17 predicted proteins | sample GuaBasSediGuay16_FD_121797 | JGI IMG/M metagenome (GOLD analysis project Ga0180301, IMG submission 121797) | Subseafloor sediment microbial communities from Guaymas Basin, Gulf of California, Mexico - Guay16, Core 4569-2, 12-15 cm | ecosystem: Environmental > Aquatic > Marine > Hydrothermal... | reverse complement strand
TCACTGTGCCTCCTCGGACCACTACTCGTCCTATACCTATTCAATAAGTATCCGGCGAGGGTATTCTCAGGCGACGTTGGAAGCCTAGCGATCGGAGCGGCCCTCGGAGCCATAGCTATAATCGGAAGGCTTGAGGCAGCAGCGGTAATAGCATTTGCTCCCCAAATAATGAATGCGTTCTATGGACTCTCAACGATCGGCCGTCTCTATGAGAGACGCGAGGTTCCACGTCCAGTAATACTGAGGGATGATGGAAGGCTGGAGGCCACATCGGATCCGAAGGCTCCGATAACGCTTGCACGGATAATCCTGGCCTACGGCCCCATGCATGAACGCGAAGCCGCAAGAACTATCATAATCCTATCGATCATATCTGGGATCCTATCTGTATTCACGGCCTACCTGATGAAGGTGACAACATGATAAGAAGGATCGTGGACTTCACGCTGATCCTACTCTTCATGTGGGCATGCATGATCCTCGGACTGTGGATAATCGATAGGATAATAGTTCCACTTGAGATACCATATGTCCATCCGCTCATAACGGCTATAATAAAGGTTGGAGCAAGCTCAGTCTTGGCGATTATATGGCTTTGGATATGGAGGGAAATAGTAAAGAGGATGTTCTGGCATACACTAAAGTCCTATAGGAGACGCTCAGAGCAGACTGGAGACGGGGAAAGCGGAGGGAAGAGCATTAAAGGTAATAATTGACATTTTAACGCCTAAGCAATGCATGCTCTTCCTTAGGCTCATAGAGAATCTGAGAAGCAGAGGCCATAAGGTGATAAGCGTAACCAGAGAGTATAGGGACGTCCTAAACATGCTCAGAATGGTCGGATTAGAGGCTAAGGTCATAGGCAGACATGGAGGTGGAAGCCTCACTGGAAAGCTAAGGGCAAGCGCAGAGAGAATATTAGACTTAGCATCATGCTTCGTGGAGGAAGAGCCGGATTTGGCGGTATCCTTCTCATCTCCGGAAATGGCGAGAGTCGCATTCGGCCTCAGAGTGCCGCACCTATGCATAAACGATTCTCCACATGCAGAGGCAGTTGCGAAACTAACGATCCCACTATCAAGCAGGCTCCTGACGCCCAAGATCATCCCAAAGCATGCATGGACAAGATACGGAATATCCCCCGACAGGATCAGACAGTATAATGCGCTTGATCCATGGGCATGGCTAAAGGACTTTAAGCCTGACAGGAAGGTCCTCGAGATGCTCGACCTATCAGACTCAAAGCCCATAATCACCATAAGACCAGAAGAGGAATACGCAGCCTACCTGATAGGGAAAACCCATGGAAGAACAGCGGTCATACCCTTAATAAAGGAGATCCTAACCAGAAGGGATGACGTTCAGATAGTTGCTGTTCCAAGATACACCGAGCAGATGGAGGCTCTCAGCAGATACTTCAAAGATAGGATTATAATTCCCAGATCACCCGTCAACGGTCCAAGCCTACTACATTATAGTTCAGTCTTTATTGGAGGAGGCGGGACTATGACGATTGAAGCAGCCCTACTCGGAGTTCCAACACTCTCATGCTACCCAGACGAACCATTCATAATCCTAAAATACCTCATGAATATGGGGCTTGTAAGACTCGAGCGAGACCCAAAGAGACTGACGGACAATGCACTGAAGATCATAGAAAACTTGGATGAGGAGAGGGAAAGGCAATATGAAACTGCAAGGAAGCTCACCGAGAAGTTTGAGGATCCAATCCAAGTAATAGCGGATGAAATCGAAAGAAACACGTAGAATTCTCGCTGGTCAAAAGATTTATTGACGCTGAGACCTCATTATCTTGGAAAGAGCCTATTAGGCGTGAAGGATAATTGGATGAGAAACTTCCCGGATATAGGGGGGAAGCGCTGAGGATCCTGAAGGAGGCATATGTCGAAGTCGGAGACCTAATCAGAATAGAGAAGGCCGGAGTTACGTATGAGGGCATACTAATGCCGAGATCCGAGCTCGGAGATGAAAGGCACATAACAATCAAGATTAGATCCGGATACAATATTGGAGTAAGAATAACGTCTGACATGAGGGTTGAGAAGAAGGCTTCCATTGCAAAGCCATCATTCATCCCGCCTCCGCCTCCAAAGCAGAAGCCGGGAATGCCGAGGGTAACCATAATCAGCACAGGAGGGACTATAGCGAGCCGCGTGGATTATAGGACAGGAGCCGTTAGACCAGCGATTTCAGCCAGCGACCTATACAGCATTGTGCCCGAACTCTCAGACATAGCAGCGATAGACACCGAAGTACTATTCAGCATGTTCAGTGAGGACTTAACTCCTAAGCATTGGTCTCAGATCGCGATGAAGGTAGCTGAGCACATAAAACGTGGAGCTCAAGGCGTAGTTATAACTCATGGAACTGATACCATGGGCTACACGGCCGCTGCCCTCAGCTTCGCCATACAGAAACTGCCCGTGCCAGTCGTGCTTGTAGGAGCCCAAAGATCAGAGGATAGGCCCAGCTCGGACGCCGCTGAGAATCTCATAGGAGCAGTGCTATGCGCGGCGAGAGCTCCATTCGCCGAAGTCGTTGTTGCAATGCATCAGACCATTTCGGATGAGGCAATAGCGATACATAGAGGAACAAAAGTTAGAAAGCTGCACACAAGTAGACGTGACGCCTTCAAATCGGTCAATTCAAGCCTCCTCGCAAGGGTCTACAATGGAGAGATAATAATGTTGACGGATGAGTATAACGGCAGAAGAGACGATGCAGAATTCATCTTAAAGCCGGACTTCGAGGAGAAGGTGGCACTAATAAAGTTCTATCCCGGCATGAATCCAGACATAATTGACTGGCATGTCCAGAATGGATATAAGGGAATAATACTCGAAGGCACGGGGCTGGGACATGTGGGGCGAAGATGCTTCCCCTCAATCAGGAAAGCGATAGAATCCGGAGTCATAGTCGCCATGACATCACAATGCATCTGGGGAAGAGTGAATATGAACGTTTATACAAACGGGAGGGATCTTCTCTCACTCGGAGTTATACCGTTGGGGGACATGCTTGCAGAGACGGCCCTAGTCAAGCTAATGTGGATTCTAGGGCAGACAGACGATCCAGAGGAGGCTAGGAGCCTCTTAATGAGGAATATTGCGCATGAATTCTCTAGCAGATCAGTCGAGCCGATCGAGCCTCCTGAATCAATAAAAGCCTAGACGCTGGAGGAGAAGAAATGGCAGACATAAACTATGACGATTTAGGCTTGAAGGTTGGATTGGAATGCCATCAGCAGCTCGACACGAAAGAGAAGCTCTTCTGCTCATGCAAGCCTGAGCTCTCTAGGGAGAAGCCGAGATTCTTCTTTCTGAGGAGGCTTAGGCCGACTCAAAGCGAGATGGGACAGGTAGATCCAGCGGCATACTTCGAGTTTCAGAAGGGAGTGAAGATCCTCTATGAGGCCGATCCTGAGACATCATGCCTCGTAGAGATGGATGAGGAGCCTCCCCACGAACTTAACCGCGAAGCACTGGAGATAGCCCTGACGGTAGCCCTAATGATGAACGCCAAGCCCGTAGATGAAGTCCACGTAATGCGGAAGGTCGTCATAGACGGGTCAAACACGACCGGATTTCAGAGGACATGCGTAATAGCCCTAAATGGAGAGATACAAGTCGATAGGAAGAAGATACCGATAGAGCATATAAGCCTAGAAGAGGATGCCGCAAGAAAGACGGGAGGGGAAGGTCTGATAGTACGCTACAGAATAGATAGGCTCTGCATACCCCTAATAGAAGTCACAACTGGCCCTGTAATACACTCTCCCGAGGAGGCTGAGAAGGTAGCGTTGGCCATAGGCAGAATATTAAGGGCAACAGGTAGGGTTAAGCGCGGAATAGGAACGATACGTCAAGACCTAAATATCTCGATTAGGGAAGGCGCCCTCATAGAGGTGAAGGGTGTCCAAGAACTCGAGTTAATCTCAAAGGTAGTTGAGCTGGAGGTTAAGCGCCAATTAGCCCTCCTAAAGATTAGGGATGAACTCAAGAGAAGAGGCGTAACGGAGGAGCAGATCAAAGACAAGATCAAAGACGTAACATCTGTATTTAAGGGGACGAAATGCCGGATACTGCGAAGGGCAATCGAAAAAGGCAGATCCATAATGGCAATTAGGCTCCCCGGATTCTCTGGTCTCCTCGGAACCGAATTGATCCCGGGAGTTAGGCTTGGAACCGAGATGGCGGATAGGGCGAGATTCTGGGGCAGAGTCGGAGGAATACTGCATTCAGACGAGTTCCAATCATATGGCATCTCAATGGATGAGGTTGAAGAGCTCAGGAGAATCCTAAACGCCGGAGATGAAGATGCGATCGTGATAGTTGCGGATGAAAAGGAGAACTGCATAGACGCGCTGAGAGCCGTTGCTGAAAGAGCGAAAGAAGCCATTAGAGGCGTTCCGGAGGAGACCCGAGCGGCCAACCCGGATGGGACAACCCGCTACATGAGGCCTAGGCCCGGAGCGGCGAGGATGTATCCTGAGACCGATGTCCCGCCTATACCGATAAGCAACGAATACTTAGAGAGGCTGAGGATGAATCTGCCGGAGATGCCTGAACGTAAAGTAGAGAGGCTCATTAGAGAATATGGCATAAATGAGAAGCTTGCAAGGCAGCTTCAAGACTCCGAGTATGGCGATCTATTCGAGATGATAGTTAAAGAGACGGGTGTCCCCTCAACCTTCGTAGCCGCAACATTAACTGAAACACTAAAGTCTCTGAAACGCGAGGGATTCGGGATTGAAAGGCTAAGTAGAGAGCAGATAATCGAGGCCTTCAGGCTTGTAGGCTCCGGGAGGACATCGAAGGAGGCCCTACCAGAGATCTTCAAGTGGCTCTCAAGCCATGAAGGGGCTGACCCGGAGGAGGCCGTAAAGACACTGGGTTTAGCCATGCTCTCAAAGCATGAACTCCAAAGGATCATTCAGGAACTCATCGACCAGAACAGGAGGCTCATATCCGAGAGGGGGGAGAGGGCCTTCGGACCATTAATGGGCATGATCATGAAGAAGTATAGGGGGAGGGTTGATGCGAGAATGGTAAGCGCACTCATTAAGGAAGAGATCTCAAGATATCGTGGAGGTGCAAATTGAGTCTTGTGATTCTACTCGGAGCCTTCCATGCCTCCCCTAAGCGCCTCGAGAATGGCCCTCACATACTCCTTAAGCCTCTCCGGGGAGACATCAGACGAGACATTAATGTTTATCGTGAAATTCGCGTTTGGCAGCCCTGCCCCTATCTCTGAAGGCTTGATCGTAGCCTTCACCGATGGCCTCCTAACCTCCCTAATTGGCTTTTCAGCGGCCTTCCCCTCTAATCCGAAGGCATACATGATCATGTCGAGAAAAGCATTTAATCCAACCTTGTCAGCTCTTAGATCGCCATAGATCCTCGGAAGTTCAATTAATATATCATCTCTGCCTAATCCCTCACGTCTAACCCTCTCAATGAATTTCACGAGAACCTCATCCTTCGAGAGGATCTTCCTAAGTAACTCCCTGGTCTTCTCTCCTTTGGGGTCAATCCTATATGCATACGCGAACTCCGCTGCCTCTCGGCTTAGGATATACTTGCCCGGCTCCTCCTCGCTCTCCTCGAGGAAACCCCAGCTCCTAAAGAAATTATTATTCCTGCTTATATTGTGGAGTGAAACGTCAGTCCTCTCAACTACATCCTTAACTCCAACGTATCCCTTATCCGCTCCAGCATTCAAATATGCTATTAGAACATCGCAGATCTTCGGGAAGCTTAAACGCCTAGGAAAATACTTCTCATCCATCACCTATCCTCCGCAACAAAATAAAATAGGATTCGCCGATGAAAATGTTATGTGGATCATGCTTAAATCTCTATTCCAACCTCATTGAGTATTTTCTTGAACTCCTCCTCCCTCAAAGACGCCTTCCTTCCACCACTATATATGGCCTTAACCCTCGAGACGACAGCTGCAACCTGTTCATCAGAGGGCTCCATCCCAGTTAGGCTCTTGATCTTAAACCTTATTATGGCCTTCCCTGAATGCTTTCCAATCGTTAATCGCCGCTTATTCCCTACGAGCTCAGGGGGATAGGGCTCATACGTTAATGGATCCTTCAACACGCCATGCGTGTGTATGCCCGATTCATGGGCGAAGGCGTAATCCCCAACGATGGCCTTATTCGGTGGGATAACATATCCCGTTGCATGTCCAATTAAGTCGGCGAGCTTCTTAAGAAGCCCAGTCTTACCCTCATACTTCTTCACGCCGTAATGCAAATAAAGATTCATAATTACCTTTTCTGTCTCGGCGTTTCCAGCTCTCTCCCCAATCCCAAGGAAGGTTGTGCTCGCATAGACTTTATCCCAGAGTCCGGATGCCGCTCGTATAGCCGCCATGGTATTCTCTACGGCGTTTCCGAAATCATCATGTGCATGAATCTCTATGCTCTCGATCTTGGTCTCAGCCTTAATTGCCTTAATCTTCGCTGGTATGCCGTTAGGAAGTGGAGCGGCTGGATCCGATAATCCAATACCTACGGTATCGCAGATCCTATAGCATTCAGCCCCAGCCTCAGCAACAGCATTTATGAATCTCCTCTCAAATTCCCAGTTGGCTCTTGTGCTGTCCTCCCCGTGAACGAAGACCCTTAAGCCATGATCCTTCGCGGCATACTCAACGGCGTCAATAACCCTTCTGAGAAGTTCATCCTCGCTCTTATCCGGCCATTTAGCCCTAAAATGTATGTGAGAAACCGGATGGGATATGCCAACCTCCTCAAATCCACAGTCTATGGCGTCATCTATATCCTCCCTTAGAGCCCTGCACCAGCCTGCAATCCTAGCATTTAAGCCCAAATCATGAATTAACCTTGCAGCCTTCTTGTCTGCATCATGAAAGTGATGCAGTTCTATCCTCTCAACGCCTATCTCGTCGAGGAGACAGGCTATCTCAGCCGCATCCTCTGGAGAAACCGCTAAACCAGGCATCTGAACTCCATCTCTCAATGTGGTATCATCGATTAGGGGTTCAACCTTCAATGAGAGCTTACCAAAGTATTCCATATAGTCCAATTGTCCATCCCTCCAAAACAAGACGGCTAAATGATCGAAGATGAAGAGTCAAACGATGATTCCTCAGTTCCAATTCCGCGAATTCATGCATCCAAGTCAATCATACACCCCCATCCGCCAGCGTGATTGAATCATCTAATCCATCAGCTGATAGATTAATGCTAGATGCTCGGCCTATACGGGCGTCATTTTTATTCAATAAAGGAATACGTTACGAATGATTTGTATATAAATATTTTCATTTTAATTGGAGAAATATTTATATAACGTAAAAATTTTTGAATGAATTTGAACTTTTGACGTTGGGGGAATAGATCTGGAGGAAAACCCATTTGCAGAGTTGGATGAGATAGACATTAAAATAATAGGTTTGCTTCAAGAAGATTGTAGGCTGAGCTTCAATAGGATTGCGAAGGAACTTGGGATATCGGTTGGAACGGCGTATAATCGCATAAGAGGCTTGGAGGAGAAGGGGGTTCTAAAAGGCTACACTGCCATAATAGATCCAGTCAAGGTGGGATATCAATTAACGGCGATAATTCTCATCCAAGCCGAGGGAAAACATCTGTTGGAGGTTGAGAGTGAAATCGCAAGGATGGACAATGCGATCTCAGTTTACGACATCACAGGAGAATTCGATGTGGCAGTAATCGCCAGATTTAAGGATAGATTCGACATGAACAAGTTCATAAAGGCTCTCTTAAAGATGCCCTATGTGAAACGGACAGTTACAAATGTTGTTCTTAACGTCGTCAAGGAGGACTTCAGGGTTCCATTACATTAGAGCCTAAACGCTCTACTCGAAGAATTCCTTTCCTTCAATCAAGAATCTCCTAGCGACCTTCTCGTTGATCTCTATGCCCAACCCCGGCTTATCCGGAACCCTTACGAATCCATCCCTTATTAGGGGCTTATCTACGCCCTCAATGAAATCCTCCCATCCAGGCGCATCGGCTGCGTGATGCTCGAAGGCAATGAAGTTTCTTGGCATAGTAGCGCATGCATGTACAGTCGCCATGAAGGCTACTGGAAGCCCACAATTATGCGGGGCTATAAGGACATCATAGAGATCGGCGAAGTCAGCGATCCACTTAAGTTCTGATATGCCCCCAACGTCAGAGACATCGGGAGAGACTATGTCAACGGCATTTTGGCTTATTAAATCTCTGAAGCCATGTCGAAGGTATATCTGCTCGCCTGTGAGTATAGGAGTACTCGTCATCATCGAGAGCCTCTGATACAATCTTATCTCAGTGTATGGCGTAAAGTCTCCGGTGAGTAGATCCTCGGCTCACATGAGATGGAATGGCTCAAGAGCCTTCGCAAGCCTAACAGCCGATGGAAAGCTCTGTCCAGGCCCGCAATCCAATGCTAAGCCTATCTCATCCCCTAGGACGCCCTTTAGAGCCTCAACAATGGCTATCTCAGCCTTAAGTCCACGTTCAGTAACGTGTCCCCTGCTTGGATATGTTCTGCTAGCCTCAAGGATTCCGCCTTTAACGCTTAGAAGCTGCCCTCCATGCAGGCCGATATCAAACTTCAGGATCGTGTAGCCCTCCGGGAGAGCCTTCATCCTCCTAGCCTTCTCGGCGTAAGCCTCCGGGGTATACGCCGAGGATGGATCATCCTCGCTTAATGGTATTCCTGAACCGCAGTCAGCATATACTCGAACCTTATCTCTAACCCTACCGCCTAGCAGGCTATGAATCGGCCGATCAAAGGCCTTCCCAGTTATGTCCCACAGGGCCATCTCAACTGCACTTACGGCTGAGCCCCAAGGCTTAAATGCGCCTAAATGTCGGATCCTCATCATTACGGCATTTATGTTCGTCGGGTCGCAGCCGATAATATGCCTTTTCAGGTTGAGAACGTGCTCTCTCGGACAATGCGCTTCGCCATAACCGTAAATTCCCTCATCTGTATCTACGCGGATAATCACTGAGGGACCTACATGGGGAGCCCTAAATACGGCGGCCTTCAAATCCTTTATCTTCAATCGCAACCATCCTCTTAGGTCATTACTGAAGGATCTACAATTTAAAACTATTGATGCCCAGCTTGGATCATCGAATAGACCTATTGAAGATCTTCACGGCTATCATGAGGAAGGTCGCTGAGAAGAAGATGAGCGCTAGAAAATCGAGTAGAAGCCTTCTGGGCTGAATCATCCCGAAGGTCGCCTGCATTAGAGCCTCAACCGAGTATGTTATGGGGAAGAGATAAGCGATGAACTTGGCTGAGGGCATGAAGGCAAAGGTTTCATCTAAGGGAATGAATACGCCGCATATAAAGATCATGAGGAAGCGGATAACATTTAGGGGCCACATTGCCTCCGTAATATCCCTCGCCTTAACAGAGAAGATCATTCCAAGAGATGATGATACAATAGATGTGAGGAAAACAGCAATCATGAATGTGACGGGCTCTAACTTCAATCCTGGCATTAATCCAGTCCATCTCCAAAATGACCCAAACAGCATTAGGATGGCTCCAACTATAATCGCCACAATAAATCCGAAGATGGCTCCAGAGATGGCCTTCCCAAAGATCAACGCTCCCGGATGGATGGGAGCGACTAGAAGCCTATCCATGGTTCTGCTTCTCCTCTCAAGCGAGAATACTACGGCCTCAACTGATGTAGCTCCGAAGAGGGCTGAGACGGTCACGACGCCAGTTAATCTATGCGCTTCAGTCACGCATGGCCTTCCCATGGCGAATGTGAAGTATAATATTAATGGGAATACTATGCCGAAGAATATTGATGGAGACTTCAGATAATACATCCTAATATCCTTCTCGGTTATCGCCCAAACCTTCAATAGATCATCAGATAATCTCTTAATGCTCATCTCTCCGATCCCTTCGCCCTTATCTGCTCCATCCTCTCAACGGCCACTATATCCAAGCCCGTATACCTAATAAATACATCCTCTAATGTCGGATTAACAGTATTTACGGATAATATCTCCAATCCATTTCTTCTGGCGAAATCAGTGATGGCCTCTAAGTTACGGGAGATATGAGGCGAATACAAGCGGATCTTGTTCTCCCTAAGCCTAATAACCTTATCGCAGTGCTTCTCCAACTCACTAAGAGAAGGGATCGGAGCGTTGAATGTGACCTCAACGATCTCAGACATCTTTATTGATGCCTTCAATTCCTCAACTGTTCCCTGAGCAACTATCTCTCCGCGATTCAATATTGCAACTCTATGGCATAGCCTCTCAGCCTCTTCAATGTAGTGCGTCGTTAAGAAGATGGTCTTCCCCTCCTCTTCATTCAGTCTCCTAAGTATGCCTCGAATGACATTTGTGCTCTGAACATCCAATCCGCTCGTAGGCTCATCTAGGAAGAGTATCTGCGGATCATGTATGAGAGCCATCGCTATCGCAAGTCTCCTCCGCATGCCCTTAGAGAATTGGCGGACGGGACTATCACGCCGCTCCTTCAAGCCTAAAATCTCCAGGAGTTCCATAGCCCTCTTCTCTCGGACATCCCTAGGCACAGAATATAATCTTCCAGTAAACATCAGATTCTCCCAAGCTGTAAAGTCAACATATACATTCGATATTTCTGGGACAAGCCCGAACCTACTCTTAACCTTCACGGGCTCCTCGAAGGGGTTGCCTCCAGCCACGATAACCTCCCCGGATGTAGGCGCAGTCAACCCGGTTAGTATCCTAATCAACGTCGTCTTCCCAGCGCCGTTTGGGCCTAAAAGCCCGAAAAACTCTCCCTCCTCAACCTCTAATCTGACGTTTTTGAGGGCTAGAACCCTCCCGTATCTCTTCGTTAAATCATTAACTTTAATGGCGAATGTCAAGTCTCAGCTTTCCTCCTGATGAGAGAACCACAATATACGCGGCTTTCCCTCCTAAGATACTATACTCGCCTCGTCATTGAAAAGCTCTTTCCCAAATTACTCCCTAATTCGTATAGGCAGATGCCGACTGGAAGAAAAAGGGAAAGCCTTTAGAATTGCCCTGGAAAGTGGCAGGCTACGAAATGACCCGGCTTAACCTCCTCTAGCTTCGGAGCCTCCTTTTCGCAGATATCCTTCGCATAAGGGCATCTTGTATGGAATTTACATCCGCTTGGAGGATTGATCAGGCTTGGAATCTCAAGGCTTCTGAGACGAGGAGGCTCGCTTGACTTCGCTATCTTCGGATCTGGAACGGGCGTGGCGGAAATAAGGATGCTCGTGTAGGGATGGAGAGGATCCCCAAGGATCTCCTCTATCCTTCCTATCTCCACTATTGAGCCCAAATACATAACCGCGGCTCTTCCAGTTCTAGTAAAGTATCTCGCCATGTCAATATCATGCGTAATGAAGAGGCATGCCATATTGAATTTATTCTTCAAATCCAAGAGCAGATTTATGATGCTTATCCTCAATGATGCATCGAGCATCGATACTGCCTCATCCGCCACGATGAAGCTCGGCCTAACCGATACAGCTCTGGCTATGGCGATTCTCTGCATTTGACCGCCGCTAAGCCTGCTCGGATGTCTCCTAAGGAAATCCTCTGGGGGAGATAGGCCTACCATCCTAAGCAATTCACAGACCTTCTCTCTCGTCTCCAAGCGGCTCTTGGCGAGCTTATATCTGATCAACGGCGGAGCCAATGCATCATAGACGGTCCGCATGGGATTCAATGCATCATAGGGATCCTGATGTATTATCTGCGCGTTACGTCTGAAATCGAGGAACTCCTTCTTATCCATACTCCAGATGTCCTTTCCCCTAAAGAGAACCTGCCCGTAGGTGGGCTTGTAGAGGCCCAGCATGATCCTTCCAAGCGTGCTCTTTCCACATCCGCTTTCGCCTACCAGCGAGAAGGCTTCACCCTCATATATTGCTAGGGAAACATTATCAACTGCCTTAATGAAGCTCGGCTTAGAGAATATTCCGCCTCCAACCCTAAACATCATAGTTACGTTCCTAAGCTCTATCAGAGGCGTCTCACTCATTCTTTTGCTCCTCCATAAAGGTGACATGCAACTAAATGTCCACCGCCAACATCCACAAGTTTAGGCCTAACCTTCTTGCATATAGGCATCGCATGGGGACAGCGTGGATGAAACTTACATCCAGGCGGGGGATTTATTGGATCAGGAATCGGTCCTGGAAGAGGCTTGATCTCGTTGATATCCTTCTCCCTGGATGGTATCGAGTCAAGCAGTATCTTAGTGTATGGATGTCTCGGATTATAGAATATCTCGTCTACGGGCGCTATCTCAACTATGCTGGCCAGATACATCATGGCGATCCTATCCGCTATCTCCGCTAGGCACGCCAAGTCATGAGTGATAAAGAGCATGGTTATGCCAGTCTGTTCATGAAGATCCCTGAGGAGCTTCAGAATATACTTCTGGGTTAAAACGTCAAGTGAGGATGTAGGCTCATCCAAGATGAGGAACTCCGGACTAAGGAGGAGAGCGAGGGCGGTGATGGTTCTTTGCTTCATCCCTCCGCTCATCTCATGCTGGAAGAGACGGAGAACCCTATCTGAATCAAGTCTCACCTGCTCTAGAAGTTTTCTTGCCCTCGAGATAATCTCGCTTTTACTCCTCTTCTTGTCGCCCTTCGAATGCGCGAAGAACGTATCGAAGAAGTGCTCGCTCACCCTTATGACAGGATTTAATGCGTTCTGCGCTCCCTGAAATACTATCGCCGCCTTCTCCCACCTGAACCTTCTAAGCTCATCCTCTGGAAGTGAGAGGACATCGATCTTCCCGTCAAATATCACCTTTCCGCTCTTAATGTATCCGTTTGGATCAACTAGGTTGAGGAGGGCATGGGCGAGAACGGATTTTCCGCAACCACTCTCACCAGCAAGCCCTAAAACCTCACCGCGATAAATATCCAGATCTACGTTATCAACCGCCCTGAGTATGCCTCTGGATACTCTAAATTCTACCGTAAGCCCCCTAACAGCCACTTGAACTTCAGGCTTAATATTATATTCAACCTGAAGCGACTTCAAATCCTTCTCCCTGTTCTTCCCTTCATATTTAAAATAAGAATCCCCTTTATTACATTTTTGAATTCCTCAAATATCATAGCCCGCTGAACTATCTACCCCCAACTTCTCCAATGTCTCCTTACTATTATCATGTAGCCAAAGTTCAAGGTTCTGGGGCATTCCATTCCAAAAACTTAAGCTTGCATCCTCAAGCATCTTCAGCTGATCCCTAGTTAAGTTTAGTTCGGTCGCTCTGATATTCTCCTCGAGCTCTTCAACCCGCCTAATCCCAACGAGGGCTGTCACCGTCAATTCCTTCTCGATGAGCCACCTGAGCGATACCTGCGCTGGAGTGGCATCTGCCTCTTCAGCTACGGTTTTAACAGCCTCAACCACCTTCATAGCGCGGCTATATACTGGCTCGTTAAAGAGCACATTGGCCCTCTGAATCATAGTCAACTCGGATCCCGCATCATATTTGCCCGTTAATAGACCTTGAGCAAGCGAGCTATACGCGATAAGCTTCAACCCGCACTTCCTGCAGAACTCCGCTATTTCAGGTCTATCGTAGCTTCTCCATAACAGATTATAGGGAACCTGATCTGTAACGATGACCCGGAATGCTTCTTGATCAAAGTTTTTAAGATGGGCCAATCTGAAATTTGATAGTCCACCGAACCTGATTAATCCCTCCCTCTGAAGCCTCTCCATCGAATCTTGGATATCCCGATAATCTCTAGGTTCCATATCGCTTTTGTATCCATATCTACCCTTAATCTTCGGCCAATGTATCTGGTATAGATCTACATAATCAGTCCTTAATCTCTCCAAGCTCTTATTCAGTCTCTTAAGCATATTCTCATATCTCCAATCGTAGCCTCCGATCTTCGTAGCGAGGATGACATTATCTCTTCTGCCCTCGAGTATCATGCCGAGGATCTCCTCTGATCTCCCATAGCCCTCAGCAGTATCAATAAAATTGATTCCCTGATCCAATGCATAATCGACTATCCTCTTGTAATTCTCTATCCTCCCGGTGCCCCACGCCCCTGTTTGACCGAACTCCCACGTTCCCAATCCGATCGCGCTTACCTCAACCCCGTCTCTACCTAATCTCTTGTATAACATTTCTACCGCCGTAAAAGACAAGTCTTAAGTGTCACGTTTAAAAGCTTTATGGATGCCTCTCTAAGCATTATTGAAGGATGGCTCATGAGCATTATAACCTTAAAAAGGCAAATTATTATTATGATGGGGGATCGAGGCTAATACATATGTGGGGTGTCGCATTAACTGTAGGTTTAGAAGTTACAAAGGCATTTCTGATATGCGTTTTACTGGCAATATATATAGAGAATTACCGAAGTATAAAATCTAAGTTTACATTGGGGCTCCTAATGTTCGCCGCGATTCTATTAGCGGAGACCATAATGGCTATAGGTATATACTCAGTTACATCCCTGTGCCGTGCAATAGAGATGTCTGAAGTTGCAAGGCCCATCTTAAGCCTCATCGAGGTCATTGGAATAGCCATACTAGTCTGGATAACGCGGAAGTGAAGAATCATCAGGAACGTGTATCAGCGGTTACATCTTTTAATGGATCTCATGAATAAGAGATCATTCGGGCAAAAATCCACAAAAGAACCCTGAGGAGTTGTATTCTTGCAGTATAGAGAGCAGCTTGTCTGGTATCTCCTAGCTGGAACAAAAGGGGGAAGAACGAGAGCCAAGATTATATTGGCACTCAAAAAGCGCCCATATAACGCCCACCAATTATCCTCAGCCCTAAATTTAGATTACAAGACTATAAGGCACCACCTGAGGATCCTTTTGGAGAACAGGCTGATAGTGAGGATTGGAAAGGGAGATTATGGCGCGCCGTACGCCCTCTCAGAATATATGTACCTAAACTTTGAAAAGTTCAAGGATATTTGGAAAAAGGTTAAAGGATAGAAATCGGCTTATCTCCGGATCGAGTAGAGCGAAAGTCAGATGATCTAAATGCCACTTAAAATCTCAAATATAAGAGTGCTTCTGCCGATACTTTTCACTATAATCCTTATATTTTTGATTCTGCCTCCCATCCGCTTCATCCCAAAAAGAGAATTTTATTTGCAGGCCTCTCTGGCTTCACCGGATCCTAGGATCGGAGGGTTCTTCGGCTGGTCCATATCCGCATCGTCACAATACGTCGTTGTGAGGGAAGCTAAGCTTTCAACATGTGAAGAAGCAGATATGAGTCATGTATATCTCTTCGATCTTAAGACTTTAAAGTTAAAAGATAAATATTCATGCCCAAATCCGAGAAGGGGCTTCTACGCTACCCAAGCTTCAGCCGTAGACTCAGATGTGATCCTCATATGCAGACATTGGGACGATGTAGATGGTAAGAGGGATGCTGGAAGAGTCTACGTCTACGACGCTGAAACATATAAGTTAAGGGCAATCCTAAAATCCCCAAACCCTCAGATTGGAGGGTTCTTCGGCTGGTCTGCGGCTCTAAGCCCAAAATACATAATAATCGGGGAGCTACGAGGATTTGCGAGCGACGTCAAAAGAGCTGGTAAAGTATATGTTTACGATAAGAAGACGCTAAGTTTAATGGCTGAGCTCTCCTCGCCAGATCCTAAGGAGTGGGCTGGATTTGGAAGCTCGGTAGCCGCAAGCTCAGATATAATAGCCGTGGGTGAGGCTTGGGCAAGCGTAAATAGAGTTGAAAATGCAGGTCGCATATGCATCTTCGACGCTTCCACGTATGATCTTGAAGCAGTTATAACATCTCCGGATCCGCAGGAGAACGCGGTCTTCGGCTACTCAGTAGCCGTGGCGAGATCCAATGCGGTTATTGTAGGGGAGCCAAAGGCGGACGTAAACGATATACGCATGGCCGGTCGAGTCCACATTTACCGTTACAGAGTGACTGGTCAGGCAGTAAAACTTAATATTCGCATGGCAATTCTAGATTCATTCATAATCGCCACAATCTCAGCCTTCACAGCAATATATCTGAAGGGCAGAAAACAGATTTGAGATTTATGCGCAAATCTTATAAATTAAGTTAGTGAATAGATTTAATACCCGGCCGTTAAAAGATATATTAAAGAAAAAGAGTGATGAAAATGAAAAACCTTAAATTAGCGGCTATATTGGCTGTTCTAGCGGTTCTACTCGTGGTGCCAACAGCCGCTTTGGTCTCATCCCAAGAAGCCCCTAAAGTCCCTAAGAGATTCAGATATATAAACCCGGTACCCAAGCCTCCTGGTCACTTTAACGTCTTCGTTCGCGATCATGTCGGTCATGCCCTATGCTTCGATCCACTTGCATATCTGAATAGAGCAAATGGCACATGGTATCCGTGGCTCGCAACAGACTGGAAGCTTTCAGAGGATGGATTGAAGCTCACAGTTCACCTGCGTAAGGGAGTGAAGTGGTCAGACGGCACACCATTCACAAGCAAGGATGTCCTAACAACATGGTATTGCGGCAGAATAATGAAATGGTGGTACTGGAGGTACATAGATAAGATTGAAGCTCCAGACGATTATACGGTTGTCTTCTATCTTAAGAAGCCATGGATCTACGCTGAATTCCACATCCTTCAGAGGAGGATAAATGCTCCCTACTCCATATATGGAAACTTCTCGGATGCTGCTAGAAAGGCGATTGCGGAAGGGGACCTAAAGAAGATGGATGAGCTCTTAACCGCTTTAACTAAGTTTAGGCCAAAGAAGCTCCTGGGAACAGGCCCATTTGAGTTTGTCCGTCTAACAACATCAGAATGGTTGCTCCGCAAGAGACCTGACTATTGGCATGGAAGCGACCTAATAAAGTTTGATGAGTATGTACAGATACACCTTGGAACAGGGCCTTCGGAGTTTGCTGGGATACTAGCGCGGGACGGTGACTTCTGCACTCCAGATTTGACAAGGGAGATCTATGAGGAGCTAAAGAAGAGAAGCGACAAGTTCTACGTGCCAGTTGAGTCCTGGCATCATGGCCAAGCTCTGCTATTCAATACTCATAAGTATCCGCTCTCATTATTAGAAGTGAGACAGGCAATCGCTTATGCTCTAAATAGATCGGAGCTATGTATCGCTGTGTCTCCGCATCCAGATATGGGTAAGCATCCAATAGGGCCGCCTGACTATCCAATTGGCATGCTCGTAGGAGACGAATACGAGTGGATACCAGAGGACATTCTGAAGAAATACTTCAACAAGTACGAGTATAACCCGAACAAGACAATCGAGATATTTAAGAAGTTAGGCTTCAAGAGAGGTGCAGATGGCATCTGGGTTACGCCAAACGGGACAAGACTTGAGTTTGACATAATCTCTGCTCCATGGACAGACTGGGCTCTCAGCTGCGAGAACACGAAGGCTCAGCTAGCAAAAGTTGGGATTAAGCTGAACGTTTACGCTACCGAACCCGTCGTATGCACGAGATGCCCAGCCGGAGACTTCGATATGGCCTATTACTGCATATTAGCGAGGTTCCTGCCGCTCCCAACAGAAACGTTCTATCGTGGATTTGCGAGCGGCTATGCTAAGGGAATGGGCACCTACGGTAAGATATATGATGTTCCAAAGGAGATATGGCCTACAGGCAAGGTGAACGCAACTGACCTCGCAATTAAGCTCGAAACTACACTCGATAAAGAAGAGTTCAAGAAGATGGTGATCGCTCTAGCTTACGTGGCAAACCACTACCTGCCATACTTGGCTGTAAGGGAGAAGCCTTGCACATATACATATAACATCTATGATGTAGTCTGGCCTGATCCAAAGAAGGATCCAACATTCTACAAGTGGGCCGCCTATACTGAGGATGCAGTCTGGTACTACATGATAAACGGCCTGATCTATCCAAGGGAGCATGTTAAGGTCGTAGAGAAGACAGTCGAAAAGCCAGTGGAGAAGGTCGTTGAGAAGCCTGTTCCAGTCGTGCCAACATGGGTCTATGGAGTAGTCGCTGTAGCAATAATCATAGCCATAGCCGCCGTTGCATGGGCCCTAACAAGGAGACATTAAAAGATTTAAATTACAATCCCCATTATTTTTTTGGGTTCGGTGGTGAAATATCGGTGAGATGGATTGTTAAAAGATTGCTTAAGGCGATCTTTACCATCTATATTGCTATGACCATCACATTCTTCTTGATAAGGGCCATGCCCTGCAATCCAATTGACAGGGCAATACAGGAGTATTTAAGGCAGGGAATACCGGAATATGAAGCCAGAATCATTGCGGCATCCATATATGCGACATTTGATATTTCCCAGCCAGTTCATGTGCAATACATAAAGTATATCACAAGCCTCTTAAGGGGCGATCTTGGCAGATCGATCTATTGGCTGAATGTCCCCGTAACAAGCATTATTGGACCAGCCATTGCATGGACCGTATTTTCGCTATCTATCTCCCTGACGCTTAGTTTCCTCATAGGAATAGTCCTTGGAATGGCGATGGCATACAAGAGGGGCACAGCCTTCGACTCGATAATGACCGGAATAGCCACAGTCTGTAATGCAACTCCAAACTATATATTGGCACTCTTCCTCCTCTTTTATCTAGCATTCGCTACAGGATGGTTCCCAACGCATGGGGCATATGATGTAGACGTAACCCCAGGCTTCAACTTGAAGTTTATCTCTAATGCGCTTTGGCATGCAGCACTCCCGATAATGGCATATGTGATCACGCAGTTCGGAGGATGGGCTCTCTCGATGAGGGGCAGCACACTGAGCGTTCTAGGAGAAGATTATGTAGTCGCCGCTGAGGCAAGAGGCCTTCCAAAAAGGAGGATCATGCTTTCATATGTTGGAAGGAATGCATTGCTACCATTATTTACGGCCTTCGCCATAAGGCTGGGCTACATCTTTGGAGGCTCAACCCTAATAGAGACGATCTTCAGCTATCCAGGGGTAGGCTGGTACCTATACACGAGCATAAACAG
>Ga0180301_10001408_pt1 | contig 19010 bp, 21 predicted proteins | sample GuaBasSediGuay16_FD_121797 | JGI IMG/M metagenome (GOLD analysis project Ga0180301, IMG submission 121797) | Subseafloor sediment microbial communities from Guaymas Basin, Gulf of California, Mexico - Guay16, Core 4569-2, 12-15 cm | ecosystem: Environmental > Aquatic > Marine > Hydrothermal... | reverse complement strand
TATGGGATGACTAATAAAGAAAAGCCTAAATTTAAACCTGACCAAATTTGTCATTTTAAATTTTCTTCAATTTCAGATTCTGTAATGGGTATAGGATTAATTGAACCAGCTTTTACTTTGATTAATGCTCATAAAACTATAAGGCAAAGTAATTTAGAATATGAATATCGAGCTGGTAGACCAAGGATTATAATTTCAGTTGGAGATGAAGAACATCAACCTAACCCAGATATTATTGAAAATATTTCTGATGAATTAGAAGATTTAAGTACTAAAAATGAAATAATTTTGCCTTATTTTATCAAGCCATACATCTTAGAACCAAAAACTAAGCCAGCAGCTGAGGAAGCTTACATTGATGCAATTTGTTCCGCCTTCAGAATTCCAAAACCACTTCTTACTGGGATTGGGAAAGGAGTTAATAAAGCTACACTTAAGGAACAACTAAAAGATTTAGAAATTAGAATTAAATCTTACCAAAGAGATATTAGTAATGAAATTGAAAATAAAATATTTAAATTATTTGAAGAAAAATATAAACTTAGAAGTAGACCTAAATTTGTATTTAATGAGATATCAGTTGAAGATCTAACTGAAAAAGCTGGAAGGCTTAAGATTTGGACCGAGACAGGTATAATTAAACCAACTAGGGAAGTTATAAATTCAATATACGAATCTGAAGGATTTATACCTCCAACTCCGGAGGAATTTGATGGGATTGAAAAACCAGAAATCAGAAAAAGTGCAATACGTGTCCCAGTAGAAAGAAGATATGAAAGAAATAAACTTGAAGACAAATTAGTTTCAGATATTACTAAATTCTTTTGTCAACATGAAGAGTTAAGTGATAATCCTTTATCAAATTATTCAATTTCAATTGATAAATTAGTAGATATTTTTTATTTATTTTCAAAACAAGCATTAAAAGAAGGTGTTAATGATGGACTTAATCAAATTGGCCCCAAAGCTTTGAAACCTAAGCTCGAAGAGGAATTTAAGAGATTAGAAGGTTTATCTGAATTATTAGCTAGGTGGTTAACTAATAAAATAATAAATTCATTAAATTGGAAAATTAGAAAACTATTAAACCAACGGAAAAAAGAAATTAATATTTCTGATTTATTAAAAGAAGAACTTTCTAAAAAATTAGATCGAATCGTACGAACAGAATATAAAGAATTATTTACTCTTGGACAACTGAAAGCATTTGAAGCAAATCAAGATAAATTTAAATATCTTAGATTAAGTAGAGAACCAGAAAAATGTGATAAATGTGAGCAATATGAAAAAAAGATTTTTAATCTTGATAATGCTTGGGGACTGCTTCCATTACATCCCAACTGTATACATAAATGGGAGATTCAGAAATGAAAAATATTTTAACTCCTGAGACTGGTGCTCCTTTAATAACTGGCGAAAAAAGAAGAAGAAAAAGAAAAAAAAAGATTTTGCCGATTAAACAAGTTAAGCGAGTTGTTTGGGAATGAAAAACGAAGAATCAGATAAAATAAATGATCAATTAATTAATTTAGCTTCTTTATTTTTACCAATTTCAAAAAATATAAATGTTGAAGATCTCACTCTTAAACAATTAATTTTCATTCACAATATTTTACATGTTTGGGAACAAAAAATAAAATCTGGTGAAAAAATTAGAGGTTGGACTAAAGAAGATGTTTTTAATTTACATGAATTAATTACAAAAGAGTTAAGCAGGAGAGGATGGATTAAAACTCCAATATTTTCTAAAAATTCTGTTGAGAAAATTTCTTTGTCTGATTTTTTATCTAAATTACCAAAACGAATAAGAATAAATCCTGATAATGTTCCATTTATTTGGCTCACTGGAGGTTTAGTTAATCGAGGCTGGACTGGGGGAAAACATGATATTGATGTTTTAATTAGAATAGATCAAAAAGACGAAAGATTTTCAAAAGCTTTACTAAATTTGTTACCTACCAATATTGCTGATAAATTACACTTTATTTGGACAAATGATACTCCAAAAGTTGGAAATGCAACCCCTCTTTACCACTTAGAATTAGTCCGGGTTGATCAAAACGAAGATGAAAAATTGCAGTTTAAACTTAAACCTTTAACTCCATTTACGCCAATGAAAAGTGCTGGTGGGTATCATAAATTAGAATTTTTTACAGATGAAGATCTTTGGAAATATTGGGCTAAAGGAGTTATTGATGAAGGTATCGCGGTTGAAGAAAAATTCGATGGGATGCGAATGGTTATTCATAAAAAGGGAAATCAAGTCAAAATTTTCACTGAGGATAAAAAACGCGACAGATCTCATATGTTCCCAAAAGTAGTGGAAGAAGTAAAAAATCTTAAACCTAAAGAATTAATTTTAGATTGTGAGATGGTAGAGTGGAAACTAAATTGGAGTGAACCAATTTCTCGCGAAGACATGGTTAAATGGATAGTATCAAAAGAAAAACTTGATGATTCTTGGGTTAAATTTAATATATTTGATTGCATTTGGTTTGATGGAAAAGATTTACACAATTTAGCTTGGAAAGAACGTCAAGTTTTTCTAAAGAAAGCTTTACCTAAAGATACTACTCATCTTCATCGAGTTATACCTATAGTCACAAAATCCAAAGATGAATTTTTTGATGCGGTTAAAAAACTAAGCAAAGTGAAAGGTTCAGAGGGTGTAATGCTTAAACAAATTAATGGTAAATATCTAATATCAAATAAAGAAGAAAATAGAACTTTAACTTGGGCAAAAAAGAAAAATGTTGTGCAAGTCTCAGCTCAGATTACAAAAATAATTCCAAAGATTTCAACTAAGACTAAAAAACCAATTCCTGGAGTTTGGGTTTATGAATGTGCAATTTTAGGTAAGGATAAAAAAACATTAATTCCGATTGGTCGAACTTATTCTACTTCTATTAAAGCTAAAGTTGGTGATATAATTGAAGTTAATACTGTTAGATTAGAAGTTTTTAGAGATAAAGATGGAAAAATTAAATGTAGTTGGATGTTTCCAATTCCTAGCAATTTAAGACCAGAACGAGATAAACCAGACACGATTGATGATATAATTGAACTAGCAAAACAAACCGGGAAAGTTGAATTAAAAGATTCACTTGAAATCTGTCCTCATTGGAATAATGAAGAAATCTGTCCACTTTGGCCACTTTATGAGAAACCAACAAACTTGAAAGAAAAATTAATTTTTCCTATTCGATGTAAATATGCCGAACAATTTAGATGCCCTTATGTCAAAGATTACTATTATGCTCAAATGTCAGATATTTATACTGAATGCAAACCACCCAAAAATCCTAGATTTGTATTTCAACATCATAGAATTGGAAAGTCCGTTCATTCAGATTTACGATTTGAATGTGATGAACACTTAGTTGGTTTTACTCTCATGGATCCTGGCCGAGTTGGAGATCCACCTAAAATCACGAATGAACCTGGAATGAAGGGTTTCAAGGTTGCAGCTATTACTAAAGCTAAACAACCTAAAGTTTGGTTAACTGTCGAGGGAGATGTCAAACCAGGTGAAATAGGAGCTGGTAAAGAAGCTGCTGGTAATTTTAAGATTATAGATTCTGGAACTTACAAATGGGGTGCAAGAAAACCAGGTGAGTTCCTAGAGGTATTTCTTTACGGTAAAAAATTTACTGGACGATGGATTTTTAGATTTGTAGAAGTTCCTAAAATAAAACCAGAAACTAAAGAAATAATGCCAGGAGAAAGAGTTCAAATGTGGGAATTTTGGAAACCAAAAAATCAAACTCCCTATGCTGTCTCAAGACGTGCAATCAAAAAGAATTGGTATCCTCCTAAAGGGGAAATCCCTGTACCTAAAGAATGGATTAAAGAGCATCCAAAAGAGTTTAAAGCTTGGTTAAATTGGGTTAAAAGAAGGTGGGAAAAGGAACGAACTAAAGAATCTCTCCAAAAAGGCGAATTTGTATTACAACATCATTGGTGGAAGGGTGCGGAACATTGGGATATTCGAATAGATTTAGGAAAAGATTATTTAGAAAAGTGGACTTTATTTCAAAATCCATTAGAAATTGAGGAAGGAATAACTTCTGAACGTACAAAATGCTTAGATAAAAAATGGTTACATAAAGGAAAAAAGCGAATAGAAGCAATTAAACCTGGTAAACCAGAAAATCCAACTCGAGATAAAATTGCTTATATTAAAGCATTGGATTATGGACCTTGTAATGTAATAGTTAACAAAACTAATATTATGACTATTGATTTTCATGGAAAAAAGTTAAAGGGATACTGGGTGACTGAATTATCAAGAGGTCGTTGGATTTGGACGAAAAGTAAAAAAGGCCCAGCAATTTCAAAACCAGAAACGGAATCCCTTCAAGAGGGTCATCCTGAAATTAAGCCATTTTCTCCAATTAGAATTAGGGAACGTGGCAATTTTATTCATTTAGATATTTATGATAAAAGATATTTTACAAAATGTGTAGGCAAATGGTATAAAAAGTTGCCAAAAGGAGTTAGATATTTAATTTGCTCATATGTTAAAGCTGGTACATTACCAAGATTAGCAATCCAAGAAGTTGAATTTGATAAACGAGAAGGATGGACTAAAGAAAAAGCCCTTGCATATTTTAAGTCACGTAGTCAAAAATTAATAAAATGGCGAGGCGTCGAAAAAAGAGCTGGAACTGGAGGAGTTGAAATATTAAAACAATTATGGGATTGTCCTTATGTTCAAAATCTTCTGGAATTCTTATCTAATAAACAAACACTTAAAAAATCTTCTTATGAAAAATTATCCCTTAATTTTTCCAAGAATGATTTATTTAAGATACCTTATTTTGTTAAAGGAATTGCAATCAAAGAAGGAAGGTATAATGGAATCTTTTATCCTGGCGATGAGCTCAAAAAAGGATTCAAAACTTTATTAGGAAAGCCTGTAGGAGTTGATCATAAAGAAAAATCAAATTCTAAATTTAAGTTAGGTAATGTTAAAAAATATGGGAAAGTAATTGATGTATTTTGGAATGATGAAATAAAAGGAATTGAATTCATTTTACAAATTGATGATGAAGAGAAAGCTAAAGAGATTTTTGAAGATAAAATAAAGGCTGTTTCGGTTGGGGTTTTAGTTGATAAAATATTAACAGAAGAACATGGCTTAACAGCATTTAATCCTCAATTTTATGAAATAAGCTTAATGGAAAAGGAAGATCCAGCTTGCAAAGCTTGTAGGATAATTGAAAAATCTCCAGATGCGAAAGATTTAAAAAGGTAGACTGTTTCTATATTATAAAGGAGTTAGATCCTTTTGTGGATCTCATTCCTTAAATGATTAATTTATAAATTGTTAAAAAGAGTGGTAAAATGACAGACGAATATGAAGTAACCGAACCTCTTAAATTAGAGGATCTAGAAGAAGAAACAGAAAAAACCGAAGAACAAGAAGACACAGGGAACAAAGAAGAAAACACAGAGAACAAAGAAGAATTAAAGAAAAAGAAAGAGAAATATCCTTATAAAGAAGAAGATAAGGATGAAACATTATCAGCTTATACAGATTTTATCAAAAAATACTTAAAAGAACATCCTGGATCAACAATTAAAGATGCTGCTAAAGCTTGGGAAGAGAAGCATGAGAAAAAGATGCAGGATGATGAAGAAGAAGACAAAGAAGACAAAGAAGAAGAGGAAAATAAAAAGAAGAAAAAATATCCTTATCCATATAAGGAGAAAAAGGAAGAACAGAGAGAAAAAGAAAACTCAGAAAGCGAAGCAATTGCAATGATTGAGAATGCTTTAAGAATCTTAAAAGAAAAAAAGAAAAAAGAAAAATATCCTTATCCTTATGAAACTCAAAATGATACAGCAATTGTTGCTCTTTCTGAAAAATTTGAAACATTGAACAAAAAATATGAAACTTTAATGAAAAAATTAGAATTACCAATTAAAAAATCTGTTAAAGCACCTGAAACTGAAACTAAAACTAAATTAAGATATCAACATAAGGGCGACATGGTCGCTCCATGGGGGATATAAAAAATGACAAATCATTTATATATGGAAAGTGACCTTGGTAGGTCTTTTGTAGCTCAAGCTGGCTCAGTAATTTCTGGCGGTGATCTTTGTGCTGCATGGCAAACTACTGAAATTACATTATCAACTGCAGATCCATTTGATACAATTAGAGTAGGCCCTATTAAAGATAATGGTGCAACTGATGCTCCACATTTTGTAGGAATTGCTCAAGAATCTGCTGGAGTTGGATCCAAAGTTACAATATTGACTAAAGGTATCTTCAGACTTAGGAATGGGAGTGGAGTTGCAATTGCTCCAGGTGACGGTGTAGTTGCATGGGCAAAAGATGGTCAAAGTGGTGATGAAATTTGTAAACAAGGAGCAAATGATCTCAAAGCACACGGTACAGCTTTAACTCCAAGTAATGCTGAAGACGAAATAGTATTAGTGCTATTAAATTTATAAGGTGATGAAAATGGTAAAATCATTTCAAGAATTAATGTTGACCCAAGACGCGGAAAACGAACTTATCAAAGAACAAGTATATGATATAATCAAAGATGCAGCTGACGCAGTATCAGTAGCTCCTAGATTGGCAACTTTCGTTAATCTTAAACAAGGTTCTTCACTTAAATTTGTGCTTCAAACCAAAGATTCAATGAATGTCAGACAAATAGCACCTGGTGCAGAAGTTCCAATTGATGTAGAAAATTATACTGAAATAGAAGTCGTTCCTCAAAAATATGGAATTAGACCTCTTATAACTACAGAAATGATTGAAGATGCAAATTGGGATGTTGTAGATAGGAATTTAAGATATGCTGGAAGAAAGATGGGTCTCAAAAGAGACAGTTTAATAATTTCAGCATATGATGATGCAAATGAGGGTTTCCCATCTCAAAATGCAGTTACAGAAACAAATTCAGAATTAACCATTTCTTCAATAGTTGAAGCAATGAAAGAAGTAGAGCAAGAAGATTATAAGCCTACTTTAATGTTAATGCATCCAAAACAAGTAATGGAGCTTAGAAAGATTGACACATTTGTCGAAGCAGATAAAGCAGGAGTTACCGATCCATCTAAAGGATTCATAGGAAGAATATATGGATTAGATTGTATAATAACTACAGAAGTAACTGCTGATAAGGTATATATATTTGACCCAGCTGAAGCAGGTGTTTTTGTAGTTAGAAGACCAATTACAATCGAGAAATATGCAGATCCTATTAGAGGATTAGTCGGTTGCAGCATAACAGCTAGATGGGCAGCTAAGTGCTTAAGACCTAAAGCTGGTGCAAGAATTGCAGTCAGCTAAACTTAAATTTTTAATTTTTTAATTTAAATTTAAAATTACTTTAAATTTTAAGAGAAAAAAAAGAAGAAGAAAAATGGCAAATGCATTAAACGATGGTTTAAGTAAACCAGACCAAATAGATGTAGCAGGGATACAAGCGTCCGAAATAGAAGCAGGAACAATTACCCAAAACAAATTAGCCCAAAATTTTACTGGAAGCGTCGATTTTATAACTACAGGAAAGGTTCAAGCTGCTAATTTTGAAGCAACAGGGAGTGCTGTTCTAGCAGGTACACTTTCTTCCTCTCAAGTTCTTTCAAATGGAAGTGTAATTGCTAATGACAAAGTATGCCTTGTTCATCAAGGATCAACTCCTTTAATGATACAAACAGGAAGTGCTACTACTGGAGCTGGATCTGACGTTACAGTCCCTTTCAATACTGCATTTAGTGCAGCACCAATTCAATTATCATTAACTAAATTAAATGCAGACTTAGGAGATTTAGCAGGTAGTGTATTAGATCTTGGAAGTTTTTATGTAGTAAGCGAAGGCGCTAATAAGCTGTTTAGTTGGATTGCAATAGGTCCGGTATAAAACTATTTATTTTTTTTAATTTACCTTTGCCCTGATGAAAAAGAAGAGGGGAAAAATTAAACCGAACAGGTAAGAGAGGTAAAAATGGTAAAATCTGAAATTTATGGTTATAAAAATGGTAGTTTATATTACTGCGAAGTAAGTGAATCTGGTTTAGCGGTAGATATCAAAAATGCTTCAATTGATGTTGATGTTAATGTAAGTGATTATATTTCAGTGACCCAAAGTGGAGCTTATATTAATGCTGCAGATAATAAATATAATCCACAATCAGCTTCTAGATCTTATTTTGAAGGTTTCGAATGTGCTGTGAGTGGGATTGCTCCTAGTGGAACTGCGTTTAGTGGAATTTATATTCCAAGCCGTGATGTTTATTTAAGAGGTGTAACTATCCAAGGAACAGGCTTAGGTGATTATGATCAAGCAATGATAACTGCATCAGGGGTTTATTTAGTAAGCGGAGCATACTTATATTCCAATACTACAGCAACTTATAAAATGGAAATTCCTTTTCCAGTCGCAAGTGGTTGTCTAATTGAAGCTAAAATAATAAATAAAACTGCAAAAGATTCTTCAGTAACAGGAATTTTTGAATTATTAATATAAATTAGAAGAGATTGAAATGGTATATGTAGAAAATGAAAATTTAAGCTCTATCAGAAATGGAATAAATAATGTAAAAACTGATACTGAAAGCATACAAGCAGCACAAGGATTAGCAGCAATTGGAACTACTTGGTTTGTTGATGCTTCTGTATCTTCAAGCGGTGATGGAAGAACACCAGACACAGCATTTAAAACAATTCAAGAAGCAGTAGATGCTGCTTCAAGCGGTGATGTTATTTTTATTGAAGCGGGAGAATATGATGAAAATGCACACCCAGAAGGACTTAAAATAACAAAAAATAATTTAAGAATTATATCCAAGCCACCTTTCCAAGCCATAATATATAACACCCATGCAAGTTCAACATCAACAATTTATGTTGATGGAGATTATATTTATTTTTCTGATTTACTACTTATGGGTGATGTCTATAATGCAAGCTATTGCAGTGAAGGAATAATTTACACATCAGGAAAATTATTAAGGACAACAGAAAGAGTAGCAGCATTTGGGTTCAGTGGGAGTGGATTTCAATTTAATGGAAATACGCATTTTGTTAATGATTGTTTTACAATAATCTGTGGTATTGGATTTGAATTTGTAACTGTTGTAAATTCAGTTTTAAACAACTGTGTTGCGATGAGCATAGGTGCTGGAACAGGATTTGGACTTACATCAACAGGTGGAGATACTAATTTCTTTTACAATTGTGGAGTAGTTAATGTTGATACAGGGATAAGTATTGCCTCTGGAAGTAATGATAATTTGTTTGTAAATTTTTCATTTGGAAATGTAACAACAGCACAAATAGTTGATAACGGGACAAATAATAAATTTATTAATTGTGGAAGTGACAGTGGAATTTCACACGGGAATACATTAGCAGAAGATTTAAAAACAATTTATGATGATGCAAAATATCTTTACTCAACAGCATTAGATGGTTCAGAAACTGCTAATAGTATTGGGGAAAAGGTAAGCACAATATTAAAAAATGTGCGTGGAACTCCAAAAGTTTATCCTGACTTGGCAAATGGAGTTCAATTAACAGCACATGCTACAAATGCCTGGACTTTGGGTACGATAACGCAAGTTGTTCCAGCAAACACGATAACAAATAACTTCACAATTGGTGGGATAGCAATTGATACAATTTCAGACACAACAAAACTTTATCAAGTAAATCTTTATTATGGCGATGGTGACACTTTTTGTGGAAGTTTTACCTTTGATGCTAACAAATTTAACGGCTTTGCTTCTTACCCTGTTAAAACAATACAAATACCTGCAAATTCAAAAGTTAGTGCAGCAGTTGCTTGTTCTGGTGGTGCAGGTGAAACTTTAAACATAAAAATTTTATATACTGAATTATAAGATGCTTAAATGGGATATGAAGAAAAAAATATTGAAAATGTAAGTAAAAAAATAGATTCCCACATTTCGGGTACCGGTGAAGATCATACTTATATAAATCAAGATGTAACGACATCAGCTTCACCAACCTTTGCTGGAGCAACCTTCACAAATAATATAAACTTACAAACAAATTCTGAAAATGCTTTTGTTATAGAAACAGGCGGAGCTATGTCTTATTACAGATTCAAATTTGATACTCTTAATTCACAATTTTATGTTTATGAACCTTTAGGAACAAAATATGGAATTTTAAAACATGATGGAACAGACTTATTATTATTTGCAAATAATGGGAATATTAAAATAACAGCACAAGGTGGGACTGTTGACTTTGATGATGAAAATATTAAAACAACTGGGATTGCAGAAATCGGTACACTTAAAACTGGTAGTTATCAACAAATAACATCAGAAACTTTAGCTGGATATATTGAAATACAAGATAAAGATGGCAATGTAAGAAAAGTTGCTATCGTAGCCTAAGTATAAATAAAAGGTAACATCAAAATGAAAGAGCGTGATGGTTCCTTAGATAAGGTTTATAATAAATTAATTAATATTTAAAATGGCAATTATACAGGTGGGAAAAAAAACAAATAGAAGGCACGTAGAAGAGTACGAAAGAGAATTAGAAATTCACGAATATAGTACTTATAAAAGAAAAATGAAAGTAAAAGATTATACCCAACCAAATTGGAATTTAAAAAAACACAGTCCTGGAACACAAAAATTAACAATGCAAATAAAATTCAAACCACCTGCTTCAGAAATTATTATCTTAGATTAAAATGGCATATGCGAGTATTGAAGATACGCGTGCATTTTGTGGGCTCACTACTAGTGAAATTTCCGACGATCAGCTAGGTAAATGCATATCTGGAGCAAGTAAATGTGTAGATTCAATGAAATGGTTAAATTTAGATTCTGATCAGAAGGATATAGCAGTTAGGGCATTAGCTTCTCATTTAGCTCTTTTAAACACAGCAGGAGTAGCTTCTGCTAATCCAAGCAGCATAAGTTTAGGAGATTTAAAAGCTGGTCGTACCTCTCAGTTAGCTGCAAAAGCAAAAATCTCAACGAAATTTTGGGATTTGTTTATGAAAATAATTTCTTGGGGCAGTTATGCAGATGATTTATTTATCCGAACGAATAAATGACTTTAGTAGAAGAATTTCAAAATGCATTTAAAGAATTAAAAACATTAGCTGGAGCTAATTTTGTTGAATTTACCTATATTGGATCTTACAATTCTAGGGGCGATTTAGTTCTTTCAGGATCTGATCTTTGGGTTTCAGGAGTATCCGGGACTTGTATTATACAGCCAAGAAGATACGAAGAAGCTGAACTTATGCTTAATCCACAAGGGCGTCGAATAGAAGGAACGATGGTTGCATATCTTGAATCAGGTATTAATCTGGAAGTTGGTGGAATGTTACGAACTCAAAAGGAAGATTATGAAATTACTCATTTAACAGTTTATTCTCTGGCTGGAAGTGACATTTACTCTAGAGCTATCTTAAATAAAATAGACAATACTTAAGAGAAAGATTTATAAATCCTGATTGACTATTAAATATAAGAGATAATGAATCTCCAAGTGAGGAGATGAAATCTAGTCTCAAAGAGGAGACAAAAAGAAGGAGGAGGTGCCGTCTATTTCTATGACGGTAAATAGTAATACATTATATACTGACGCATGGAATGAGATTTATGCTGTAATTAATGGTAGTGTTACAGATCCACTTAATCGTGGTAAAAAATGGATAATGTCAGCATTTCCAGATTATGGAGCTAGAGATTTCCCAGGATATCCTATTATAACCATTTCAAGTCTAGCTGCAACATCTAATCTATTAACATTCGGCAAGATGAAACAAAATGAAATCTCATCTGATATCAAAATTTATGCTAAGATGATGTCACATATTGATTCAATTTCTTCAGACGTACAAAATCAGTTGAAAATTAATGCTGGATCTCTAGAAATGGCTGGCCTTTATAACTTAAATTTTAGATCGGATAAAGCTAGCACAGTCATTTTAAACAAGGATAAAGTTCATATCAAAAATTTAATAGTGATCTTCGATTATGTGCATTTATAATGTTACGAATAAATATTAAGCAAACGGGGAAACACGAAATTGAGAGAAAATATAGGGAATTTGCTAAAAAGACAAGGAAGAATGTGGCTGATGAAGTTTGGGAAGCTGCCAAGGAATGTTGGGAATTTATTGTAAATACAGCCCCAGTTGATACTGGAGCTTTACGCGCTAATATTGAATTAGAAAGCTATGGAGCATTAGGTGCTCGTATAGTTGCTTATAGTCCTGGCAGAGACAACCCAAACTGGCAAGGCCGTGCTGTTCCCTATCAAATTTATATTGATGAAGGACGCGCTAGATTTCCTGAAGCTATTCAGAGGGTTCATCCTTACCCAGAAACTTATTTTTATTTTTTCACTATTGGAAAAGAGATTTATCGAAAAAAAATTCCAGAAAGGATATTTAAACGAATTAAATTTGCTTTACTAAAACGAGCCAAAAAAGGTGGTTAATATTAAGTTAAGGTCGTTGACCATTAAAAGGAGGTGGAAAGGGTATGACAATTTCAAAAGAAATATTTTATGCAACTGAAGGAGTAATTACAGTAAAAGGTCCAAGTTCATCAGATCCAGGCGTTTTAATTGGTTCAGATTTTACTGCAAGAGTTAGAGATTTTTCAATAACTGGTGGAGCAAGAGATGTAGATTCAGTAACTTGCTTTGGATCAGGAAACAATGTTTATTTTGTAGAAAAAACTCAAGAGCCATACGAATGTTCAATGACCTTAATCAAACGTGGAATAGAATTTAATCAATGGAAAGATGGAGCTGATTATGATACCACTGATCCACTTCAGTCTCCGGGTAGCAATGTTACTACTTACTGGAAGAGAGATAGACCAACGATTATTGCCCATTTTAGAGAACCTGGAAATAATCAATCAGCACTCAAAGTTACATTAGGATCTTGTTATGCAGTAAGTACCGAAATGAGCGTTTCAGCAGATGGATATATAGAAGAGACCGTGACCTTTAAATGTCTTCCTAAGCATTTTTACGTACAGTGGACTTCAGGTGGTGTAGCATTACCAGCGGCAACATTCATTTAAATGAAGAAAAAGAAAAAGAAGATAAGAGAGTTTTAGCTAAAGTTCTCTTTCATCGAATGGATAAAAGAGTAATAGATGAATTTAAAGAATTTACCCGTCTTCATACTGGCAGCAATAGATTTAATGACGGCCTTAAACTATTGTTAGAATTAGCTAAGGTTCAACAATCCTTAGCTTTTATTGGTTATGATCTTTTAAAGATCCATCAAAAAATTGATGCTCTTGAAGAGCAAATTAAGAAAAAAGAACCAGAAAAAAAAATAATTAAAACGTTTGGAGGTGACATCGAAGTTGGTAAGCGAAAAACTTCAGAAACTGCTAGGAAAGGGGAAGAAGGTTAAAATTGGAGAAGTTGAGATTGAAATTAAACCATTAAAAATTGCAGACTTAGACTTATGGGTCGGATTAAGTGATCCAAAAGAGCAAGGTAAAGTTTTAAAGAATTTAACACTTAAAACTCTTAAAGATGCATTTCCAGAAGATTCCGAAGAAGATATTAGTCAGATAAGTATGGAATATTTTGAGGAGATCTCAAAAGCGATCATTGAAGTCAATGGTCTAAAAAAAAACATGGAGTAATACCTAATCATAAGCGGTTTCCATCACGAATAATTTCATTAGAAGATCAAGCTATTGAATTAATTATATCAATGATGAAGACAGATGGGCCATTTAATTATTCATTAGATCAAATTAAACAAATCCCCATCGTAGCAATTGATATAATTGCAAAAGAATTAGAACGGCAAAATAGACGTTCTAGGAGATTAAATAAATTTAAAAGAAGATGATAGAAGAAATTAAAGTTGTAATTGATGCAGTTGTAGATGTATCACCAGTATGGAAATTAAATAAGGCACTGGGTGAACTAAATTCTAAGATTTTTTCGATAAGAGCTGCAGCTAGGCAAATAGCTGCAATGGAAAAAGAGTGGGATTTATTATCAAAAGCTGGATTAAAATTTAAAAAACAAGGTGATGAAGTAGTTGATATAATTTGGAAAAATAATAAGAAAATTAAAGATTTTGGAAAGGTAGCAAGGAGAGTTGCAGAAATAGAAAGAATGGAAGCAAGGATTAAAGAGTTTTCTAATAAAGCCGTAGAAGATACGGTCGAGCGTCTAAAAAATGAAATTATTGAGTATGAAAAGAAACTTCCTTTGATGGGAAAAACAGTTAAGAAGTTGGGGCGACTTACTAAAGAAGAATTAAAACAATATAAATTAAATATTAAAAGAGATAAACAGGAAAGAATAAGATTAAAAAGGAGCAAAGAATATGACAGGGCACAAACTCGTAAAATTATGAATTTAATTGGGGTAGGTTTTGCTCTTAATAATTTAAATAGGTCTCTTATTTCTTTGATATCTAGTGAATCTAGAATACTACCGTTAGATGAACAAATGTTAAAATTATTTCCTAATTTACAAGATGCTGTTTTTGATTTAGATTCTTCTTTTATGGAATTTAAAGCAAGTTTAATGGCTAAGATAGCTCCTGTGATGGAAGAAAAAGTTATTCCTTTCCTTGATAAATTACTTGATTTAATGACTTCCTTGACTGAAGGTCCACTTGGAGATTTGACTAGTCAATTTTTTGCATGGGCTTTAGCTCTCACACCAATAATTGCTCCATTAAGTTTAATGCTTGGTGGATTACTTTCTTTAAGACAATTAATTAAGGGAGTTCCTGAAGATTTTAAAGAATTTGCAATTGGTGCAAAAAAAATTGGTGAAAAAGTAATTCCTTGGCTTCAAGATGCTTGGAAATCGGCGGGAGTTAGCTTAGGAAATCTTAAAAGTAAAATTACTACTTTTGGAAAATCTGCGGCAAAAGTTTTTTCAATACTCAGTTCTTTTATAACTGGTACTGCTATTCCAGCTATAATTAGCGCTTTTACATGGATGGCAACCCATCCGATCTTTACTGCTTTAATTATAATTGCTTCACTTATAGCAGCTGTTTGGATAGGCAAATTTTTAAAACTTGAAGAAAACGTTACTAAATCCACAGAAGGGATTGTTAAGGCATTATTGTGGTTGGAAATATCAGCCAAAAAAGTTGGTGCCGTGATTAAATTTTTAGCAGAGCTTGCAACTGGATGGCTTGATATTTTACTTGGAAAAATGAAATTTGAAGACGTCTATAAAAAAATGACTAATACTCTTAGAGATTTAGAATTAGAGTATAATAGACGCATGACTGAAATAGACAAAAGACTTGGAAAAACTACAAAAAATTTAGAGCTATTTTATGAAACTGGAATTAAAGCCTTTGAAAAGCCAATGGAGGCATGCCAAGGATTTTCAAGTGCATATGAAGAATTATCAAATCAAACCGAAACCTTAATGAATCAGACCAAATCATATAGTAATTCTTTAAGCGATTTATCTAAACTTCAATCAGAAATTAGTAAAGCAGGAATTTCTCCACCTATGATGATCGGAGGCAAATTAATTTCACTAGCTCCACCTGAAATTAGAGGAATTCCATTTGAAAAAGAAAAAGCGCCAATCACAATTGGCGAATTAAATATAGAACATAAATTTGAAGTTGCTCCAATTAGTGGCGATGTATTAGCAAATTTAGAAGAATTTCGTGCAGCGGTTAAAGAAATATCTTATGAAACTGTAAAAACTGAGATTGAAGATATAAGGAGGGAAATTAGTGCAAGATAATAAAAAAAGGCAAAGTGATATAAGATGAGTTTGTTAGTTGGTAGTAGAACTTTAATTTATTTTGAACCTGTTGGTGAACCAGCAGCTAATAAACGTTGGATAGATTTAAAAGCAGAATCGGTTAATTTAACGATGTCAAAGAATATTCAAAATGAATCAGTAATATCAAAACATGATTATCCTAATACGGAATTGAATGACATGGGGGTTAATAATAGAATTTGGGATATCACCGGACGCATTGATGTCACAGATCTTAAACCATATGACTCAAATCCAACTATTTATCCTTTAAGCATAGAGCTTGCTGGAAGCTTAATAAAAGATACAGGATCTAAATTTTTCATTGATGAAGTAATGGCTATAAGCGGAATAGCTACTCCTCATTGGGTTAAAGTGAGTAGATTTACCTTTCGCCGTTCTAACGAATTTGGTAAATCTCCTGAATCTACTGGTCATATAGTATCTTACACTGCCCAATTGATTGAAACTGGAGATTTAACCGACTAAAAATGTCAGTCCCAGCATTTCAAGTTATACATACGCCAACGGGAGGTTCTCCTACTAATTATAATAAGATTACAGCAATTAGGGTTACAGATTCTAGAGGAAATAAATCTTCGACTTTTTCATTTGATATTATTAATAATGATAATAGTCTTGCAGATACTTTTAACTATGGTGATACGATTGAAATTAAGCTTGGACAATCTGCAACTAATCTAACAACAGTTATAGTTGGAAGAATTAATTCTGTAATCCATAACTTATCAAGAAATAGAAAAATTATTCAAGTTAAAGGGATGGACAGGACTGCAGAACTGTTGGATTACAGGATTCAAGGGAAGATTTATAAGAATGGAATAGATGAAGCACAAGGCTCTACTGATTTAAGCGCGTCTAATATTGTTAAAGATTTAATAGAAATTTATGCTAGAGATCATGAAAATAATGTCCAGTTCACAACAAATCATGTCACAGATACTCTGCCTTCTTCAGAATTTCCTGCCAGCCAAAAGCCTTTTCAAAGATTTGTAATTAATCAAAAAACCCTTTATGAAACGATTAAGGAATTAAGTAGAAAAAAATATACTGGAAAGGGCGATTTTCAATTTTATATTGATACGTCAAACGATTTACATTTTGAACCAAAACCAGATACTGTAGAAACTTATGAAATAATTACTAAGCAAAGAGCTCATTCTAAACAATTAGAAGTAATAGAAGCAAGTTTTGAAAGAAGCATTAAAAATTTAATTAATGCATATATAATTAATGGAGGGAATGATCTTTATGGAAACCCAGTCCTTGGAGCTAATTATGATCGAACATCAGCAAGAAAAGTCGGAAGATTGATTTGGGGCTTTAAACGGATGACTGAGATTATGAATAATATTATATTACAAGCTGAGCCAGTGATTGATTCTGGTTTTGAGGAAGGAGTAGCAAATTGGACTGGCGGTGGTACTGGAACTCTTACAATAACTAAGGAGGAAAATATAACAAAGATTGGAAGTTATTCACTTAAAGGGACGATTTCTGATTGTGATAATACTTCATATATTTCAGTACCAATTAATGGTCAAACTTTAATTTGTGAACATCCAACTAATTGGGAATCAGCCGGCTTTTCGCATGTTAAACTTTGGTGGTATCCTACTGATACTGAATCAGCTACTAATACAAAAATTACAATAGTTAACAATGGAGCAGAAAGTTCCGCTGTAGCTCATAGTAAGACTGGAGGCCTTTCAGCTAATACTTGGCAAGAATTAATTTTTGACATATCTGGACTTAGCAGGACAAATGTTAGTGAACTCAGAATTTATTATGATTTAGAAAATGAAGGTGCAAAGACTTTTTATCTTGATCATGTTAGAGTTTCACAAAATAAATCAAATCAAGATCTTAGAAATTATGGAAAAGAAATAATTCGAGCTCGGGCTTTAGAATTAGCTGAGGCTTCTGGGCAAGCTAAGTGGAGTGGCAATATTAAGTTGAGAGGAACTTTAAGATTTACCCCAGGTAATAAAGTAAAAATAATATCGGATTCCCCAAATTGGTCCGATGGAAAAGAATTACGAATTCTTGAAGTAGTTCATGAGATAACCAGCAGAGGATGGATAACTTCACTTAAAGTGAAAGAGGACGTAGGTGATATAACATGGTAGGGGAGCTAACTGAACAGTTCGTTAAAATTAATAAAAGATTAGATCAATTAGAGCGAAATGAAAATCTAATCGCTGATACAGTAGATTCATTTTATCTTTGTTGGGGAGAAATTACTCCAATTGATACAACTGAAATAACATTAGACTTCCCAAGAGAAGCATTTGAAACAATAGGTCCGGTCACTGAAAACGCTTATATTAATCCTAATCTAACTACTTTAGAGGAAGGAATTAATGCCAGGTATGATATAGATAGATATTATGTAAAGGGACATTATGAAGCTCTTTATTCTTTTGCTGGAGATGCTGATGGCTCGGGCCCATCTGGTTGGGATATTACTGAAGGCGCTTCGACATCTATCAAAGTTGTTGCAGAAAAAGCAGGGCATAAAAAAGTGCTTGAATTTTTTGATAATAGCGGATCAAGTTACTGTTTTGCAGTAAATGATTTTACTGCCTCGCAAGTAACTGGTACAATAGAGTTTTATTTATATGGCGAGCTAGGAACTGGAGATGCAAACGATTTTTACTTTTACCTTAACAGTGGTACCACACATGCTATAACCTTGCGCTTTGACTTTGATTATAACAACATAGATTCATTATTGTCAGATGAAACTAATTGGAGCACGGTTTATAATAATCTTAACCCAGCAACATGGTATCACATAAGACTTGTATTTGATTGTACAACCGATACTTTTGATCTTTATGTTAATAACATTGCGGTTGTTAAAGGTAAAGAATTTAGAAATAGTGTTGCAAATGTTAATAAAATAAGTTTTAATACATACATGGATCGTACTAATTATGAGTTTTGCGCATATATAGATGCAGTAGATTATTCCTGGGCTCCTGGATATTATACTAATAGAAATTATACAGAAAGTGGCAGATACGCTGGATTAGGATGTACTGATGCAGGATCTGCAATTAAAAATGCTAATCTTTTATATAGAGGTAAGTATAATTTTAAGAATGATGCTGATGGTTCAAATCCATCTGGTTGGACTGTAAGTGAACCTACAAATACATCAGTACAAATTATTGCTGAAAAGGGAGGACATTATAAAGTTGTTGAGATATATGATAATAGTGCTACT
>Ga0180301_10001407_pt1 | contig 19013 bp, 17 predicted proteins | sample GuaBasSediGuay16_FD_121797 | JGI IMG/M metagenome (GOLD analysis project Ga0180301, IMG submission 121797) | Subseafloor sediment microbial communities from Guaymas Basin, Gulf of California, Mexico - Guay16, Core 4569-2, 12-15 cm | ecosystem: Environmental > Aquatic > Marine > Hydrothermal... | reverse complement strand
ATATTAGGATTTAGGATTTTCGGTAAAATGTTTATTTTATTATTCAATTATCAATAGTATCGTCCCAAAGTTTGGGACGTTAATAATATCTTGGATGGGTGCGACGGCCAAACTTTGTTTGGCCGTGTGAGGCATCGGCAAAGGAAACCGGCTTGCACTGCCAAGTCCCGATGAAATCGGGATGGGGCCCGAAGATTTGCTAAAATGGTGTCTTTGCAATTGTTAAACAGCTCCGGCGTTGCTATAATGCCTGTTGATTAGAATCAGCTAAAAACGAAAACAATGGGAATGGTTTATAGCCAATACGGTACAACCGGTGCAAGAGTAAGCGCTGTCGGTTTCGGCGGGATGAGATTCGATGAGTCCAGGCCGGACGCCGAGAACGCCCGGTTGCTTCTTTACGCCCAAAGCAAGGGCATAAATTATTTTGACACGGCTCCGGGCTACTGCGAGGACCACAGCGAGGACATCTTCGGCATCGCCTTAAAGCAAATGGCCGATATACGCGACCAAATCTATATCTCCACCAAAGGTATGCCGGCAAACTTCAATACCGCTGACAAGGCCCGCAAGGCCGTGGAAAAATCGCTGAAGCGACTCAATGTGGACAAGATTGATTTTTACCACGTCTGGTGCATACGCAGAATGGACCAGTACGAGTTGGCAATGAAAAAGGGCGGTCAATACGAAGGACTGCTCAAATGCAAAGAAGAGGGTCTGATAGACCATATTGTCATATCCACACATCTTCAGGGCGAACAGATTTGCAGGGTCATCGAGAAGAAGGAGTTTGAAGGTGTTCTGTTAGGCGCCAACATCCTGAATTTCCAATACCGCTGGCAGGGCGTCCAGGCAGCTTTCGGCGCGGGCCTCGGTGTTGTTGCCATGAATCCCCTTGCCGGCGGAATAATACCAAAATACCAAAAACAACTTGCATTTCTCGCATCAGAAAACGAAACACCCACAGAAGCGGCCATTCGGTTCTGTGTAAGCTGCCCACAGATTACAATTGCTCTGGTCGGCTTTACAACAAAAGAGCACATAGATATCGCCTGTCGAGTGGCCACCAACTGCAAGCCGTTTACCCAAACCGATATCGACCGCGTCAAAGAGCACGTCTCAGCAAACATGAATTCGCTGTGCACGGGCTGCGGATACTGCATGAACAATCTTTGTCCGAAGGATATCCCCATCGCAAATTACATGCAATCCTACAATGAAAAATTGTTGCAGCACAAGAGTGATAAAGAGATGGCAGAGCGGGTGATATTTCAGCATGAGTGGGGTTATCTTGCCGACCGCCGGGCGGACGCAGGCGATTGTACCCGATGCGGCGAGTGCGAGCGGGCCTGCACACAGCATCTGGATATAATCGACCGGCTTGGTGAAATGGCCGGATGGGAAAAGCGTGCTAAAAGGCGATTGAGAATCCGTCGAATCGGGCGTCTGGTGAAACGTCTTCGATTTTGGCGTTTTTGACATACCCGGCGAAGCTTTCGCCGATATCACGAAGACACAGGGCCACGTCATCGGTACTTCCCTGCACAAACATCTCGACCGTTCCGTCCGGCAGGTTCCGCACAAAGCCTGTCAAATCATATCGAGACGCTATCTGTCGGACGGTGAACCTGAACCCGACACCCTGAACCCTGCCCTGATAAGTCACATGTTTTGCGGTATAGGACACCTGCGTCAGCTCCCTCGACAGTCAATAACGATTACTGTAATATTGTCAAGTCCCCCTGCTTCATTGGCACTTTTTACAAGGACGTCGCAAACCGTTTGGGCGTCGTTCGTATCACCGAGAATCCTGGCAAGCGATTTGTTATCCACCATGTCGGTAAGGCCATCCGTACACAGCAGCAGTCTGTCGCTATCTTTGACGGCGAAGCTCCGCACATAAGGCTCGATGCTTTCTTCCATCCCGATATAATGAGTGAGCTGCCCCTGTGCAGGATGGTCCTGAACATCCTGTGGCTCGATTTTGCCGGCAGACAGCAGCTCCGAGACAACGGAATGCTCCTTTGTCATCTGCACAAGGCGGCCATGCCTGAAACGATATATCCTGCTGTCTCCGACACTGCCGATATAAGCCCGTCCATCCTTTATAAGTGTCATAACAAGTGTAGCTCCCATCTCTTTGTAGCCGCTTTCACTGAAACCCTCCATCCGCAATTGCCTGCTTTGTTCGGTAATCATCCGCTTAAACAACAATCTTGCGGCCCGGCGACTGTGACCTCTGAGCTTGTGGAGTCTTGTCTCAATCATCACAGGAAGGTCCTGCGCCACTATTTTCGAGGCCAGGGCACCTCCTCTGTGACCACCCATACCATCAGAAACCAGAAACAAACCCAGCTCGGGTTCAACCAGAAAAGTGTCTTCATTTTCATCACGAACCCTCCCTTTGTCGCTGGCTACGCCCCAGCTTAATGAAAAGCCCTTGCTTTTCACGACCTGTTCTTTTTCCATACCGTCTGCCATGCTGCTTATATTAGCCTTTGCTTACACCAGGGACAATAATTCCAAAAACCGGAATCCACCGACCATCCGCATCTGCCGCAGACCTCGGGGAAAGGCCATACCCTCCATGGCTTTTGTATTTTTGCACGACACCATGGACAATAACGCATGAACCGCATAACCGGGCTACCACACTCCCGGCACCTGTCGTGGTACCTCGTTCTGACCGGTTTATCAACTTTTTGAGGCTCAAAACCGGCCCCATAACACCATGGGCAATATGACCATTTTGGACTGATACCTCTGGAGCAGCGCCGGCAAAGATGAGTAAAAGTGGTGCGATCGGAAAATCTGTTTTCATTGCTTCCGCACCACGGACATATTGTCATACTTTCGGATATCGGCTCACCACACCGGATACACTGATGGGGGACAGCCAGTACCTTCGTGTAACGCCGGACAAACGCTTCGCGTCTCAGGCGGCGCCAATCCAGCTTTGTCCTGTGGACCGGAGTCATAGAATAGTTTATTTTCAGGGCTTTTGGAGTCGCGTATCGCAAGGCAGTAAGCATTTGTCTCGCATTTTCGTATCGCCCGGCGGGGTCAACCGACAGGGACTTGTGCATAAATTTTACAAACGCTGTGTTCGTCCGCTGAACTAATCGCTCGTGTCCCCGAAAAGGCCACTTAAATGGCCATCGCGGCAGTATACCGGTAAGATATTCATATAAAATAAGACCCGCTGAAAAACAATCGCTGCGGTATGTAGGCCGGCCATAGGCCTGCTCGGGCGCTACGTAGCCGGGTGTACCAAACTCATCGATGGTTTCCATACGTCCCTTAACCCTCAGGCCAATCCCGAAGTCCCCCACCGCCGCCCGGCCGTCTGAAAAAAGAAATATATTGCCCGGCGTTACATCGCAATGAACCACCCGCTTTTGATGGGCGTAGGCCAGGCCATCCAGAACCTGAGACATGATTGAAATAATACGGCGAGGCCCCATCGGTTTGGAACGGTCATATAACGTCCCGACCGACAGGTCCGTGGCCACTACCGGGTAACCGTCAATGATTTCGGCGTTTTTGATTGGAACTATGTGGCGGTGGCGGAGCCTGGAAACGAGACGGACCTCGCGCAAAATGGCCTGGTTATCGCGTTTGCCGTGGACGTCCAGGTGTGGTATCTTCAGGGCCACCCATATACCCTCGACCGTGTCACGAGCTTTCCACACTTCACAGTACCCGCCCGCTCCAAGCCGTTTCTGCAGACGGAACTTGCCCAGGCGCATATTTCGCCTGAGCTTTTGAAAATTCCCCGCTGAAAGTGAGCCTAAAGCGGTCTTGTCCGAACTAATCATATCACAACATCCGGAAAATACGCGTTGGTCTCTCTTTTAAAAAATTTTAACTTCTAACAGATACCCCAAAATCATATACATCTGTCCGAACAAATTCAAACTAAAACCATATCATCTGCACAAAAACCATGCAAACTGTCGTATAGTCCATTATAATTACGAAAAGTGGAAAACGGCCTGTTATGGCAATAAGCGGTGATAAAGATGGCAAAGAAATCGAAAAGACAGATAGAAAGAGACGAGCAGATTTACGAAATTACGACGATGGTGGCCGGCGACTTCGAGCTACAGGAGGTGCTGGATCGCCTCGCCGCCGCTGCGGTCAAAATCACCAGGACGAAGAACTGCTCGATCCGGCTGTTGGATGACGAGTCCGGCGAGCTGAATATGCAGAGCACATTCGGGCTGAGTGAAGAATACCGCAACAAAGGCCCCGTTTCAAAGGAAGACCCTGTGATTAAGGCGGCCTTTGCCGGTGAGGCGGTGGTCCTCGACAATATGCGAGTTGATTCGAGGGTGAAATATCCCCAAGCGGCAATCAAGGAAGGGCTTATCAGCCAGCTCACCGTGGCCATGACCTTCAGGAACAAACCGATAGGTGTGCTGCGTCTTTACAGCCCCAGGCCAAAGCGATTTGACGAAGATGCCATTGCCGTAGCCCGTCTTGTCGCAGGGCAGTGCGCGATAGCCATCACAAACGCCAAGCTGTATTCGCAGGCCCTCGAAGGTGCCCGCATGGCCGAGCAGATGCGACTCGGCGCGGTGATACAAAGGCGAATGATACCCGAAAAGGCGCCGTGCGTGTGCGGCCTTGATATCGCTGCGATTTATCAGCCTTGCTACCAGATAGGTGGCGACCTCTACGACTTTATCCGGATTGACGACCACACCATCGGTATCGCAATAGCCGACGTAATCGGAAAAGGTCTCCCCGCCGCGATAATGATGAGCATGTTCAGAGGAACGATACGCGCTTATGCCGACGGCAGCCACAGCCGGCATACGTTTGGAGATATTATTCAGAAGCTGAACAAGGTAGCCTTGAGAGAATGCAGAGACGGCGAATTCATCACGATGTTCATGTGCCACATAGACGTCAAGGCCATGAAAATGACCTACTGCAACTGCGGTCACGAGCCGGCCCTGCACATCAGGGGCGACAAGATTACTGAACTGGACAGCGGCGGGTTGGTTTTGGGCATTATGGAAGAGGCCGAACATAAAGCCGAAACCATAGCTCTCGAGGATGGGGATACTATATTGCTATACACCGACGGGCTTATCGATGCGATGAACTTTGACAATGAGCTTTGGGGCAAAGAAAGAATGCTCGAAGCAGTCGCCGAATGTCTTAGCTGCCCAGCCGACCAATTAGTGCGAAACATACTTGGATACAGAAGAAGATTTGTCGGCCTGACCAGGCAAATCGACGACACCAGCATTGTCGCCGTCAGACTTGATATAAATGCCAACAGACCGCTTGAAACAACAGGAAACGCATAAGAAGGATGTCCAATCTTATCATAACCATTGACGGACCCGCCGGTGTCGGCAAGAGCACCGTTGCCCGGTTGCTGGCGCAGCAGTTGGGTATCGCTTTTCTTGATACCGGCGCAATGTACAGAGCTGTAACGTTGGCGGCGATGCAAAAGAAGACGGATTTGGCAGATAAGAACAAGTTGTTGGAGGTCCTTCAACAAACCGACTTCCAATTTCGCATTTTACAAAATCAGATGAAGGTGAGCGCCGATGGTGTTGACGTAACCGAGCAGATTCGCAACCAGACTGTTACTGCAAATGTTCGCCACATCGCCGAGGCCCCTGAGCTGCGTGCCGAATTGGTAAAAATGCAAAGAAGCTTTGCCCGGGAGCATAAAAGAATCGTTACAGAGGGCCGAGACCAGGGCACGGTTGCCTTCGCCGATGCCGATTTCAAGTTTTATCTGACGGCGGATTTGACGGAACGAGCCCGCCGGCGACAAAAGCAACTTGCCGAAAACGGTAAAAATCCGAATCTTGAAAAAATCCAGGCCGAAATTGTCCAGCGGGACGCCTCCGACCGGAACAGGGTCGTCGGTCCATTGACGCCTGCTCCCGGCGCTATTATTATTGACACTACCGACCTGGACGCTGAAAGTGTCGTTGAAAAAATGTTAGAATATATAGAAGGCAAATGATTAGAGAATGGGCGCTATGCTTGTGGTACCACATTGCACGAATTGTATGTGCAATTGTAATCTGTCTGCCTTATCGGGTCCACGTTTACGGACGTCAGAACATCCCCAAAACCGGTCCGGTGCTTGTGCTGAGCAACCACCAGAGTTTCCTTGACCCGATATTCGGCCAGGCAATGATAGGACGCAGGTTTCTGTTCTTGGCTCGTGATACACTGTTTAAGAACAGGTTCTTCGGGGCGCTGCTTCACTCGATAAGCGTAATTCCCATCAAACGAGGTCAATCTGACATGGCCACGATTAAGAAGGTTATCAATGAACTCAAGCGTGGCCGGTCGGTGTGCCTTTATCCTGAAGGCACCCGCACATCCGACGGCAGGATCGCTGATATGAAGCCGGGCGTTGCGCTGTTAAGTCGCAGGAGCGGGGCAAAGGTAGTCCCCTCAGTTATTGATGGTGCGTTCGAATGTTGGCCACGGCACAAAAAGTTTCCCTCAATCGGTAAAATTTCGGTCAGCTACGGCGAGCCAATAGCATCTGAAGAGGTGAAGGGATTGGGTGATAAGGAATTCGCCGTGCTGCTAACCGCGCGTCTGCGCGCCATGCAAAACGAGTTGAGGATTAAAACCGGAAAACAGCCTTTCGATTATTCCCAAACCTCTCAGACAAAGCTGGAAAGCGTAAGATAGAATGAAGGTATTGCTTGCTGATAAATGCGGTTTTTGTCTCGGCGTCAATAGCGCTATCGAGTTAGCCAAAAAGACATTGGCCGAGCGAGACAATGTTTACAGCCTGGGGCCTATTATACATAATCAGGACGTTGTGGAGGAACTGGCTCGAAGCGGCCTTAAGACCGTTGAGTCCGTCGATTCGATAGACTCCGGAACAGTACTTATCCGCTCACACGGGGCAACCGCCCGGCAGTTGGAACAAATTAAACACAAAGGGCTTCAAATGGTTGACGCCACCTGTGTTCTTGTAAAGAGACTGCAAAAGATAAGCCAGAAGCTCAATGAACAGGGCTACAAAGTTGTAGTTGTCGGTGACCGGAATCATCCTGAGGTACAGGCCATAGTTGGCTTTTCAAAGAATGTGCTTGTTGTCGGTTCCAGAACCGATTTGCAGATGTTACCGCGCCGAGGCAAGCTTGGTGTGATATGCCAGACTACTCAAAGCCCCCAGTATTTCGCGGAAATACTTGCTGAAGTGGTGAAAAGGGGCTTTTCGGAGCTTAAGGTGATAAATACCTTGTGCTCGGAAGCGATAAAAAGGCAGAGTTCGGCAGTGGAATTGTGCAGGAAAGTTGATATTATGTTTGTTTTGGGTGGTCTGCACAGCGCTAATACAAGGAAACTCGCCGAACTGTGCAAGAAGCATAATAATCGGACCTTTCATTTGCAGAATTGGAAGGAGCTTGACAAAATGCTGCTTTATGGTAAAAATATAGCCGGTGTTACCGCAGGGGCTTCTACTCCTGACAGGATAATCGCCGAATTTGTTGAAAAACTAAGAGATTTTGATTCGCACGGTGATGACAAGGTTTAAGAAGAGTTAATCCGAGACTAACGTATCGCATTGGCTGTGTAGGCCTATGCGTTTTTCATTCTATGACGTTATGGAAAGTGTTTTATGTAGGCTCATCTGAGTAAATGTGGGACACAGGTGGGCAGGTTTGACAGACGCCACAAGAAAACAGGTATAGTTATGGTTGACAGAAACATTATTAACAAATTAGGTTTATCGCACGAAGAAATTGAAGGACAGGTAAATAAATTATTCACCGACGAGCACAGTCAATTGCTTGACGAGGCACTGGACAGGAAGGTTGACACACTCATCCCGGGGACGATTTTGTCTGGTCGAATTGTTACGCGTCTCGGCAACGACGTCATTGTCGAGCTGGGATTGAAAAGCGAGGGTATCGTTGACGCAAGTGAGTTCGACGACCCCGACCAGATCACCGCCGGTAGAGAACTTGAAGTGTTGCTCGAAGAGGTTGATGCTGAAGGCGGGATTTTGCTGAGCAAGCGAAAGGCCGACAGAATCAGGGGCTGGGAACAGATTATTGCCACTACCAAGGAAGGGGACCTGGTCAAGGGGAGGGTAACAAGGCGCATCAAGGGTGGATTGCTGGTTGATATCGGCGTTCCGGTATTCATGCCGGCTTCGCAGGTTGATATTCGAAAGCCGGGTGATATCAGCAGATTCATCGGCCAGGAAATTGAATGCAAGATTCTCAAAATTGATATCGACAACCGCAATATAGTCGTCTCAAGGCGCAGAATTATCGAGCAAGAGCGTGAGTCCAGCAAAGAAAAACTTCTCGAAGAAATCGAGGTCGGTCAAATCCGCAAAGGGGTAGTCAAGAACATCGCCGACTTTGGTGTATTTGTGGACCTGGGAGGTCTGGACGGCTTGCTGCACATATCCGACTTAAGCTGGGGAAGGATTTCACATCCATCAGAAGTAGTCGAGATAGAGCAGGAAATTGAATGCGTGGTAATTGCTTTCGACCGTGAAAACGAAAAGATATCCGTCGGCCTGAAGCAGAAAACACCGAGTCCGTGGGAAACTGTTGAAGAGCGCTACCCGATAGGCGCAAGGGTAAAAGGCACAGTCGTCAACATTATGAACTACGGTGTTTTTGTCCGCCTTGAAGAAGGCATTGAGGGACTGGTGCATATTAGCGAAATGAGTTGGACGCGTCGCATTATACACCCGGCCGATATATTGAACCTCAACGATGAAATTGACGTCGTTGTCCTTGATGTGAACAAAGACAGGCAGGAGATGTCTTTAGGGATAAAGCAACTTGAAACCAACCCCTGGGCGGTCGCGGGGCAAAAGTATCCTCCAGGCACCATTGTAACCGCGAAAGTCACAACGCTGACGAACTACGGCGCGTTTGTTGAGATAGAACCCGGCATCGATGGGCTGGTTCATGTTTCCGACCTGAGCTGGACAAGAAAATACAACCATCCAGGTGACGCCCTCGAGAAGGGCCAGGAACTTAAGTGTGTGGTGCTCAATGTCAACGAACAAAAGCACCGGGTCTCTCTTGGTTTAAAACAGATGACCGAGGATCCGTGGATTCGCGCGATCCCCGAGAAATATATACCCGGCCAGATCGTCAAAGGCAAAGTTACCAAGTTGACCAATTTCGGAGTGTTTGTTGAGCTTGAACCGGATCTGGAGGGTCTGCTTCACATCTCCGAGCTGGCTGACCATAAGGTCGAAAGTCCGAAAGATGTCGTCGATACGGGTCAGGAAATCGAGGTCAAGATTCTCAGGGTCGATCCCGAATCCAGGAAAATTGGTTTGAGCCTCCGAAGGGCCCGCTGGGCCGCCGAGGAACGGCAACAGGCCGAAGCCGCTGTCGCCGATACCACCGGAAAAGGCAAGCCGAAGAGACGAGGAGGGCTTGACGGGCCTCTTGCCCCTGGACCAGCCGTTGTACCTCGTCCCGGTGAGGATGAGCAGCCGACCGAAACCCAACAACCCGCAAGTCAGGCCAAAGAAAAGGAGCAAAAGGCAACCGAACCAAAGGAACCCGAAGACAAACAGCCCGAGGACGAGAAGCAAGCCGAACCTCAACAACAGGTCCAGGACAAGACCGAAGACAAACAGCAAGAAGCAGCAGAACAACCCGCTCAACAGGTCCCGGACGAGGTCGAAGATAAGCAGCCCAAGGACGAAAATCAAGAAGAACCCCGGCAACAGCCCTCGGATGAGGCTAAAGCTGAAAAGCAAGAAACGGAACAAGAACCTGAGAAAACCGAACAACCTGAGCAGGAACAAGCGTCCGAAGAAAAACCTAAAGAGGAGCAACAGAAAGAGCAAGAGCAGCAGGAAAGCAAAAAATAGCGGACTCACAAATTTGCGGCCGAAGCTCTTTTGCAGAGGAACAGTCCGCGACGCGGGTGTCGGAGGTGATGACGGCTGGACCGACAATTCACGCCCCCATCCACAGTACCGACTGGGCGCCAATCACTACACCTACACTTTCCGCCTGCGCACTTACACACCACAAATTGGCAAAATGCCGGACGTTGCTCGCTCCGCGCCTATCGGCAAATGATCATCAAATCAAACGAGCGAATTGTGGCAATCGACTAGCCTCTTGCGGGCCAATTCAAAAAAAAAGAAAAAAAGTTGAACTTTCCTGCGATCATGGTATATTGATCATTAGTTCGGATTGGCTATTTCCATGTATTCGCTGTTTTTAACCGACGAAGAGAGGTCGAGGAGATTTGCTTATGAGGCCAAAACGTAGGACTCTATTTGACGACCTCACAGACGAACAGCATAGAAATATGTACTGCCGTCTCAATGACCTGAGCAATGAGGCGTCGGTTGAGACATTCTTTATAACCAGAATGCTCGCGGACTTCGGTTATAAAGACAAGCATATAAAAACGAAGGAAGCTCTAAAAAAGCTTGGCATATCACCGAAATCTAAAAGAGGTGACTATAAGCCTGACTACTGCATTGTTCTGAATCGTATCCCCAGGCTTGTTATTGACGCTAAAGCTCCAACCGAAGACATTTATGATTGGGTAGAAAAGTGTGCTCACTACTGCTTGGTTTTAAACCGAAAATTTAAGAGAAAACCTGTTAGGCACTTTATTCTTTCAAATGGAATAAGAACGGGACTTTTCCCATGGGATGCTGAGGAAGCTATTTTGGAGTTGGACTTCGCAGACTTTGTTATTGGCAATGAGAAATACGAAAAACTTCGAAATCTTGTTGCCCGCAACAATCTTATTGCCCGCAAAACCGAACAAAGCTTGGATCAGAAGGTAAAACTCAAGAGGATCGATAAAGAAGATGCCCAGAAACTGTTTCTCTCCTGTCACAAGTATATATGGAAGGCTGAAAAGCGGAGCCCCGCTTCTGCCTTCATGGAATTTATAAAGATTATTTTTCTTAAATTGTGGCATGACCGACTTCTTCACGAACCACCGGGAGACAGCAAAAAAGAAATAGAAGTTCCGAAGACATCCGTAACATTTTCCGTAAGATGGATCGAATCCCGTGAATCTGATACCACAAACCCACTCAGCGACCTGCAATTTAGGAAGCTGCTCCAACAAATTGAAGAAGATATAACAAAGAACAATAAAAAACGTATTTTTGATGCAGACGATACAATAAATCTGAGGCCGCAAACAATAAAGGGGGTTGTTAAAAAACTCGAAAGAGTCGACCTTTTTGGCATAGATGAGGATCTGAATGGGCGCCTATTTGAAACCTTTCTTAGCGCGACTATGCGCGGCAAAGCACTTGGTCAGTTTTTCACCCCAAGAAGCATCGTCCTCTTGGCTACGAGACTTGCAGACCTCCAAGCAAATAAGCGCCACATAGACAAGGTGCTTGATGCAAGTTGTGGTACGGGTGGTTTCTTGATCGAGGCACTTGCAGAAATGCGCAATCAAATCAGGCGTAACGATAGTTATTCTAACGACGAGAAAAGCGAGTTAATTTCGAAGCTCTGTGCCGACTCTCTATACGGGATTGATGACGCCACAGATCCGCAGCTTACTCGAATCGCGCGCATCAACATGTATCTCCACGGTGACGGAGGCAGCCATATATATAAGTGCGATGGCTTGGACAACGAAATAATAATTCATCCGAGCGATTCTATAGAACTCCAAGCAGAGATACGCGACTTAAGAAACAACTTTAACGCCATCAGAGGTTTCGACGTAGTCTTAACCAATCCTCCCTTTTCTATGTGGTACGAACTAGCAAATGAAGATGAAGCTCGAATACTGAAACAATATGAGTTGCTCAAAATTGCTCCCTCATCAGCGAGGATAAGATCCCGCATGAGGAGTAGCGCGATGTTCATGGAACGGTACTATAGGCTTTTGAAGGCTGGGGGCAAGATTCTCACAGTCATCGATGAAACCGTACTCTCATCAGACGATTATGCCTTTGTGAGAGATTACATACGAAAGCACTTCGTCATCAAGGCCGTCATTTCTTTACATGGCGACGCTTTTCGAATGTCTGGATCGCGTGTCAAAACTGCGCTTATGTACTTAGAAAAGAAAAAACGCCTTTCCGAGAGTCAACCGGCTGCATTTATGTACCCGTCAATTTATCTTGGTGTGGATGACCTTCCCGTGACTTCAAGCAAAGCTAAGATAGAGAAGGCACGACAGTTAGCGAATGCCGAAATCATCAACATATGCTCCGAGTTTACACGCTTCAAAGATGGTTTACAAACTAAGTGGGTTGTCCCCCCCGAAAAGCTTCGTCATAGGCTTGACCTAAAATACTGTCTCTCTAAACCTGGACGCTTAGTTCCCAAGTGGCGAAGGGCTGGACACCAAGTTGTTAAATTATCGGAACTCGCAGAACCCGTTACCACGAACCAGCTCAGACCCAACGATTTTCCTAATAAACAATTTCCTATCCTCAGAATAAGGTATGACGGCAGAATTGAGATAAGCGAAATCCGTATGGGCAAAGACATCAACTATAAAACAATGATACAAGTCAAATCTGGCGACTTGGTTTTTTCAGAATACAATTCCATATATGGTGCAATCGGCTTTATAACCCCAGAATTCGAAAACGCCCTTGCATCGGGCAGCTATACAGTTGCCCGGTGCGACCATGATTACGATACCCTGTACCTTTGGGCAGTCCTTCGGACGACTGAGTTAAGAAACGATATGTTGGCTCGAGCTATCGGAATGGGGAGACAAACAATCAAATGGGAGGATATAAAGGAAATCCAACTTCCACTCCCTGACAAACCTGAAAGAATTAGAATTTTCAAGGAAATCACAGGAGCGTGGCAGAAAGAACGTGAAATCGCAGAGACTTTTGAAAATCTTAACAAAAATTTGGACACGAACTTCTTGGTAGAATCGCGAGCATCACAGGAATGGTTCCAAGCTAATAAGCCGCCCCGCTAAGTGTTGTTCAGTTGAATTCCTAAAGTGGCGTTTCATCACATACCTGGCTTTAATCCGACATATTATCGCCAAATGACCACTAAACCTCGACCTGTCCTTGGTCGATACTATGGGGTGGCCTTTGCGCTGATAATGTGTACTTTATTCCGATAAGGCCTCGGATAACAGGCCTGAATACCCTTAAGGGTAAAAGATTCCCGCGAGTGAGACCATAACTTGTTGTTATAAAGGTTCTTACCTGTGAGCAAACGGGAAAAATCAACTGGTAACCCTATATTTGCCCGAATGGCCACACAGCCTCGTGTTGTCGCGGTCGGGCGGGAGAAGGTTTTATGGCGTTTGACGCAACTATAAAAGAGTATCTGAAGGAAATCGACGAATCACCGCTGCTTAACTGGGAAGAGGAAAAGTATCTTGCCACGCTTATCATCGAGGAACAGGACCCCCAAGCAAGAGACCGGCTGGTTCGGAGTAATCTGAGGCTGGTTGTTAATATCGCCAAGAAATTCCCCTGCCGGGGACTAACGCTTGGTGATTTAATCGAAGAGGGCAATCTCGGCCTTTTGCGTGCAGTCGATTCTTTTGACCCCGAACACGGTGTACGTTTCAGCACATACGCTTCCTGGTGGATAAAGCAGAGCATCAAAAAGGCGCTGCTGACCAACACTCAGCCGATACACATACCTACCTACATGGTCGAACTTGTAAACCAATGGCGCTACACGGCTGCAAGGCTCGAAACCAGATTAGGCAGATATCCTGAACTGGAAGAAATGGCCGAAGCAATAAATCTGTCCCTGAGAAAAGCGAAAGCTGTACAGCAAATAATTGAAGTGGTGAGCGCCGGTTTTCAGGAAAATTCCGCCGAAAGCAATGCGGTACTTGACGAGGACATCGAAGATAGTAAAATTACCCTGCCTGAAGATGTGTTAGGCACCGATGAAGAATTAACCAAGGCCGTTGAACTGCTCAGCGAGATAGAGCCCCGGGAGGCCGAAGTCCTTAGTCTGAGGTTCGGCTTAGGCGGCAATGAACCGTTGACTTTGAAGCAAATCGGGCGCAAAATAGGGCTTACAAGAGAGCGAGTTCGACAGATTCAACGAGATGCACTGACAAAGCTCAACGAGCTTATGACCGACGAGTAAACGTTCGAGGCTGAATATTGTAGTGGTGGCTGCTGTGGCGAAAACAACTATCCAGTTTGCAGACTATATCCGAGATGTGCCTGATTTTCCCAAACCGGGGATATTATTCCGGGACATCACACCGCTGCTGGCCGATAAGGATGCTTTCGCAGCAGCAGTCGATGCTCTGGCCGAACCTTTTATCGGATTCGATGTGGATTACGTTGCCGCTGTCGAGGCCAGGGGGCTGATCTTCGGCTCGGCTGTGGCAAAGGGGGTGGAAGCAGGCTTTATTCCCATCAGAAAACAAGGCAAGCTCCCATACAAGACTGAGGTGGTAACATACGCTCTGGAATACGGCACTGATACTTTAGAGGTCCACAGCGACGCAATCAAACCCGGCTCGAAGGTTCTGATGGTCGATGACCTGCTCGCTACAGGCGGCACAATGGCCGCTGCATGCAGGCTCATGGCAAAGCTGGAAGCCGAAATCGTCGGTATCAGCTTTCTTGTCGAGTTGACGGACCTTGCCGGACGGGAAAAGCTGTCGGATTATTCCATCCATACGGTCATTTCTTATTAGCACATCTCCCCATCCTTCCGGTATAATAATGCCCGCGCCACGAATTTATGGGAACAGTTGTAATGAGCGAAATCGAAGTAACAGTACCGGCGGTTGGAAAACGCAGCTACAAAATCCACATCGGAAGCGGCACAATCTCCAAATTGTGGCACCGGCTGGAGACCCAATACGCGCAACTGCAAAAGTTTGTTGTAACCGATGCCAACCTCGTCGCCGCCGGGCACCTGGAGAAGCTGTTGGGCGAAAAGGATGTGCCTGCCTTCGTAATCGATCCACCAGGTGAGGTTTCAAAGAACATCGGCACCGTCGTTTCAATAATCGAGACCATGGAAAAGGCTTTCCTCGGCAGGGACAGCGTCATTGTTGCCCTCGGCGGCGGAACGGTGGGCGATATTGCCGGATTTGCCGCTGCAATCTTCAAGCGTGGCGTCAAGGTGGTACACATTCCCACAACCACCGTTGCCCAGGCCGATTCGAGCGTGGGCGGCAAGACAGGAGTCGATTCAACTGTCAGCAAGAATGCCTTCGGCGCCTTCTGGCACCCTGCTGCCGTGTATATCGACGTAGAAACATTGCAGACACTCGACGAGAGAGAGTACAGAGCCGGCCTCGTTGAGTCGGTAAAACATGCACTCATCGCTGATGGCGAATACTTCAACTATCTCGTGGAAAACATGTCGGCTGTCCTGAATCGAGACTCGCAAGTGCTGCAGGAAGTCGCATATAAGAACTGCAAGATAAAGGCCGGTGTTGTAGCCGAAGACCCAACGGAGATGAATAAACGCCGAATCCTTAATTTCGGCCACACCATCGGCCACGCCGTCGAATCTGTCAGCGGCTTCGAATTGCTTCATGGCGAGGCGGTCGCCATCGGAATTGTCGGGGCCGAACTTATCGCCCAAAGGCTCGGACTTGGCTCAAATGAACGTCTTGACCGTATAAAAGCCGTCCTGGCCGAACTTGACGTGCCACTGAAAACACCGTCTTCTTTAGCCAAAAAGAACTTGATTGAAACCATGAAATGTGATAAAAAGGCTGTCGGTCAAAGACCTAAATTCGTGTTATTGGCCGATATTGGAGCCGCCCTTTGCCGAGATGGACAATGGGCCCATGACGTCTCAACCGAAATTGTCGCCGAAACGCTCGATGCCCTATATTGACACAGTGGCCGCTGAGCATACTTACAAATACTTACATGGAGCTGAATATGTATAGAGAAGAAATTAAGGTATTGGATTGTACGATTCGTGACGGTGGACTGATTAATAACCATTACTTCACGGATGAATTCGTCCGCGCCGTTTACAAGGCTCTAACCGAAGCAGGTGTTGACTACATGGAGATGGGCTATCGCTCCAGCAGGAAATATGCCCCGCCCGGCGACTTCGGCGCGTGGAAGTACTGTGACGACGAAAAAATCCGAGAGGTCATTGACGGGATCGAATCAAATATCAAGCTCAGTATTATGGTCGATGCCCACCGAGTCGCCGACCAGCAGTTTGCTCCTGTTGATAAGAGTCCGGTCGATATGATTCGCACCGCCACCTACGTCAAGGATGTTGACAAGGCTATCGCCCTTACCAACAAGGTGCACGACCTCGGCTATGAAACAACTGTCAACATCATGGCCATATCGAAAGAAAGTGAATTTGACCTCATAGAGGCTCTCGACCAGCTTGCCAAATGTCCCGCCGGGACCGTTTACGTGGTTGACAGTTACGGACATCTCTTTTCCGAACAGATCCACTATCTTGTCAACCTGTACAAGGAGCACCTGCCCGGAAAAACAATCGGCATGCATTGTCATAACAACCAGCAATTGGGCTTTGCCAACACCATTGAAGGCATCCGCTACGACTGTAATCTCGTTGACGGTTCATTGTACGGCATCGGCCGGGGCGCAGGAAACTGCCCACTCGAACTGCTCATCGGCTTCTTGAAAAATCCAAAGTTCGACATCAAGCCCATCCTGAAGGTCATCCAGGACTACATGATACCGATGCGCGAAGAAATCGAATGGGGCTATATGATACCGTACGCCGTCACAGGTATACTTAACCAACACCCACGCGCCGCCATCGCGATGCGAAAGACCGAGAACAAAGACAAATACGCCGAGTTCTACGAGGACATCCTCGACCCGCAGGACTAATTCGCAAAATTCAACGCCAGACTGAAAGAAAACGGAACTCCGACCGCGAGGGAGGGGTAACATACAAATTATTTAGCCCCCGGCGCTGCCGGGGGGTTGGGGATGGGGGTATTCCTATGACAAGAGGTCAAGGATTTTTCTTGTATCGTTTTGTATATTCAATTCTCGAATTGTAATTTTTTTATCCATTAGCAAAATCCTTTGCATAACAACTCTGGCCGGCTCAATGTAAGCCTGCAATGCCACATTGTAAACTCACAACACCACGATGTAAACCTGCAATTTCGCAATGTAAGCCTACAACATCACAATGCACGTTTACAATGACACAGATCCAACTGACACTGAAAAAAATTCACACTCAAAATATCGGTCAGGCGTAGCAATCGGTTATGCCTTAATATCTTGATAGAAAACCTGCAACACCTTGGTGTCCATCACGTGTTGCAAAGTCTTGCGGAGTTAAAGCATCCTTAGAACTTCTTGTGTGAACTTCAGCACCGTTGTTAATTAGTAATTCCACAGTATCTTGATGCCCCATTGATGCCGCTGCATGGAGCGGTGTAATATTATCTTTGGCTTTTGCGTTAACCTTGGCACCTTCTGCAATCAAAGTATTTACTATGATGTTTTCACCACAATAAGCGGCAATATGTAAGGGTGTAAGGCCATTATAGTTTTTTGAATTAATATCAGCCCCATTTTGCAATAGGTATCTTGCTATTTCTATATTGCCTTTTCGCGCCGCCTCATGAAGCGCTGTCACACCTTCCATTTTTGAGTCTTTCCAGTTAATATCGGCACCTTGTTCAATAAGATTTATCAATTCATTAATGTTGTCAGTACGTACGGCAAATAACATTTCTATTTCACACTTGTATATTATTTCCCCTGACCGAATAATACTTTTCCGAAAGAGCAACTCTAATATTATGCCGACAGCCAATGGCCACCATATACGATAATATATTGCAAATCCACAAGCTCCCCAATATAGAAGAAGTGAGGTTGCATGGCATAGATGTTGACCATGCTTTAATGGCCCCGTTTGCGATGAACCAATAAAAATAGTAATTACATTGCGTAATCCGAGCCAAGCCACAATTACCACTGCTATCCAAAATAGTATAGATGTTAAATCCATTTTGTGCTTCCAATTATCCTCGATATTAAAGTATAACCTTGACTATGTGGTTTGTAGATAGTGAACTACTTCCCTCGCAATACCACCATCACCATATTTCTGGTTTGTCCTTCGCTATTTTCTATCACAGAGTAAATCGCCTTGCGGCAAAAGTCACTTAGAAACCCCCGGCACAGGTCCGGGGGCTAATTGTTGTGGTTTTTAACATATTGTATTTTTCGCAAGAGTTTTTCTTCGGAGAAACAAAATCGTTTGTCGAAACCTTTTGTCCAGATTCGACCGGTTCGGCCATTTTCCCAAAGTGCTCTCGTGGTCAGGCTTTTATACCTTCCTGCAATTTTTTCGATCGATTCTGAATGTGGCCTTGCCACTAAATGGATATGGTTTGTACATACACTCAAAGCTTCTATGCTATGACCGATTCTATCAGCTTCGGTCAAAATTACCTGACGTATAATTTGTTTTTCCCGTGCCGTTAAAATTACACTTTCTGACTTTTGTTTTTTACGATTGGCCTTTTCTAATCCCTTGTTCTCTGAAAGAATTTTACCGTTCTTTACATATCCACGTGCGTCACCCTGCAGCCACGTTCCATATGTTGTCCAGGTAAACATATATCCGACAATTTCAGACATAGTTAGAATGGTAAAGATTGGTATAGTGGCAGGCAAGTGATTTTCGGTTAGCCCCGACACCCGTGGTCGGGGTCGATAAAAACTCAATTAACTGTGGAACATTTTCTCTGACTACTTTCCAGATTCACTCCTGCCTTTTGTCGGGCGTTGTTGCTTCTTCTTTCATAAATAACGGTCCTTGTCCTGTCAACGGATTCTCTGAAGATTGGGTTTTTGAATTTTTTGTCAACGACCAGATCGACTTCCTGTTTAAAAATTTCTTCCAACTGCTCTTTTAATTCAAAATACTTATCGAAATGATCGATATTCTCACCCGAATCAAAAATCACCAAAACATCGATGTCGCTGCTTCGGGAAAAATTCCGGCTCAACGCGGAACCAAACAGACCTAATCGTTTTACCGGCAAACGCCGACAAATCCGTTCAATCTCTGGTTTGACTTTTTCTATAT